>Ga0134124_10001504_pt1 | contig 18744 bp, 22 predicted proteins | sample KB304_FD_96880 | JGI IMG/M metagenome (GOLD analysis project Ga0134124, IMG submission 96880) | Terrestrial soil microbial communities without Nitrogen fertilizer from Kellogg Biological Station, Michigan, USA - KB3-0-4 | ecosystem: Environmental > Terrestrial > Soil > Unclassified ...
GGGGGATTCACCTCCCGTGCTACTCCGTCCGCCGACGTGATGCTCCCCCCCTGCTCCTTCGGTTGGCCCTCAATTGGAACTTAACTGCCTGTACTTAAATGAAGCATAATGAACCATAACCGGGCAGAGTTGAGAGAAATCGATTTTTAATTGGCTAATATTATTAGTGTTTATGATTTGGGACTGAAAATGTTGTATGGATTCGAATCCCGTTTCCCGCTCCATTAAAAATACATACGATTCAATATGTTATTTGAATCGGGAGCATACTGACCCCGAAACTGTCCACATAGGATAGATTCGGGGTTCTTCTTTTTCCAGGCTTAATCAGAAAATTCTTCCCGAAATAGCGGATAATATCCTTCACATCATCTTCCAGATCTTCGACCCTCCGGCACCTTTTGACCTGGCAACGCCCTACCTGGGTACGACCGGCCCATAAATCGTCCAGCCAGTCTCATCCCAGTTACATCGATGAGTGCACTTGCCAATGCCCGTTTTTGTGAACAGACCATTTCTGTGGTATAAAAACATGTTGCCCATATTTGATGTTAAACAGCGATTTGGCGATGTCACAACGATGATACCGTCTTTATCACCCGAGGTTGCTTCATGAGAGACAATATCAAAAACAGGCTCGCAGTCGGATTTGGAATCACTATGCTGCTGATGGCGTCCATAGTCGTATTCAACTATTCAATTTTGCGGAAACTTGAAAAACTCTATCTAGAGACCTTTAAACGCTCCGTTGATTTGGAATTGACTACGGATGCCCAGCACATCGGTGGAGATATGTATATGATTATCGCCAATGCCATTATCAACCGGGACATGGCAAAATCGGAACGGGAGTGGGCAACCGCAAAAATAACATACCGGGCAAAATTCCAGAAAGTAGACCAGGCTGCAAATACCGTGGCAGAGAAAACAAAGGTCAAGGAAGCCCAGAAAGCCTATGATGATATAATCCTGATTTATGAAAAGGATATGCTGCCGCTCATCAAGAAGGGAGCAGTAGTGCCGGGGCCGCTTTCTGACATTGATGCCCAGATCGACAGTAAGATCGAAGCCATAGACCAGGCACTGGTATGGGTGGCTAAGTCCATGTCAAACGACAACCAGAAAGCTGCAAGGGAGTTCCATGAGTTACTTTCAGACACCCTTAAGTCCGGGTTATTGCTTTCGATTTTCGGGGCGATTGTGGCATTTTTTATTGCAGCAATGACAGCATGAGGGGGTAAATAGCCATGAGCAGCCCACGGAAGACAGCCATCGTGACCGGAGCTTCGCAGGGGATCGGTGCGGGAATTGTGAAAGAGTTTGTCGAACGGGGTTTCAATGTCATTGCTAATTCCCGGAAGGTGACCCAATCCATCGAGGTTGCGGCTTCCGACCACGTAGCTCTGGTGGACGGCCACATCGGCGAGCCGGCAACTGCAGCCAAGATCGTCGAGACGGCGCTGTCTCGCTTTAAGTCGATCGACGTACTGGTCAACAACGCTGGCATCTTCTTCACCAAGCCGTTCATCGACTACACGGCCGAGGACTTCAAGTCGCTCGTCTCGACGAACGTCGAGGGCTTCTTGTACGTCACCCAACTCTCCATCAAGCAAATGTTAGCGCAGAAGACCGGCGGAAGCATCGTCACAATCACGGCGGCCCTTGCTCGCAACCCGATCCGGGGCGTCACGGCGTCGGTGCCGATGATAACCAAAGGCGGTCTTGAAACGATTACCCAGCACCTTGCGATGGAGTATGCGAAAGACGGCATCCGTGTGAACGCTGTCGCGCCCGGCGTCGCCTACACTCCTCTTCACCGGGAGACTCCGAAGGACGTGATGGAGAGCCTGTCGCCGATGGGTCGGCCTTCGATGGTCAAGGACATCACGGATGCGGTCATGTACTTGACCGACGCCGCGACGGTCACTGGCCACATCCTGTATGTCGATGGCGGCGCTCATTTCGGCCGTTGGTAATTGAAAGGATGTTTCGCCATGACCACAAACTCAACGGAAGCGAGGACAGTCTCGCCAAGCCTTACGCTATAGACCTAATGGCTTCCCACTTATTCCTGTACGCCCCTAGTCTATTCAGCTTGCAGAGACTCTCTGATCACTGCTTATCTTTAACAAGATCAAGCATACCCATACCCCAGTAATTATACTTTGGTTCATCTTTCATTTGGCTCAGAACTGCATTTGCCTCTTCCTCATTCAATATAGATAATGTTACTAACTCTTTAATATCTTCTTTTTGAGGGAACTGCACAGTAAATGCAAAATTTTCAATATTATGGTTGCTTTGTGGATAATACAAACTTACCAATCTTTGTATCGTTGAAGGATGTAGCCGTAGATATGCATACCACTTATTTTTTGTAGTATTATCAAGTTTAATATTCCATATGTGGTGGCAAAACTCATGTATTATTATTTCTTTAAGTTGTTCGTCAGTAAAATTGACTTCCCGGTTGATATATATGACATTTGTTGTTTTATTATATGTTGCCAGATGTGATTTCACTTCGAATGGAGACATAAGTTCATCAAATCCGTTCGGCCCACGCAATGTCAATTTGTCTGGATCATATCGTTTGTAAAGAGCCGATAACAGGGGATCTTTATCAATAATATTATATATTCGTTCACCATGGTCCCAGGAAATAGGCACATACATTGCGATACAGCCGGTAAGAAAAAATACCATCATCATATAAAATATATATTTATTTAGCATGATAATTCCAAAGTTTATATTCAAAATGGCATTAATATACTTGTCCTTTCTTTCTAAATCAATGCTATTACTAAATGTAAGAAAGTTATTCAATTACCATGTGAACTATTTCATCATCTCGGCAGCGAACACCCAGTTTTTTATTGACATAAAATATCAATACTTTCATAGTGGCTCAAAATTTTAACTCAGAATAGATATCATCGAAAAGGCAAAATCCGGGGGACCGGATGACGCAAAGCCACCTGCCCGGAACGGGAAGAGGGGTTATCGAAGCGGTTATCATGATGTTATCTATAACATCAAATCAAACCTGCCTTTTCGAATTGAGAGCAGGTTTTTTGTTTTTGGTATTAGTGCAGGATGTTGCAAAAAATGTCGTCAGACCTGTATGGACATATCTCAGACTATAGGAGGCAAACAGAACATGTCGCAGTCATTAATTGATGTACCCAAAGAGGCTGATGTCATAAGCCAGATCATCGAAAAAACTCTGAATAACGGGATGCTGATCGAGGTCTATCTTGTCAAATACCCACGCCAGTACGAAGCTGCCCTCTTTATCAACGGTCATTACAAGCCTGGTCCTCCTGTTCCACGGTCAATAGAAAATCCTACCGAAACGGTGGCTTATTGGATGGGAGTGCGCCCAAAAGTTGGTTTGAGTCAAGAAGAGGGTGATGAAATTCTGGGAGCTGTGAACGTGCAAAATATTCTTCACCACTGCTTTTTTATCGATAAGTGGGGCGTTGCGGAGGTTTAGAATACTGCTGCATCGCAACTTGTATTTCGATTCAATAAACAAAAACAGGTGGTGCGTCATGACATCTCGAACAATATCTATTCAGATTTTTCGTAGAGAATTGAGGGCTTCCATGGGAGACCGAAGCAAACTGAGCAAATTACATTCTGTTGTTACTGAAAGCATTAACAACACTTATGGCGAAGAGAAAGAAAATCTTATTAAATTCAGGCAGGAAGTAAAGGATGCTCTCAACTGCCGGCTGTTTGACCCCAAGTGATCAGATAAAAGTCTACACAGAATCGAATAGGGACTAATTATGAGCAAAGACCGCTATTGGAGGGCAATTAGCATCGATAGCATCTCCACGGAATATTTCCCCAGCGTGGCTCTTTATCTCAGGACCGGTGGCAACTACGTACTTTACAAGGATTCTGACAGTAAATTCACATTAACGGATTATCGCCGCCTGGAGAGGAGTCTTACAGAATTTCTTTATGTCCGAAGCGGCGACATGGAAATTCTCAACGAATCAATGGAGATCAGTCTGGCGGAAGTGCTTGCCAGAGACGATCTCAGCAGCACTGCCAAAGGCCGGATTCTTTATCAGACCTCGGTGAATTGCGTGATTGATCTGTTCGAATCACCGGAAACCACCGCCAACCTGTTGCGCTGCCGAAACATGGTTCAGCACATCTTGCAGCATGTGGCTGCAGACCCCCATGCCCTGGAATCACTGAAAACGATTATAGATCACAATTTTTATATCTTTGCTCATGCTGTGCAGGTTGCAGCCCTCTCCCTGCTGATTCACGAAAAGTTGTTTAACGTGGCCCCTGATGAGATGATCGATGTGGGGATCGGCTGTCTTGTTCATGATTATGGCATGATCTTCATAACCGGTGAGGTCCTCGAAAAAAACGATGCCCTCTCAGAGATAGAATATTACAAGGTTAAACAACATACCCAGAAAGGGTATGAGTATCTGAAGCGTAGTGGGAATTATAGCGAAGTTGTGCTCAATATTGTTCGTTACCATCATGAAAGGTACGACGGAAGCGGTTATCCGACCGGGTTGAAAGGTGATAGCATCCCGAGAAGCGGACAAGTGGTGGCAATTTGTGACGTTTACAGCGCTTTAATCACGGACCGGGCGTACCGCAAGGCTAATTCGCATTCCGAAGCGATCAAGATCATGCATCAGGAGGCCGAAACCGGGGCCTTTAATATTGATCTGTTCAATGACTTCGTTGAGATTGTTAGCGAAAGAAACTCTTCTTGATGGATTTAACAGCAATCCGCAACTGCGATAACCAACTCAAAGCCGTTACTCGCAGCCGTGAAGGTGAGAATGGATGTCTTGCCGTGGTCGGGCTCCAGGCTTCCTGCTCAACCAATCCTGCGGCGTATTAGACGTTTCCTTTTGCCTGTTCGTTTCACATAATTTCCATGATCGATATGCCGATCACTATCAATCCCACCAGATATCCGACTGACCTTACCCCTTCTCTCACCATTCTCCAGTGATACGACGGACACCGGCTTGCATCATAACGCAGTTATGATAAGCTAGACCAAGATGTGTCAACCATGAATCCGGGAGGTATACCATGCTGGAACTGCTCGAAAAAGCGGTCATGACAACAATAGGTGTTGCGGCCATTACCCAGAAGAAGGCTGAGGAGCTGGTTGCAGAAATGAAGGATCGTTTCAAATTGAGTGAGGACGAAGGAAAGCAGCTGGTTGACAGGATTCAGACCATTGCAAATGAAACCAGGGAGAAAGCTAAGGAGATGGCTGAACTCGAAGTTCAGAAAGTCGTTGAACGTTTGGGCCTGGTTTCGCGGGAAGAGTTCGACCGGCTTGCCAAACGGGTTCAGGACCTGGAAACACGCTGTAACGACTAGTCCATGCTCAATTTCCTGAAAATCAACAGGAACATCCGCAGTATCAGGCGTTATTTGAACATCGTCCGTGTGCTCAGTAAATACGGCTTCGACCAGGTGCTTGAGATGTTGGGTCTTGCCGATATGGCGGTGCGCAGCCGGAGGTGGTTCCGGTGTCCGATTCCTGATATCGCCAGACTTACAGCCGCCGAGCGGATGCGATTGGCCCTGGAGGAACTCGGACCGACCTTTATCAAGTTGGGGCAGATTCTCTCGACCAGGCCGGATGTAATTCCGCTTGCTTTTGTTAGGGAATTTGAAAAGCTGCAGGACGATGTACCGAGTTTCTCTTTCGAAGAAGTTCTGGCCCAGATAACAGGCGAACTCGGGGGAGCTGTCGAACAGTTTTTCGCGGAAATCGATCCGGTGCCTCTTGCCGCTGCATCCATTGCCCAAGTACATCGGGCCCGGTTAAGTAGCGGTGAAGACGTGGTCATCAAAGTTCGTCGTCCAGGCATCGTTACGGTGATTGAGACCGACATTGGCGCCTTGATGGCGTTGGCAGGCCTGGCCGAACGTCATGTGTCCGGCAGCGATCTCTACGACCCGGTCGGCATTGTGCGTGAATTTGCCCGGACGATCCGCAGGGAGATGGATTTTTCCCGTGAAGCGCATACCATAGAGAAATTTCGCGACAATTTCATCAATACCCCGTGGATGTACTTCCCCCGCGTATATTGGGACCAGAGCTCCCGTGCAATCCTGACCATGGAATACATTGCCGGGGTAAAGGTTTCCGACCGGGACAAACTCTCAAATCAGGGGCTTGACTGTAAGCTTATCGCCCGTCGCGGCGCGGATGCATTCCTTGAGATGGTGCTGGATCACGGTTTCTTCCATGGTGATATCCATCCCGGAAATGTCCTGATTCTTCCGGATAACGTCATCTGCCTGCTCGATTACGGAATCGTGGGGCGCCTGGATGAAGAGCTCAAAACCTTTCTGACCGATATCCTCTCGGCCATTATCAAGCGTGATATGGACGAAGTCGTGTCACTTCTGCTTTTTGCCGGTGATATCTCCGACAATCTGGACATACGTGCCCTTAAACGGGATCTGTTCAGTTTCATCGACGGTTACTACGAAATCCCCCTCAAAGAGATTGAAGTGGGGCGCATGTTGATGGAGTTCATCGAAATCATCACCCTGTACAGCATCAGAATTACGCCCGACCTGATGCTTTTGGCCAAGTCATTGGTTTTGATCGAGGGTATGGGGCGGGCGCTTGATCCTGCCTTCGATATGGTTGAACACCTGCGTCCCTTTATCGTAAAGGAGATCCGTCAGAAATTCTCTCCGCTACGCATCTCGCGAGATCTCAACCAGATTCTCTCCTCTTATCTGAACCTGGCACGCAATATCCCCCGTGATCTGAAAGAGATCATCAATCGGATCAACCGTAACAAGTTCAAGATCGACCTTGAACACCGCGGCCTGGATAAATTCACTGCCGATTTCGACCGCTCCATCAACAGACTTTCAACCAGTATGATTTTGGCGGCCATGATCATCGGATCTTCAATCATCATGCATACGGACAAGGGTCAGAAAGTTATGGGTTTTCCGATGCTTGCCTTTATGGGGTATACCGTGGCGGGGATTGTCGGGCTATGGCTGGTTTATGCGATAATCCGGTCCGGGAGAATGTAACAAAAAAAGCCACCTAGAAATTAATCTAAGTGGCTTGTTTTATGGTGGGCGAAACAGGGATCGAACCTGTGACATCCAGCTTGTAAGGCTGGCGCTCTCCCAGCTGAGCTATTCGCCCATGAATTAATGGCGGGGTTGACGGGGCTCGAACCCGCGACTTCCAGCGTGACAGGCTGGCACTCTAACCAACTGAGCTACAACCCCTCAGCAATAATCTACAAAAAATTACTTCTTTTTCTTGGGAACAACATTAACAGCTTCTTTCAAGGTCTTACCTGGTTTGAATTTGGGAACAGTTGCGGCAGGAATATCAATCTTCTTGCCTGTCTGAGGGTTCTGGCCTTTGCGGGCAGCACGTTTAGCAGTGGAGAATGTTCCGAAGCCGACAAGGCTGAGTTTGTCTCCGCTTTTCAGAGCAGCAGTTACACTGGCGATAAATGCGGATACGGCTTTTTCAGCTTCTACTTTTTTCAGGCCGGCCTGTTCTGCTACTGAACTGATCAATTCTGCTTTTGTCACGTTACACCTCCAAAGTTTGATTGTTATTTCAAAGCGAGACACTGTTTATCAGATGTTCTTAAATTGTGTCAAGTGTTATTTCGTGCAAACGTGCATATTATGGGCGGTTGAGCATGTTTTTAACGAATAAATAATCAAACTGTTCTTACACGCTATATAAATACAGTCTAACATCTTGAATTATAGGCGAAATCAGGCGGCCTCTTTTAATTCCGGTTCATATGCGATAATCGGCTTTTCTTTGCGATATATGACGTCTTCATTGATAACTACTTCCTGAACATTCAATTGAGATGGAATCTCATACATAATATCGAGCATCGAATTTTCCAGAATTGCCCGAAGTCCGCGTGCACCGGTATTGCGTTTCAGAGCTTCCTTGGCTATTGCAATCAGTGACCCGTCAGTGAACCGCAGACGCACCTTCTCAAGATCAAAAAGCTTCTGATATTGCTTAACCAGAGAATTTTTCGGTTCTTTTAATATCTGGACCAAGGCCTCTTCATCCAACTCAGTCAGAGTGGCAAGCATCGGAAGACGTCCAATAAATTCAGGGATATAGCCATATTTAAGGAGATCTTCGGGGGTCAGGCTCTTCAGCAGTTCTCCTTGTTTCTTCTCTTCGCGCTTCTTTATGTCCGCCCCGAAGCCCAGGGACTTCTTTCCAATCCGCTGTTGAATAACTGTTTCGAGTCCGGCAAATGCACCACCACAAATAAAGAGGATATTTGTGGTGTCAACTTTCATGAACTCCTGTTGCGGATGTTTTCTGCCACCTTTTGGCGGAATGCTGGCAATAGTGCCTTCAATGATTTTCAGAAGCGCCTGTTGAACTCCTTCACCTGAAACATCGCGGGTGATCGAAGGCGAATCTGACTTACGGGCAATTTTATCAATTTCATCAATGTAGACGATGCCTTTCTGGGCACGTTCAACATAGTAATCTGCTGCCTGCAACAGTGTGAGGATTATATTTTCGACATCTTCACCGACATACCCTGCTTCAGTAAGATTGGTCGCATCCGCCATCGCAAATGGTACTTTGAGAATCCTGGCAAGAGTCTGGGCAAGGAGTGTTTTGCCGGAACCGGTTGGTCCCAGCAGCAGAATATTACTTTTTTGCATTTCAACATCACCCGGTTTTCCGCCGGAATCAATTCGTTTGTAATGGTTATATACCGCTACAGAGAGAACTTTTTTGGCCATTTCCTGGCCAATGACATATTCATCCAGAATATCCTTGATTTCGCGCGGTTTGGGGAGTTTCTTCAGATCCGGTCCGGTTGTTTCCTGCAGTTTCATTTCCTCTGCAATAATGTCATTACAAAGTTCAATACATTCGTCACAGATAAAAACAGCAGGTCCGGCAATAAGTTTTTTTACATCGTCCTGGCTTTTTCCGCAGAAAGAGCAGGTCAGATGTTCCTGTGCTGTGTCACGACGACTCATAGTGCATCTCCAGTGAGCGGTGGTTTACGAGTAAATATAGCATCAATTAAACCATACTCCTTTGCATCTTCCGCGGACATAAAAAAATCTCGGTCCGTGTCTGCTTCAACTTTTTCTTTTTGCTGGCCTGATAGTTGGGCAAGAATATCGTTCAATTCGTCTTTCATGCGCAGGATTTCCTTGGCATGGATGCTGATATCGGTCGCCTGCCCCTGGAAACCTCCAAGCGGTTGATGAATCATGATCCTTGAATGGCTGAGGCTGAAGCGTTTCCCCTTTTCACCGGCAGTCAACAGTATTGCTCCCATTGATGCGGCCTGTCCGACACATATAGTGGACACGGGGGCCTTGATGTATTGCATGGTGTCAAAGATGGCCATGCCTGCGGTGACAACGCCTCCTGGCGAATTAATGTAAAAATGGATATCTTTATCCGGATCTTCGGCCTCCAGGAACAGAAGCTGCGCGATGATGAGATTGGCTACGTTGTCGTCAATCGCTCCGCCGAGAAAAATAATCCGCTCTTTAAGCAGGCGGGAATAAATGTCATAGGCGCGTTCCCCTCTTCCGCTCTGTTCGACAACCATCGGGATATACATTGTGTTTCTCCTTAGTAAGTTAGAAGATATTTTCTGCGGTTCTCTGGCAGAAAATGACTTCGTCAACTTACTTATCCTGTTTACCAGGGTTAGGCCGTTTTCAGTTGGTCTGCGTCAACTTCGGTGACAATGGCATGGCCAATCAGGTAAGAAATGGCCTTATCCTCTTTGATTTCCGAGATAATTGAATTCTTTGCATTAGAATTGGATGAGTAATACGACTTGATGCGATCAAGCATTTCCGGATTTCCGGCGGCAATTTTCTCGTACCGTGCAGACAGATCCTCATCAGATACGGAAACATTTTCTTTTTCAACCAAAGCCATCAACAGTAAACCGCCCTTGACCTTGTCAATGGCATCGTCACGAAAGCGTGCTCGAAAGCTTTCCGCATCAAGTCCCATCATCTCCAGCGACATCTGCTGACTCTTAAGGCGGTTTTTAAGGTTTTCGAACATATAATCCAGTTGCTTTTTAACCATTGATTCCGGAACATCCAACGGATTTTTCTTGATCAGTTCCTGAATAACCCGTTCTTTAAGCTCATTATCGATACGCTCTTTTTCATGTCTTTCGTGATATTCAGCCATTTTGGCGCGCAAATCTTCCATGGTGTCATATTCGCCAAACTGCTGCGCGAAATCATCATCAAGTTCCGGAAGCTCTTTGCGTTTGATTTCTTTGACGGTAACACTGAATACACCCATCTTTTTGGCAGATTCCGGCTGGTCAGCGTTTGCAGGAAGTTCAAGGGTGAACTTCTTCGACTCACCGTATTTCATGCCGATCAGCTGTTCCTCAAAACCGGGGAGCAGGCGGTTGGTTCCGACTTCAACCTCTGCAGTCTGATCTCCGCTGTTTTCCTCTGGTGAACCTTCTACCTCAACTGTGTAATCTACGGAAACGGTGTGGCCATTTTCAACGGCTGCGTCTTCGTCAAGCGGAATCATCTGAGCCATGTTTTCCTGCATTCGTTTCAATTCGTCATCAATGCTTTCGGGCTTGGAAACATAAATTTCCTTGTTTACGATCAGGCCGGTATATTCCTTCAATAATATCTGCGGCATGACCTCAAAAATGGCGCTGTATTTAAACGGAGCCCCCGGTTCAAGTATGTCGCTCTCTATGGTGGGAGAATCTATCGGCTCAACCTTGTGCTCATCCATCGCTTTATAGAGTGTCTGCTGATACAGGCGACGCATCACATCGTCGCGCATGGCATCACTGTAAGTACGTTTGATGAGTTGCATGGGCGCCTTGCCGGGACGGAAGCCCTGTATCTTGGCTTTTTTCTGGATCGCTGAATACGCCTTCTCGATCTCTTCATTAACCTGCTCAGCTGGAATCTCGATCGTAATCTTTTTTTGAACCGAGCTGATGTCTTCGACGTGAACCTGCATGGTAACGTTCCTCTTCCATAGTGAAATGTAATGCTTATCTGGTTGGTGCGAGCTGGGAGACTCGAACTCCCATACCTCTCGGTGCTAGCTCCTAAGGCTAGTGCGTCTACCAATTCCGCCAAGCTCGCAATATCCAATAAAAGAATAAATAAATACCATAATTTGCTTAAATAGGTCAAGGAAACAATCGGGATTAGGCATGGCATTAACATCCCGGGATAGGGTTTGGTGGGGGCTCAGCCGTTTATTAATTGAACCGGATTGGTAATCGTGCTATACAGGAACTCTGTTCGAGGTGCACCAGCAATTGGATAACAGTCAATCAATATCTGATGAGTCGCGGCTCCATGTGATTTTGAATTGATGCTTGCGTTACATTATTTTCAAGGGGGTTTTCGATTGGCATCCATTACATTTGAAGAGATCATGTTCACCATTATGTCCGCTACACAGGATACGTTTAAGAGCTATATGAATATTGACCTGCTGGCCGGCAAGGTTGAAAAAAAGGTAGAACCGGTTGATTCTGATGTAACCGGTATTGTCGGAATTGCCGGCGACCGGGTCGGGTACATTATTATCGCCACTGACAAAGCGAGCGCACAGTGTGTTGCAAAAGAGCTTCTGATGGTAGATGAAGCCGATGAAGAGTGTATCAGGGATGCAATGGGCGAATTGGCCAACAACATCGCCGGTGCTTTCAAAACAAAATATCATGCCCAGTACGGCAGCGTTGCGCTTGGATTGCCTTTGGTTGTATCCGGTCAATTGAGGACCGTATCCGATCCTCCGGATGAGTCCGATCAGGCTGCAAGTATCAACGTGCAGTGCAAGGGGGTGACAATCCCTTTCAAAACGGCAGATGGCACTATTTCCATAACAGTCATGGTGTACATGTAGTCACTTCTGGTCTATTCAATGCATTTACCCGCTTTTTCTTCTGCGCTTTACCTTTCCGATGGCGGGATGTGCCGTTCCGACATCCCTTCGGGCGGGATGCCGCCTGAAATCATTTCAACTCCCCAGGATAAATGGATGCCATGAAAGCGTTGCTTGAACGATATGGTGCATTGTTAAGTGAGGTTGATGCCTGGTTTCGGCGCTGTCTTGAACGGCACCCGGATGAGATTGCATGCCGAAATGGCTGTTCTGCCTGCTGCCGTGGCCTCTTTGATATTACACTGATGGATGCATTATATCTCAGGCAAGGTTTTGCCGAGCTTCCCGAACCAATAAGAAATGAGCTGGCTGGAAAAGCATCTCAGCGACTGGAGCAGTTGTCGCTTATTAATTCCGCTTTTGTCGAACCATGGCTGTTGAATGGAATTCCGGAGAGCGATTGGGATGCACTCATGCCGGAAGAGGATGATACTCCATGTCTGCTGCTGTCAGAAACCGGAGGATGCCTGATCTATGATCATCGGCCGATGACCTGCCGACTGAACGGAATTCCTCTGATTGACGTTTCGGGGGAAGAGCTGTTTGATGAGTGGTGTACTCTGAACTTTACCCAGGAAAACCCGCGGCAGCTTGCTGATCTGCGTTTCAGCTTTACAGAGTTATTTTCCCAGGAGCTGCTTCTGTTTCAGGAGCTTGTCCGCCGTCTGACCGGCAGCGCGCGAAACGAGGTCGATCTGTTTATACCCGCGGCAATAGTGATGGATTGCAATAAGATTGTACCGGCAATTGCTGCTTTGAACAGCTAGTCCACAGCAACGACAAAATTGCCGGGAAAACCTTTGCGCTCAAACGATTCCTGGGCCGATTGCGCTGCCCGCAAAGAAGAGTAATGCCCCAAGCGGACACGATAAAACATGGTCCCTTCAATAATCGCTTCCTGGACGTCCGCCGAGCCGTATTTTCTTTTCATCTCATCTGCATAGCGATACGCGTTCGCCCTGTTTTTAAGCGCGGCAACCTGAAGCGCAAATTTTCCGCTATCGTAACTGACCGGGGTACGGTATTCAGCTTCCCCGTCCTTACGCTCGATTTTGTAACCGAGTGCGGTTATCTTGACCGTCGCCACCCCTTCCTGAATCATCTCCAGCTTGCGCGCGGCACCCTCTGAAAGGTCAATGATCCGTTCGCGGACAAACGGGCCGCGATCATTTATGCGGACAACAATTTCCCTGCCGGTCCGCTTGTGTCGTACCTTCACATAAACGCCGAGTGGCAGTGTCTTGTGGGCAGCGGTCATTGCATTCATGTCAAACGGTTCCCCGCTGCTGGTCTTACGGCCATGAAAATCACGCCCATAGCTGCTTGCGATCCCCTCCTGCACGAAACCTTCGTGACTGGAAAGCGGCTCGTAGCGTTTGCCTGCAACGGTATACGGTTTTTGCCCCGGTTTTTGTCCGGAGTATCGGCTTTGGTCCTGAGGTGAGTAGGCACGTTGATGGGTGGCGCATGCTGAAATCAGAAGTGTGATCAGTATGGCGGCAAGATACCGAGCCATGCGAATTTGAACCGTCATGCGCGAAGGGGCACCGTACAGATTAATTTTCTTCTTTGTGACATTGATGGCATACACCTAAAGGCTGAAAAATTTATCAGGTTAATCTGCTGATAAGAGTAAAGATCTCGCGTTCAAAGTAATAGCACACTTACTATGAAAACCACTTTTCGGTAAATGTTTTCTCTCCCGGAAGTATACCGATTTCCACACGCCGTTATTCGAATATTGACAAATGATACGACAAATATCATTTCTATCACATAACCTGGTCTAACCAGGGTACTGATCAGAACAAGTGGAAGGGATTCATGTCAAGTTCTTTGCCGTTCAATTCAACCATGATCCGCGGCCTGTTTACGCCGCTCCCGCCTGAACAGGAGCCGGATGATACTCCCGGGTTCTGGGCGGTCCTGCAGGGCTATTCACTCCTGATGCTCGCCGGTTCGCAACCGTCGCTGCTTCCTGACGTTTCACTCCCGGAAGGAATTCTTCCGGAATCGGAACCGCTGAAAATCGGTCTCTGGCAGGGAAAACCTTTGCGTGCCATGCGGATTGCCTCGGGCACCATATTGCCGGTGGGGTATGAAGCTCTTCCTTTTCAGGGGCCGGATATGCGGCTGGACAATACTCTGGCAACCATCGCCGGCAGGGCCGCGCAGATCCTGCATTGGGAGCGGCGTAGCCGATTCTGTTCGCATTGCGGCGGTGAACTGAACAGAATCCCCGCCGGCTGGGGAAAGCGCTGCCCGTCGTGTGGTGACGAGCATTTCCCCCATATACACCCATGCATCATCGTACTGGTCAGGCGCGGTGCCGAGCTGCTGCTAATCCGCAACGCCGCCTGGAATACGGGGCGCTTCAGTCTCGTGGCCGGTTTTCTGGATTTTGGTGAATCCCTTGAGGAGTGTGTCCAGCGGGAGGTACGCGAGGAGGCGGGGATAGAGGTGACCAATGTCCGTTATGTGGGAAGCCAGAGCTGGCCTTTTCCCAGCCAACAGATGATCGGATTCCTGGCTGACTATGCAGGTGGTGAAATAAAACCTGACGGAGTAGAGGTTGTAGAGGCGGGCTGGTTCCATGAAGATGCTCTGCCAATGTCACCAGGGGGAAAACGGAGTATTTCTCGCTGGATTATCGACACGTTCGGGAAATAGTAAAAAATAATATTTCTTGATTACACAATATGAAAGTTAGTATGAATGATTTTCTGCAACTCTTCGATCTTGATCATTGCGTGGCGGATCTGTTCACGTTCCGCCGTTGGAAGCTGGTAGGGATTGAGGTAATATGAATCCTTCTGGATTCCTTTAAGGGTCTTGATCTGAATCAGTATTCGCTGTTTGGTGAGGATGTGATAGGCGTCGATAAGATTCCGGGCAAAAGCTGATGAAAAGCTCCCTTCTGCTTCAAGCAGCGCAATACGCTCCAGGGTACTGGTTGCAGGGATACCCTGGTTAATGGCCAGGATGCGGACATTCATGACGAGTGGAGCCCAGGCCAGCAATTTTACATTAAATTCACCTTTATGCTCGCCGGTTCCTTCCGTCCAGATGCGCTTCATAAAGCCGAGAGCCAGCTTCATCTCCGTCGCAGCCTTTGCCATCCCCCATAGAACCTGAAAATATTCCCGTTCCATGGTTCTGATCATATCGATCAAATCAGATGCCAGCGGGTAATCTCCGGCCACATAGCGGGCATCGGACATCACAATCAGGTTCATGACATTCTTGCCGATGTCTTCGACTTCGTATCTGACAATTGAAGAGAGCCGACTGCGCCACTGGCTGAATGAACCGCGCCAGGTCTGATTGGTCGGCATGATATTTCCCGTGCAGCGCATGAAGCCGGCTTCTTCCAACCTATCAACCAGTCGGGTTGAAAACTCTGAAAAATAGTGATCAGCCGCTTCGCCGCCTCCGTCGCCATAGACAATCAGGTTGTCCTGGTCTGTAATGAGTGTCTGTTCTTCCCGGCCGTCACTCCCCATGCTTATCAAGGCAAAGGGTACCGGTGGACGAGTAAATCCGGCTGCATCCATGTCCGAGAGAACGGTTTCCATGACACGACACGACAGGAGATCACGATACCGTGTGCATGACCGGTGCAATTCATTTACAGAGGGAATCAGCAGGAAGCGTTCCAGCTCGATCTGGTTGAGGGTCTCATGAATTGATTTAAGCGAGGGACCTTCCGTTTGCATAATAGTCGCAACAAGCTGCTCACTCCTGCTTCTCCAGTCCACAATGCGGTTGTGGTCGGATTTCACAGCCAGAGAAATCATCTGCAGGAACGGCTCAATATCTTCCGTTCGGCAATATCTCGTGATATCGGTCAGTTCGGGTAATTTCACGGGAAGGGCGAGCGCAGCCATGGTCATATCTTGTGAACTCCAAATGTTGGAACCGCCTGAAGACTGAAGGTTACTATAACATAACCTTCGATGGATTTAATGTCTTTCGCAGTTTTTTTTATTCAGGTATATAGACAGGGTTGTCTATAATAGTCATTTGTTGTCCCGATGTCATTAATGTGGAAACTTTCGTGTACCTGACTGAACGGATGGTTGCGCGTAAACGGAGCATGGAATGACGCTGTCCCAGCGAACAATTCTTATTATTATCAGCACCTTCATTGCCCTGCTCTTTATTCTGGCAACCACTTCCGATGTATTTCTGCACGATCAAGGCAAAGTTACAATAGCCTATATTTTTACGGCATTATTTCTGGCCAGCGGCGTGCTCTGCTGCGTAATGCTGTTATTTGTCCGGGGAACAATTCTGTCCCGTCTGAAGTCTCTAACCGCAGAGGTGCGTCAGATTGCCGAGATGCATAACATTTCGGCCCGCCTTCCCCTCTCCGAACATCAGGATGAATTAAAAACCCTGGCTGTCTCCATCAACAGTATGCTTGAGTCGCTGGAAAACGAGCGCAAGATTACCGAAGAGTCCGACCATATGTACCTTGAACGGATTCGCCAGCTTAATGACGAACTGAGCCGCAGAGCAATCGATCTTGCTGCCGCCAACAACGAACTGGAGACATTTAATTATTCGGTATCACACGACATGCGGGGGCCGCTCACCCGCATTTCAGGCTATTGCCAACTGCTGCTTGATGATGGTAGCGGTCTTGATCATGGTACCAGAGAATACGTTGCCCGAATCTATGAGTCTGAATCATGGCTTAATGAAATGATTGACGCCCTGTTGCATCTGGCGCAGGTAACCCGAGTCGAGATCTTGTCAGGTAATATCAACCTGAGTAAAATTGCTGAGGCCGCCTTGAAAGAACTGTCTCTTGAATGCCCGGATCGATCCGTCAGGACATGTATCGAACCGGATATTGTCGTTGCCGGTGATTCCCGGCTTCTGAAAATGGTAATAATCAACCTGCTGGGCAACGCCTGGAAATACAGCTCCTTCAAGGACGACGCCCTGATTGAATTTGGTGCCCTGCAGGCCGAATCAGGCCCGGTGTATTACGTCCGCGATAATGGCGCCGGTTTTGATATGAAGGATGCGGGCAAGCTTTTCCGGGTCTTTACAAGACTGCACGATTCCAGCCAGTTCACCGGTACCGGCATCGGGCTCGCGACGGTCCAACGTATCATTTTCAGGCATGGCGGCAAAATCTGGGCCGAAGCCGAGCCGGGGGGCGGAGCAACGTTCTTCTTTACACTACAAGAACCTCTTTCAATTTGAGTCGTCGCCCAGTTTGCAGCAACCCTGATTTTCATTATATTGCGGATGAATGAGGATTGAGAGACCTTTGCAGAAGCAAAGCAAATTCTGAAAGTATTCCAAATTTCGTGGGGGGGGGGAGGCAAAAATTGCGGAGTAATAAGCCGCAACGTATTACAGAAGTATGCAAAAAATGCGTAGGATATAATTTGCATGTTTATAAAATACAATGATTATAAGGGTATTATGACTGCCGATGAAGCGGCACCGTTCTTGCTGTGAATCAAACAAACTTATGACACGAAAGGAATCGATCCATGTTGAAAGAATTACTCGTTGGTCTTTTTGTCTCTCTTATTGTTACCTCACCCTCTTTTGCCATGGCCAAGGAAGGGTGCGGTGGCGTATGTGCATCCTGCCACTCCCTTACTGAAAAAGACGCCTCCGAACTCATTAAAAAAACCGGTGCTACCGTAACTTCGGTTAAGCAGTCACCGGCAAAAGGGCTATTTGAATTACTCGTGGAAAAAGAAGGTCAAAAAGGCATCCTCTTGATGGATTACGGCAAGAAGCACCTGATTCAGGGCATGGTCGTCGACATCGAGACCCTGAAGCCGGTCTCCGCGCACCAGCAGAATTTCCCCCAACCCAAACAACAGACCTCCCTGGATGTTGCCACTATTCCGGTTGCCGATGCGGTCATAATGGGCAATCCCAAGGGTACCAAAAAACTCTACGTCTTTACAGATCCGGATTGTCCCTACTGCAGGAAGGGGCATGAGGAGTTGCAGAAGCTTGCCAGGATTGCCCCTGACGTTGCCATCTACATCATGCTCTTTCCGCTGCCGATGCACCCTGGCGCCTATGACAAGTCCCGCACGGTGTTTGAGACCATGAGCAGTGAGATGCTGGACAAGGCCTTTGAAGGCAAGGATGTTCCCAAGCCGACAAAGGAAAGCAGCAAAAAGGTAATCGACGAAATCATTAAATTTGCCAATGCCAACGGTATCAGCGGTACACCCACCGTGGTCATGCCGGATGGCAGGATTGAAGTCGGCATGCGGGATGCCGAGACGATTAAGCGGATGCTGGAAGAGAAGTAGGAAGAATTCAAATTTGCGATGAAACAGAAGCCGCACATGTTGTTGGGATTCAGGGTTTTATACGAATAGAGCAAATCAGGCGAGGTAGGTTATGAAAAAGCGATCCGATGCCATACTGCTGGTGCTTCTACTGCTGATTACCGCCTTTCCGGGGAATGTCAGGGCGGCCGACATGCTTAACTACTGCATGACGCCGGCATTTCTGCAGGCGGGTATTTTGCCGAACCTGCTCTTTTTGATTGATAACTCGGCGAGTATGTTTGACCTTGCCTATACCGACACCGGCTTGAAGCATTGCTCTAACTCGGCGACAACCTGTAAGACGGACGCCGAGTGCGGCGCTGGAACCTGCACCGTTTTTGATCGGGTGCCGATGTACTGTTATGATGAAACATACAAAAGTACCAATGAATATATCGGTTATTACAAGCGGTTAAAATCAGACGGTACGAAACAATACTACAA
>Ga0134124_10001505_pt1 | contig 18733 bp, 15 predicted proteins | sample KB304_FD_96880 | JGI IMG/M metagenome (GOLD analysis project Ga0134124, IMG submission 96880) | Terrestrial soil microbial communities without Nitrogen fertilizer from Kellogg Biological Station, Michigan, USA - KB3-0-4 | ecosystem: Environmental > Terrestrial > Soil > Unclassified ...
CTGCCCGCACCGGAAACACCGGCGCCGCCGCTTGCTCTTACCCTCGCCAAGTCACTGCCGGCCCCACCCCCGCCATTGCCGCGCCCGGTCCCTGTTGCCGGGGTCAGCCTGGCCGAAGCGCAACCCCTGCTTTCCACGCTTTTGCAACAGCTGGAGAGCGGTCGGGGGGAACGCCTGATCAATTTGTTGGACCGTGATGCGCGCAGCAGGCCTGCAGCGCAAGCCCTCGCCCGCCAATACGACGGTCTGGTCGATGGAATGCATACGGTGCGGCTTTCCCATGTTGAATTCAAGGCCGAACCCGCGGATGGACGACTGCTGGTGATCGGGAATATTCGCCTTCAAATAGGCGAACAGCCCATCGGGTCAGCTGGCAAGAAATTGGTGCTGCATGCGGAGTTCATGTCGCGCGATGGCAAAGTTGTGCTGACCGGCCTGACCGGCGGCACCGACAACTGACTCATGAAGCAGCGGAGCATGGCCCGAATGGCATTCCAGGTCCTTTTGGCCGGGCTGGGTACGGCACTTGCCGCCTGGCTGTTGTGGTTTGGAGTTACCACTCACCTCACACGGGCCTGCCTGGTGCTGGACACTCCCTACCTGCCGCTGTGTCCCACTTCAGCGCCTGAAGGCGAAGCAAACCGCCAGCAGGATCTGCGCGAGCGTTTGCGCTCCAATCCCGGCGACTCCCGCGCCTGGGTGGCACTGGCTGGCCTCGAATCTGGCCCATCGCAGCAGCCACTGCTAGCCGCCATCGCAACCCTGACGCCCAGCGATCCCAATGCGTTGCGTTTGCGCGCCCGAGACGCCCTGGCGCAGAACCAAATGCCTTTGGCGGTTGCGCTGCTGGTGAAGATGACCGAGCACGGCATCGCCGGCGGCGAGCCGCCGCAAATTCTGGCGCGCCTGGTTGCCGACGGCACAGGAGCCGCGTTGGTACGCCCGCACCTGGTTGCAGGCAGCCGCTGGCTGCCGCCGGTTCTGGCCAGCATGGCGGCACTCAAGCTCCCGCTGGAACCGGCATTCCCGCTGCTGGCCGAAGCGGCCGCCAAGCGCATCGTGACGCAGGAAACCGTGCAGTCGTTCGTCCGCTCGCTCAAGGCAGAAGGGAAATGGGCGGATGCCTATGGGCTATGGGTCGCCCAGCAGCGCCAGCCGGTGCCCCTCCTTTTCAACGGCGGGTTCGACCAAAGGTTTCAGGCCGACGGGTTTGACTGGGAAGTCACGCCGGTGCCGCCCAGCCGGGCCGGTGCGACTGTGGCGCAGCGCAACGTCCCAGGGCACGGCCAGGTGTTGGAGATCCAATTCACAGGGCGGGCAATTGCCATACCTGTCATTCGCCAGTACCTGTTCATTCCCGAAGGGCGATACGCGCTGCAAGGGCGCTATATGAGTTCCAAGCTGCGAATGGAGCAGGGCCTGGCTTGGGCTGTGCGTTGTACCGGATCCACCCACGCCCTGGCTGGCCGGTCCGAGCCACTGCAAGACACCGCAGCCGTGTGGCAACTCTTTCAATTCGAATTTAAGGTGCCCGCCCAGTGCGGCATGACCGCCAGCCTGCAGTTGGAGACCTTTGCGCCGTTCGAGGCAGCGGTGGGCTTTCGCGGCAGGGCGTCTTTCGACGGCTTCGAGCTGCGGCGATTGGGGCCTTGACGCGACGAATCAAGGCCTCTACCTTGACCAGCTGAGCCATTGTCCGTATAGTGACTTAACAACTAGTTACCTGGAAGCTCCCGATGTCGGTCAAGTCATTTATTGCAGTCAGCCTGGTTCTCGTTTCCGGGGCCGCCTTCGCGCAGGCGCAACTGGGAACCATCAATAGTGTCCAGGGCATCGTCACGGTGACAGATGGCGCAGTTGGCGGCACCACCAGCCCGGGCAGCCCTATCAACAATGGCATGCGCTTTGTCGCTACATCCAGTGGGTCGGCCGTAATCCGGCTAAACAATGGCTGTGTTGTGAGTTTGCAGCCCAACCAGGCCGTGACAATTCTGCAAAGCATGACCTGCGCTGAGCAGTTGGCAGCCGTACAACCGATTGGCGGCGGCGTGGGCGCCGCCGGCGGGTCGTTTGCGACGGGTGCCCTCGCAACGGGCGGCCTGTTGGCTGGGGGCGTCGTCTTGAACCAGACGATCAAGAACAGCAGAAGTATCAGCAGCAATTGATCGCGCGGTCCACCGCTTCCACACACAGCGCGGGGCCGATGGGCCCCGTCGCTCTTTCAATAGCACTGCTTTTGTTATTTGCCGCACCGCTGATGCGCGGCGGCAACAGACAAATTGCGCTGATCGTGCTGGAAGCAATCTCGTTGGGGTTCTTGCTGACCGTGTGGTTGCGCTCGGTCTTCTCCATCCAACCTCAAGCACTCGCACACCAACGCAATCCGGCGCAGACCTTCCTGGTCGTCTTCCTGCTTCTCGCCCCCGCGTGGCTGGCACTGGTCTATCTGGTACCCCTGCCCGCGGCGGTTTGGTCCGGCACACCGGGGCGGGGCATCTATCCGCAGCTCCTGCATGACGCCGGCATAACGTCCGGAAGTTGGTTGCCACTTTCCCTGGTACCCGATGCCACCAGGATCTCTCTTTTGGCGGGCCTCCCCCTCATCGCCGGATTCCTGGCCGGTTACCTGGCCCGGCTTCCGCAGGTCCGGCTGCTGTTGTGGATCGTCGTTGTGATGGCCTTCGCGCAGATTCTGCTGGGCTTGCTGCAGATGGCGGACGGCGCGCAATCCCTTCTTTATTTTGGTGGCGACGGCGGCCGGCCCTTTGGCACCTTTGCCAACGCCAATCACTTTGCCAACTACATCGGCATGGCGTTCGCAGCGTATGTCTTGTTGGCCTGCAACAGCCTGCTTTGGCCCCCGTCGCGGCGGAGTCACAACCTGGCAGCGAGAATCGCGTCGCGCCATGCCATGCCGCTGTGGATTGCCGGCGGCCTGGTGCTAGTGGTGGGCGTCTTGATGTCGCGCTCTCGCGGCGCCGCGCTCACAGGATTGCCGGCGGGCATGCTGGCGGTAGCGCTGGCCTATTCGATAAGCGGAAAGTCCAATGGGTGGCGTGCCACCCTTGCATTGGTAGGCGGCGTTGTCGTCGCGGCCGTAGCGCTAGTGGGTCTGGGATCGGTGCTGTCACGTTTCGACCTGGGTGGCATCGCCAACGCAGCGTCCATTCGGGGCCTGATAACCGCTACTACCGTGGCTGGCGCCCAAGAGTTCTGGCCGTGGGGCGCGGGCTGGGGCAGCTACGCCGCCGTCTACCCGCGCTTCGAGCCGATGGGGTCCGACGGTATCGTCGACTATGCACACCACGACTATGCCCAAATGCTCTTCGAAGGCGGCATCTTCTCCGTGTTGTTGGCAGCAGCCTTTCTGTGGCTGGCTGGCAGCCGCGCCGTGCTGCTGACTCGATCGATATTGCGCAACCGGGCCTTCACCCGCGAAGAAATGACATCGGCTCTCTGCGGCTTGGGCCTGTTGGGACTGCTGCTGCACTCATTAGTCGATTTCAACCTGCACATTCCCGCCAACGCCATCCTGGGCGCGATGTTGGCGGGCATCTACCTTCGGCCCTTTGCCAACAAGGACGCGCCAGGGTGATCGACCTGCACAGTCACATCCTGCCGGGCATCGACGACGGCTCGAAGAGCCTGGAGATGTCGCTGTCCATGGCACGCATCGCCGTCGACGATGGCATTGGCATCATGGCGTGCACGCCGCACATCTACCCTGGCCTCTACCTGAACAACTCGGCAGGCATCACCGCGGCGCGCGATGCCCTGCAAGCCTCGCTCGACCAGCATGGGATCGCGCTGCAGCTCACCACAGGCGCGGACGTCCACCTGGTGCCCGGCTTGCTGGAAGGACTGCGCGCCGGCACCGTACCCTGCCTGCACAACACGCGTTACCTGTTGCTTGAACCATCGCACCACGTGGCGCCGCCACGATTTGCCGAATCGGTATTCCAGCTGGTCGCGGCCGGCTACGTGCCCGTGATCACCCATCCCGAGCGCCTGACCTGGATCGAAGACAACTTTCAGGTTTTCAAGGACCTCACGCTCCAAGGCGCCTGGATTCAGGTAACGGCCGGCGCCTTGACCGGCCTGTTCGGTCCGCGTGTCAAGTACTGGGGCGAGCGCTTCCTGGGCGACGGCCTCACTCACATCCTGGCCACCGACGCCCACTCGTCCGGCGGCCGCATCCCGGTGCTGTCCGAAGCCAAAGCGATCGCCGAGCGCATGCTCGGCCACGAAGAAGCGCAACTGCTCGTGGAGGGCCGGCCGGCCTTGTTGCTTGACAACGCGCTGCCATCGGCGGTACCACCGCTGCCGGCACAAAGACCCGCGAAGGGGCTCTGGCAGGGGCTGTTTGGCCGCAGTCGCCCTTGACCGACTGCAACATGCCAAAGGTGTGATCCCTATGGAAGCGAATCGCTTGCGCCAAATGTTTTGCGCTGGCGCAGCCGCGTTGATACTGTCGACTCAAGCTCCCAATGCCAGCGCGCAGATCGCCGGAATGCCCGGCAACGACGACGTCGTGATCGTGCAGGACGGCAAGGCGACGGCGTCAATCGTCCTCGCCGCCGATGCCGGAGAAATGGAAACGATCGCCGCCGGCGACCTGCTGAAATACATCGAAATGATGAGCGGCGCAAAGCCGCCTTTGGTAACGCTCGCAGCGGGTGCGAAGTTGCCGGATGGCGCCGCAATTGTCATCGGCAAAGCGGCCTTGGCTGCCAACAGGACTTTGCAACGGGCGCTCGACGACGCCGGCAAGAAAAGACCGCTGCTCCACGCCGACGCAATTGTCTTGCGCCGTACCGGCAATCACATATTTGTCGCGGGCAATAACGATCATTCGAACTATTTTGCGGTGTCAAAGTTGCTGCAGGACTGGGGTTGCCGTTGGTACTTGCCCACCGAGTTCGGTGAAGTCGTGCCCGAGCACCGCACCTTATCGGTGGGCAAGCTCGATCATGCGTACGGTTCCCCCTTCGAAATCAGGAGCTATTGGCTGAGCTGGCTCGGCGACGACACAGGCAAGCTTGAGTTTCAGCGCCGCAATTTCGCCAGCACTACCAACCTGGGCGTCGCCGGCCACGCACTGGGCAGCTACACGAAAAAGCTGATTCCCCCGGGTGGCAGCGCCTACAACGTTCCGCTATCGGAAGACTCCACCGCCATCGAGGTCGCGGCCAATATCGAGCAAGACTATGCCAAAGGCGTGCCCGGCATTTCCCTCGCAATCGAGGATGGCATCTACGTCAGCGACTCGAAAAGCGACCAGGAATCGCAGGCGGGAATTTACGACAAGTACATGCTCGCGCCTTCGAATACGGATGCGGTCCTGACCCTTTACAACAAAGTTGCGAAGATCCTGCGGACCAAATATCCGGCAAGTCCGACCAGGATCGGCGGACTGGCGTACTCGAATGTGACGCTCCCGCCACAGCACGTGACAAAGGTCGAGCCGAACGTCGTCATGTGGCTGGCGCCGATCGATATCGATCCCAATCACGGCATGGACGACCCCAATTCACCGCCGCGCCAGGAATACAAAGCCATGATGTACCGCTGGTCGCAGGTACTCGATGGGCGCCTGGCAATCTACGACTACGACCAGGGCCAGCTGGTGTGGCGCGACTTGCCCAACCCGTCGCATTACGCGTTTGCAGAGGACGTCAAACACTATCGCAAGGCAGGAATCCTCGGCATCTCGACCGAAAGCCGCGGCGCTGCCGCCACCACCTTCCTGAACTTGTATTTTCGCTTGCAGTTGATGTGGAACCCCGACGCCGATGTGGACGCGATGCTGGCGGAGTTCTATCCGAAGTTCTATGGCCCAGCCGCGGCGCCGATGGCCAACTACTGGAACACGATTTTTTCGGCCTGGAAAAACACAATATCGACCGAGCACGAGTACATGGTGGCGCCTGTCATCTACACACCGCAGTTGATCGCAATACTGAAAACAAATCTAGACGCTGCCCAAACAGCCGTTGTCCCGCTTCACAGCAAGGCTAACCTGACTCGCAACGAGAAACTCTATATCGAGCGCATGCAGTTCACAGCGCTTTCATTTGAAGTCATTGACAACTACCTGGCCATGGTGCGCGCAGGAGCTGGCGAAGCCGATTTCAAAGCAGCAGCCGCCGCAGGCGATCGGGCGTTTGCGGCGCGCGAAAAACTGACGGCCATGAACCCGACCTTCACGACCTACAAGAAGATTGGTGAACGCGGGCCGGCCTGGCTCCCCGGCGAAGTGCAGCAGATGCGTGATTTGCAAGCCCTCACCGACGGCACCACCGGTACCCTGATCGTTAGAACGCCGCTGGAATGGGCTTTTCGGCGTGACCCGAACGACACAGGCCTGGCACGGGGCTGGGCTTATACCACTGCCAATCTTTCGACATGGAATGCGGCTGGCAGGAACCTAACCGTTGCTGCGCGCAAGGACTACCCGAGCGCGTGGGAAACGCTGCGCACCGACCTTTATGCGCAGGGACAAGGCATCCGCCATCCAGATGGCCAGAGTTTCACGGGCCACTATTGGTACCAGACCGAGCTCGACGTGAAAGCCGACCAGATGGGTGGCAAACCGCACTTGATGTTCCCCGGCTTGTTCAACGAGTGCTGGCTCTATGTCAATGGCGAGCTGGTAGCGCATCGCCCGAGCGCGGAGCCCTGGTGGGCCGGTGACTACAAGTTCGAATGGGATGTGGACTTAACGGGCAAGCTCAAGCTGGGCAAGAATCTGGTTTCGCTGCGCGGGAAAAATCCGCATCACTTTGGCGGTATGTTCCGTCGTCCATTTCTTTTTCAGCCGACCGCTGGGTGAGCGTAGTGTCGCGTACCACTGCCACACGCCTCTTTGCTTATCGCCACAGCATCACCCAAGGGTAGAACTGATAGGGCAACCACGCATAGGCATGAGTCGCAAAGAACAGCCATACAAACAACACCGAAGCGCTATAGGCCACGATCAGGCAGACCCATAGATCGTTCCGGCCATTCGCTGGCCCGAGTGCATTGGGCAACCGGGACAGCACGAACAGTTGTAGTGGTATCCAGTACAACGCCACGCGGTCCACTGCTGTTGATGAGGGCGAGATCCAGAGCAATCCAACAAAGGCAATCGCGCCGAGTGCCATCCAGGTCCAGAAGGCGCGTTCAGTGGGCGCCAGGACAAAACGGCGACGGAACACCAAGAACAAAAAGGCTGGTACGGCATTCATAGCCACGCGAATGCCAGCGCCAGAAGATTCGTATTCCACTTCGATGTAGCCCACTCGCAGGTTTTCTACCGATGCCTGCAGCAATAAGCCGTAAAGAACCAATGATGAAAGTCCCACCCATATGGCGCGCCAGACGCGATTGCGCGTGCCGGCTAGAACTGCTAGCGGCATCAGGATGACCGCTGACTTGTGAAAGGTGGCAGCCAACGCGACGAGGACGAAGAAGCGAAGCAGCTTCTCTTCGGAAAGCGCGACTAGCGCCAGCATGGCCAATCCGATAGCAACCCCCTGGCGTGTATACCCCATGGCCACTACTGTCACCAAGTAAGGCATGGCAACGACCAGCGCAAGCCACGGCCTAGGCTGATTGCGGCAAAATTCGACCAAGCCCCACGTAAACACCACGGCACAAACTGTGTTGACAAAATAGGGACCCAGGTCAGTCTGTGCGGCCAACCAGTTCAGTACATCGTAGGCTACGTCCCCTTCTATCACGCTAATTGCCTCGTAGAAGGTCTTGTCGCTGGCGTCAAGAATGTGTTCTAAATAGTTGCCCCAGTCGCCGCCCACTTCGTGGCGCAGACCAATGGCCAGCACCAGCAAAACAAACATGGCGCGCCAAAGCAACGGCCAGTGTTTGTCAGGCGTTGATGCTATTCGCACGCGCGAAGCGGCCAGGCTCATTGGAATCAAGAACAAGAACCAGTAGGGCAGCACGTTATTTCACGCTTTCTAGCCAAGCTTGAAACATTAGCACGGCCCACAGCGCTGCCGTGTGATCGCGCGCGCCCGCCAAGTGCTCATTCCACTTTCGCCGAATCGGCGCAGAGTGAAAGAAGCCTTCGGCATTCAAGCGCTGCTCTTCCAGCAGACCCTCTGCCCAGATCTTTAGAGGCCCGCGCAGCCACTGTCCCACCGGGATGCCGAAGCCGGCCTTCGGCCGCTCAATCAGCTCACGTGGCACATGTTTATAAAGGACCTGGCGCAGGGCCCACTTGCTTTCGTTGCCACGAATCTTCTTATGCAGCGGCAAGCGCCATGCCAGTGCGGCCACGCGGTGGTCCAGGAACGGCACGCGGGTCTCCAGGCCGATGGCCATGGCCGCGCGGTCAACCTTGCACAAAATGTCGTCGGGCAGATATGTCATGCTGTCGAGGTACATCATCCGCAATTGACTTGCTTCCACCCCGTGGGTCGGCACGGGCTCGTGCAGAAAATTATTCGGTTCCACTACCACGCCGCCGTCCTCTCCCTTGACCACATCTGCCGGGTCTTGCCACTCCGAAACCAGGCTCAGGTATAGATCGTCCAGATTGCGCACACCGCCAAGGCGCGCAGCGAGCTTATGGGCCTTGTCACCTGCGTGAGCAACGCCTCCGCCGTTGGACAACATAGCATTAACCGGGCGGCTCAAGGCATCCCACCCTGCCACAGGCACACGAGCAATGGCAGCGCCCAGCACTTGCCGCGCAGGGTATGGCAGCCAGGCAAGCCGGCCCCAAATTCGCGGACCCCAGAAGTAGCGGTTGTAGCCACCGAAAAGCTCGTCACCCGCATCGCCTGATAGCGCTACCGTTACGTGCTGCCGCGCAGCACGACATACCATGTGCGTGGGGATTTGCGACGAGTCGGCAAAAGGTTCGTCATACATGACGGATAAGTGCGGAATGACACTTTGCGCCTCGAACGCCGTCACAAACACTTCGGCATGGTCAGTCCCCAGGTGTCGTGCCACGGCGCGCGCGTGGGGCGTCTCATCGTATCCCGCCTCTTCAAAGCCCACCGTGAACGTCTTGACCGGGCGCGTGGCCTGCTGTTGCATTAGCGCCACGATGGTCGATGAATCCACCCCGCCCGAGAGGAAGGCGCCCAACGGAACATCGGCCAGCGACTGCAGCTTCACAGCTTCCGACAGCTGGCTTTCCAGCTTCTGCAACCCCTCTGCCTCATCATTAATCGGGCTCCCGGCGCCCTGCTGCACCACATCAGCCAGCGACCACCAGCGTGAGACAGACACCGAGTGGTATGCCGCACCGGGCCGCAACGGCTGCGCCGGCGGCTTCCCAGGCGGTGCGCCGTGAACAGTAAGCAGGCATCCGGGCTCCAACTTGAAGATGCCTTGGTGGATACTGCGCGGCGAAGGCACGTACATGAAACGCATGTACTGGGCAAGCGCCTCGCGGCACACCGGGTTGTCAAAATCAGGATAAGCGCGCAGTGCCTTCAGCTCGGAGCCGAAGACGAAGGCGCGCGCCAGCCCGTGCCCAGCCCAGCCGTAATACAGGGGCTTTTCGCCAAATCGATCGCGCATCAGCAGCAATGTGCGCTGTCGCACGTCCCACAAGGCAATGGCGAACATGCCAATCGTCTGCTGCAATGTGAGTTGCACGCCCCAGTGCTCAAAGGCAGCCAGCAGCGTTTCCGTATCGGAGTGACCTCGCCAGACAGGCGCAGCGCCTGCAGCCTGCAATTCGCCCCGCAAAGCCGCGTGGTTGTAGATTTCTCCATTGAAGGCGATGACGAACGCCCCGCCTGCGGACACCATGGGTTGCCGGCCGGCCGGCGACAAGTCGATGATCGAAAGCCGGCGATGTCCCAGTGCAATTCCGCGCTGTGCGTCTGCCCAGGCGCCTGTATCGTCCGGGCCGCGGTGCTGAATGGCCAACGCCATGCGGGCGGCAACGGCTTCGAGATCCCCCTGTAATTGGGTGTTATAGCGCAGATAACCTGCGAAACCGCACATACCCCGTCACCCACTCACTGCTTAAATCCGACCGCACACCAATATGGCGCAGCTTCAGAGAAACGCACCTTCACCAGACCGGCGCTTTCCATCATCCCGGCTATCTGATGTCGGGTAAAGCGGTGCTCTAACGGCGTACCGAAGCGATCGCGCGCATCGGTCCGCATCGTGTAGAAACTGTGGTTGCGATAGTAATAGAGCGGCATGTTCGCTGCATGCAAGCCCCAACGCTCAGCAAACAAACACACTCTGGCCAGCGGCAGATAAACCAGTAGGGCGATGAGAGTCGTGATTGAGTTCTTCAACCACGACGGCATTCGGCAGATAAGCCGACGAACTCCGTCAGAAACACGCCACAGCGCCCGAAACCACCCCGGCCGATTGTCAAAGGCATAGTAGAGGTACAACAGCAATGGAGCACCGGATTTCAGCAATTCGACGCACGAACGAATGGCTGCAGCGGTATTTGGCACATGATGAAGCACGCCCAGCGAATAGCCAAAGTCCTGGCTGTTTGGAGACAAACATTGCTCATCGATCGACATACGGTGAAAACTCACATTTTTGTGGTGAGCCAGATTTTTTTCTGCAATCTCGATGGCCCTGGAGGGATCGATGCAGTGGAGTCGTCCCACCCGCGGTGCCACCCATCTAGCCCAACGACCGCTGCCACAGCCCATGTCAAACCCCTCTGCGTTCGGCGCCAATTTTGACCAGGGGAACACGGCGAAGTACTCGCCAAAAATCTTGCCTGCCTCATCATCAGACATCCCTGTCTGATCAAAGCGTGACCACTCGTCGCCGAAGCTCACTACCGTTGTTGGATCTATGTTCTTCATCTCTTCTTTCGGAGAGGGCCTCGACCATTGATCTGGTCAAACCCTCCGATTGGCAGCGAGTATCTCTTCACAGGCGTGCAAAACAGACTCTGAGTAGCGCGGCTTATTATTCCAGGTTGCAATAGCATTGCGGCGCATCGCCTGATACTTCGCGTCGCAGTCCAACAAGAGCAGGATCGTTTCAATCGCTAGATAATCAGATTCGACCAACACCGCGTTTTCACCTTGCCTGCAATAGGAACAGATCTCACCTACCGCAGTCACTACCGGAATGAGGCCCATCTGCATCGCCTCTACCACCGACATGGCCATTCCTTCAAACTCGCTAGTCTGAAGATAAAACGAGGCCATTTTGGCATGTGCTGCAATCTCATCCTGCGTCGCGACCCCTAAGAATGAAACGGCCTCAGTCAGATTGAGCGCTGTGCACAGCTGCTGTGTTTTGTTGCGACAGCCGCCGTCAGGGCCGATGATCCAGAAACGAGCGTTCGAATGTCGCTTCAGAACCTCTGCAAAAATCCGCAAGGCGCGATCGAGTCTCTTTCCTGGTGTAATTCGCCCCCAGAAGATGAATTCGGGCCTGACTGATCGCGCAGGCAGTGCCTCAATGTGCCGCGTCACGAACGAAATAATGCGGCACTTTTTAGATCGGACATGCGGCAGCCGCTCACGTCGGGTGGCTTGTGAGTCCGCCCAAATTTCATGGGCGAGGCTAATGGCTAATCGCGTGAAAATGAAATCCAGCCAATGAACATCGGTCGTGCTATGAATAAAGACAATGAGCTTGAGATTAGGCCTTATAAGCTTCGCAAGAACGCCAATTATGGTAGATCGCCAAAGAGAAACGATCAGCACATCCGGGCGCTCTAGGACTATTTCTCCGGTCACCCTCAAGAAAGCAATTGGATTGAAAGTTGCCCATCGCCGCCTTGAATTGGCGAGTTTCTTGAAAATATATCCAACCTTAAAGTCAAACGAACCGTTATTCAAGTTTCTCAACGAACGCGCAGCAGTTTCGACGCCACCAATTCCATCGTAAGGAACAAGGTGGATGACTTTATGCATGGGAAAACAATTTTGCGTAACGCGCAAACATTTTGTCTTGACTATATGACAGCATGGCCAACCGTCGTCCGGATTGCGCGAGGGCTTCGGCACGTGAAGGTTTGTTCGATAGTTCGATAACCGCTTCGGCGAAGCCCTGGGGGCTCTGTCCCTCAATTAGAACGCCGCAAGTCGGCTCACCACCCAGCAAATTTCTAATTCCAGGTACGTCGGAGGCGACTATTGGTAAGCGAGTCGCCATGGCCTGTAGCAACGACGTGCTCAGTGTTTCACCCTCGGATGCGTGTAGATAGATATCTATAGATTGATACCAAACAATCAACTTCGGTTCGTCGAGCTGACCTGGCAAGGTAACGGACTCTTCGAAGCCCCGGACTTTGATCTCATGTCGGAAGTCCGCCCACCTCTCACCGTCACCGGCCAGACTCAGATGCCAATCTATTTCGGGTTCACGCCGGTGCAATTCCACCATCATCTTCATCAGCACATCGTGACGCTTCGTTTTTGTGAACCTGGACGCCATACCCAGCCGCACCGTACGCGCTCGCTTCACCGGAGAACATATGGGGATAAACCGATTAGTGTTTATGCCATTTGGGATCACATGAACCCTGCCGGAACGGTAAAACATTCCCAGTCGAAACTTCAGTTCCTGCTGATAGTCCGGAGTCAGGACCACGACACCATCGGCCAACGTCATGGCCAAGTGACTAAATATCCAATCACTCCTCTTTTTCAACGCGTTGGCCTGATGCTCGACGACTACTAGCGGTATGCCCTGGCGGCGCGCATGCCATAGGCAGGGCACAAGCGCAGTTCCGCTGTGCAATACGATGGCATCAGGGCGTGAGGCTTTTAGCCACTGGGCAATGCGGGGCCAGGTTTTCCACGGCTTGCCCGGCATTGCGGCAAAATAGCTAAAAGGGATGCCCCTCTCTTTGCAGTTCTCTGAATAGGCGACAGACAATGGCTCGATACCAAGGAAACCCAGCAAAGGCTGCCATTGGCCTTCTTTATCTGCATCGAGAAGCGAGAACGCCACACTGCCATGCCCGCCGAGACCGGCATACAATATTTGCGCCACTCTCATAAATAGATCTTCCTCACACTGTGTTTAAGGTAGATGGTCGATCTGAACGATTTCACAACCCATTGTCGCCATCAACTCCAATCGACGTTTTTCCATTAAATCACGAGCTACGCTTAGATATACCTTGTCCGCAAAATCTCCGCTAATATTCAAAACAACTGAACTAAAGCAAGAAATTATCCTTGGCCTTCTCCCTCTTGCCGTTTCAAAAATTGCTATTTCGGCTAATTCGCCCCCTTTATCAAGGATCTGGGCATTACTGATAAGCGCCATTTGCTCTCGCGGATGCATTAGATAATATTGTATCTTCTGTGAGTTCAGATATCGTCTCAGACGAAAGATTTCTAGCTCACTAAGATATTCACTAAATGGCTGCCCAATGAAAAATGTGACACTCTCTTTCGGATTTACTTCATACTTTAGATGGTCAAAAACGTCAATAAACTCAGTGCGCTCGCGCGGGACGATATTATCGATGTCACTGTAAATTGTGTAGTGAATTTGACTCGCATTTCTTATTTGCATGGGCGTAAGTGCGCCAACTATCGATGTGTAAACTCTAGCGCGTAGCGAAAGATACTCACCGTCATAGATTCCCGGCTTAATAACGTTGGCAGCACCATCATCAAACGTATACAAGCGACCAGCCTTTCCACGCAACAGCGTTCTAAAAAAAAGGCTATCAATACTGGCAACATAAATATCTAAATATCTGTTGTCTTTTATTAGATCATCTACCGATCTGTATGCCAAGAAGTGATTAACCATGTCGAATCTTTGCCGTCGAACATAGATATATTGGGACGCTCTTGCCTGAACTTTAAGTCGACGAAAATATAAACGATCCGAATCACTATCATCTTGAGTAAAGTATATTAAGTCAAAATTGATTATGTTTTTTCGTTCAATAATTTTTAAACATATGCATGCTTGCAGAGGTGTTCTACATAAAAACAAAGATGATTGATGCTCGGCGGATACAATCTTATTCATGACAAAATCGGAAATGGTGAATTAGGGATCGTGTAGATTCCAGTTCTTCAAAACCCCTATCAAGGCCGCCCTTCCCCTTCAATAAAACGAACCATTCCCCGGTTAGCCGGACTTAAGCGCGCAACGGCGCATTGGCGACCCTCTTTTTTAAACTTCGCAGCGGCCCGTCTTAACGTTCCGACCGTTCTAAATGGCGATGTTGGCCGCAAAAGGAGGAGCCCATTAACCGCAGCTTCAGACCAACCGAGCACACGTATGGCTACGTCAACTGAACTTGCGATATCAGTAGCTAACTCTGCGGCTCGTAGCCTCGGAACAAAGGCGCCGGACTCTTTGCAAATCTCCGCAATAGCTGTATAACAAATAACAATGTCGCAAATCTCCGGCATTTTCTTTGCCGCGTCAATGGACCAAACGATCAGCGGCTTGCTCCCCAACGAACGGATATTTTTTCTAGGCAGCCGCTTGCAATCACGGCGTACTGGAACTAAGGCGAGAATTCTCATTGCAGAAGGAATCTGCGCAGAATTTTCAGACCAACTTCCCCACTCTTCTCAGGATGAAATTGGCAGCCAATGACGTTGTCGCGTCTTACCGCCGCTGAAATTGGAATACCACCATAGTGGCAATCGGCCAAACGGTGTGCAAGCAATATTGGCACGGCCATATACGAGTGCACAAAGTACACAGCTTCGCCGTGCTCAATATCAGCGAGAAGATCGCTTTGCCATGTGTCGCACTGCGCCGGTAACACCAGCTCGTTCCAGCCAATGTGGGGGATCTTGTGCGGCGCGCCCGTTGTAGTCGTGGCAGGGATCGTCACCACGCGTCCCGGAATCAATCCCAATCCGGGCGTCACTCCGAATTCCTCACTCTCGTCCATTAGCATTTGCATGCCCAGGCAGATTCCCAGTAACGGCATGCCAGATGCCGCCACTTGTCGCACCGCGACGTCCAGACCCAGGGCCTGCAATGAAGCCATACCGTCGGCGTACGCGCCAACACCCGGAAGCACTACGCGGGCCGAACTTAGAATGGTTGATGGATCGGAGGTGACGGTTACACGGGCGCCGCAATGTTCGAATGCCCGGCTGACACTCAGCAAGTTACCCACTCCGTAATCGATCACTGTGACTGCGCTCATTTGCCAAACTGCCTGACTTGGATGCCCGCACTTTGTGCGGTCCGGCGTATGTCAGAAATTGTGGCTCTGCCGTAATGAAGGATGTCCGCCATTGCGATAGCACTTGCTCCACCACGCTGAACCACGTCAATTACGTGTTCCGGCAGACCCATGCCGCCGCTAGCGATAACTGGCACTGCGACCTCATTCGTCACCGCACGAAGCAGATCGACGTCGAAACCCTTGCGGGTGCCCTCCTGGTCAACTGACGTCAGCAGCACCTCGCCAGCGCCGAGAGCGACGCCGCGCTTGACCCAACTGACAACGTCCAAGCCGCTGTCTTCCCGCCCATTGTCCGTGAAGGCTACCCAGTGGCCCGAGTCAGTTCGCTTGGCTTCAACGGATAGAACAACGCATTGGCTGCCGAAGCGTCGGGCTATGTCGGTGATTAGGCGCGGGTTGGCTACTGCAGCGGTATTAACCGCCACTTTATCGGCGCCGCAGCGCAGCAACTGCGTCGCGTCATCGATCGAGCGTATCCCACCACCAACTGTAATGGGAATAAACACATCCTGGACCGCGCTTTGCACAACGTCACCCAGGCTGTTGCGACCGTAAAGACTGGCCACACAATCAATGTAGATGAGCTCGTCGGCGCCCTGCTCGTAGTAACGCTTGGCGTATTCGTTGGGTTGACCAATCACACGCAAGCCTTCAAGGTGAATACCCTTGATGAGGTTCAGCCCCTTCACGTCAAGCCTTGCAATGAGACGCGCGTTGCTCATGCGGCGTGTTGCTTTGCGTCCCATGGCGTGCGACGGAGCTTCCACTCTCCGGCCTCAATTTTCCATAAGTGCGGGGAACGAAAACGGTCGCACAGCGTTAAGAATTCTTCTCTGGACATTCTGATGTACTCAAGAAACTCCCTCTCGTAGCGCACGGGGTACTCGCCTTCGTACCGCTGCATCAATGCAATCGCCTCGTCCTTGCTGATATGGTGGTTGCGAATTTCCTGGGCTGAATCCATCATCGTCCGCCCAACGCCGAACTTAATCCAACGCGTGAAGTAGAAGAAGCCGTCAACTTTGTCGTCCAGGCTGTTGTATTTTGAGTAGGTCCCTTCAGTACGCACTGGGTTGGCTTCAAAGCCGGTGTTTTCGACCGCATAGTAGTAGGCCTCCTGGGGCACCCACCTCTTGTAATAGCCAAGGTACTTGAAGTCGATACCCTTGCGCCGCAACACTTCCGGGTCCATCGGCAAATAACTCTTCAAATCGGCCATAGCCACGCCTTCGTCCAGGTACGCGCCAATTGGCTTCCCGCCGAGAAAGATGTCGCGTACGTCCCGCTCTCCGAAATAGTCCAAAGAAAAGCCTTCGCCTTCTCCGCCTTCGCCTCCGGCCGAATAGCTGGATGTCGTGTGGGATATCTTCTCGCCGTATTCGCCGGGCATTTCGCCGTAGAAGATCAGCGGAATGTCCAGCTGAGCCGCCATCTTCGCGACGAAGGTCTTCTGGCCCAGGATGAACGGCTGAAAGGGGTGCAGAAGATTGAGTGTCGCATTCCGTGTTAACAGCCGATGAATTTTGCCATTGGGGGTGTAGAGGAAGTTGTCGAACCCACCGACGTGCAGCCAATTTTGGAAGTTCTTCCAGCCGATGTCGGTGTACAGGTGGGGCGACCACGTCACCGTAAGCGGGTGCATGCCGTATTGGTACTTCAGCAGATGCGACTGCATCGCGCTGTCCTTCCCGCCGCTGCCTCCGACGATGCAGTCATAGCTTCCGTCGTCGCGGCGGAACTGGTGGCACAGTTCAAACAACTCTCGATCTCGTTCTACCCAGTCGATCTCGCCGGTTTCCTTCAAAAGGTTAAACCGGCATGCGTGACAAACGCCGTGCTCGTCAAAACTCAATGTCGTTTTTTTTGAATCTTTGTTGTGCGTGTACTCGTTGCTCGACATCGGCTGTTGGTTAGACATGTTGCACACGGTACAGAACTTCACCGGACGCGGCAATCCGTAGAGCGCTTCGAGCTCTTCCTCGGGCCGATTGAAGCGCGTCAGGTCAGTGCCGGGACTGGGGCCAATCTTCATTCAGGTTCCTTCGGAAATTGACTGGGCGGAGGTGCCAGATGGGGCGGTAGTGTGGTTGCCCCGCGCTCGCTCCAAGTCAACAGGTCTTCCAACGTCTAGCCATGGCTCATGCATCGGGTAGACGATCGTTCGGGCGGACTTGGCCTGCAGGCGCGCGAACAGCGTAGGCATGTCACAGTGTTCTTCTGTTCCAATTAAGTCAAGCACGTGTGGTTCAAGTACATAGACGCCAGCGTTAATGTGACTGCGCGAAACGGGTTTTTCTTCAAAGCCAACAATGTCAACACCTTTAGTCTTCACCACGCCAAAGGGGTGCTGCCATTCGTGCAGGCGTACTGCCATCGTCGCGGCGGCACTATGGCGGCAGTGGAAGTCGAGAAGCTCACCGTAGTGGATATCAGTGAGCACATCTCCATTGGTTACCAGAAAGGGGACTTCAGGTTTAGCCTGAAGCAAGCCAAGTGCTCCGGCTGTTCCTAGTGGAGACTGCTCTCGCAGGTACTCGATCTGGACCTGGCAGCTGCTGCCGTCACCGAAATGCTCCTCGATCATGTGGCCGAGATAGTGAATAGCGAAAACGAAGCGCTCAAAACCATTATTCTTCGCACGTTCAACAATGTGCTCGAGCATTGGTTTGCCGCCGACCTGCAGCAGCGGCTTCGGGCAGTTTTCAGTGTGGGCGCCCAGACGTGCACCGCGGCCGCCGGCCATGACTACCATGACATTTGCTCGCTTGCTCGGTGCGAGCAGTTCGTCCCACAGGTGAAGTCCGACGACGTGCCGGTGTTCGTCAACCACCGGCAATTGATGGATCTTATTGGCCTGCATCAGTTGCAGAACCATCTCTCGCCCCCATTGCGGCGGCACGACCATTGGATCGCGCTGGATGATGCCTTCGGCTGGGCTGTGCAGTTCGAGACCGCGCAGCAGACCGCGCCGGACGTCACCGTCGGTCAGGGTACCCACCAACATTCCGTCCTCGGATACAACGACGCCGATCTGCATCCCAGTCTCATTCAAACAGCAAATGGCTTGGTGAATACTTGCATTGGTCGGGAGAAGCGTCTTGCGCCAGGAGTCGGTAGTCATCGCATATTTGGCTTGATTGAAGTTTTGCATCTACGACTGACCCAGGTCGTAGAAAGTCTTTTTAAGAATACCGTCGAGTGGATGATCTTTCAAAATCCGGACAATTTTCTGGCTGGCGCCACCGTTGCCATACGGATTCACCACCGACGCAAGTGATTGTCGAAAGCCGGGCGTGAACAGCGTACTAATCGCTTGGAGAATGGCCTTGCGATTGGGCGCGCAGTCGATAACGCTGTCCGCGCGCAAACGGCCCTTCTGTCGATCACCGATGTTGACAGTGCCGATCCCCATGCTCGGCGCCTCGGCCAGCCCGCTGGACGAATTGCCGACAACCCCGTCCACCAGCTTCATGCACGACAGAAAGCGCAGTTGGCCCAGGGACGCGTAAGCGCGTGCGTTCGGATGCACCGCGACAAAGGCGGCGATCATCCCCGCCAGTTCCCTACCGCCCGTGTCAGCGTTAGGCA
>Ga0134124_10001506_pt1 | contig 18730 bp, 16 predicted proteins | sample KB304_FD_96880 | JGI IMG/M metagenome (GOLD analysis project Ga0134124, IMG submission 96880) | Terrestrial soil microbial communities without Nitrogen fertilizer from Kellogg Biological Station, Michigan, USA - KB3-0-4 | ecosystem: Environmental > Terrestrial > Soil > Unclassified ...
TGTGCTATTTTCTCTCTTCGATCCAACATGCAGGTTTTTTCTTTTTACGTGCTACTAATCCAACACAACATCACCACGTCATTTCAATCTCCCGTAGTGCTAGTGCTGCTAATCATCATCGGGATTGCTCTCCTCTACACGCTAATCAGAGAAGTACGAAAGATCCCGCCGAAGCTCTTTACGTTGATGGCAACGGCGTTTGTCGACATGGTGGGGTTATTGATGATCCTGCCGTTGCTTCCATTTTACGTGAAGACGCTCGGAGGCTCTGGAATACAGTTCCTGGGTTTCCATTTAGGAACCGGGATCATTAACGGCTTTATTGTCGCCTCATTCACAGTTGCACAACTTATTAGTGCTCCGATGTGGGGGAAGTTTTCCGATCGTGTCGGTCGGCGACCTACTTTGCTTATCGCCCTTGGGGCCTCTGCGATTGCTTACCTCATATTTGGATTTGCGCACTCACTTCTTTTGCTCTTCTTGTCCCGGATTGTTCAGGGCGCAGGTGGGGGAACTGTTGGTGTAATTCAGGCGTACGTCGCGGATTCAACGCCGCCTGAGGATCGGGCACGTGCGCTTGGTTGGCTATCAGCAACTACCAATCTGGGAGTTGCTCTTGGTCCGGTGCTTGGCTCGTTTGCAGTCACACTCGGCAAACACGATTTACTTCCTGGACCTGGAACCTTACAAGCAGGGCATGCTGCGCCGGGAATCCTGGCGGCCGCTTTGTGTCTTTTGAACATGGCCTTCGCGGCTCGTTACCTCACCGAGTCTCGCAATCCAGCCGATCACGTTGTTACTGATGAGCCGCGCAAGAGTTCTCGTCAGGCTATCTGGCGAGTGATGTCGAATTCGAGTGAACCCTCGTCTCGTTTGATTTGGATCTACGCAATCGCGATTGGAGCTTTTCAGGGAAGTTTCTCCGTACTCGCGTTATTTTTGAATGCACGGTTTCAGGTAACCGAGCAAACCATCGGCTACTTCTTTATGTACGTCGGTTCTATTTCAGTCTTCACTCGTGTGTTGTTGCTGGGGCGCATGGTTGATTGGCTTGGAGAAGCAAGGTTGTCGCGTCTCGGGTTGATACTTCTTGCAGCGGGCGTCCTGGGTATGCCGTTAGCACGAAACCTCTGGATGCTCGCTATCGCAGTGGCGTTAATTCCCCTGGGGACTGCATTCACATTTCCTTGTGTGACTGCACTCTTGTCGCGTGTCATCGTGCCAAGAGAGCGCGGACTCTACATGGGAATGCAGCAGACGTATGGTGGAGTAGCGAGGATAATCGCACCACTCTTCTTTGGTTGGTGCTTTGACTCGTTGGGAGTTTCGTCGCCCTACTTCTTCTCATCTGCATTCATCCTGGGAACGGTTTTTTTAGGCTTTGGTCTGGATCAGTATGCGCGGCCGTCATTACATAAAGTTAGTGAACCGCCGGTTCCAGTTGTGAGTGAGGTGACAACTTCGGCTGGAGAACAGGAAGCGTAGAGGAAACTCTCAAGCACAATTGACGTGATCACGTTGTTCTACTTCACAGTCAGGCTACTGCCCTTAAGCTTAACGTCTCTACCAAGAGTTTATGTGCGGAAGATTTACATTGCGATCGATTGACCGGGTAAGGCTCGCCCTGGGTGATCGAATAGATCTCGAATACGTTCCGCCTCGTTACAACATCGCGCCCACCCAACCTGTAGTGACAGTGATTCAAGACCATGTCGAAGAACTCGTCTGGGGGTTGATTCCAAACTGGAGCAAGGAACCCAAGGGAATCATTAACGCACGCGCTGAAACGCTCGACGATAAGGCCAGCTTCAGTGAATCGTTTGAAAAGAGAAGATGTTTGATCCTGGCCGATGGCTTTTATGAGTGGCGCCGAATAGGGAGGGCGAGGCAAGCGTTTTTCTTTCAAAAGAAAGATGAGACTGCATTTGCGTTTGCCGGAATTTGGGATAGATGGCGAAACGGCGAACTCTCGATCAAGTCGTGCGCACTCGTGACAACTACAGCGAACGAAGTATTGAGACCCGTTCACGATCGCATGCCGGTGATGCTACGGGAGGAGTCCTACGAGACATGGCTCGACTCGCAGGTTTCTCCTGTCGAATTGAAGAAGCTCTTGGAACCTTATCCGAGTGAAGAAATGAAGAGCCACCCGGTAAGCAGTCGGGTTAATTACACTGACATTGATAATGAAGACCTGACCAAGAGGGTTGATGCTGAGGTTGGTACTACCCCAAGTTTGTTTTGAATAAAAAAGGGGCGCCCCATCGGCGCCCCTTGTTAGTCACGAAGTTAACTCTACTTCGGTGGTGTCTTTAGAGTGATAATGTTCGTATAAGCAGAGTCGCCACCTGAATTAAAAGCCTTCACCCGGTATCTGTACCAAGTGTTTTTGGTCAAGCCCGAGTTTGGGAACGACGTTACGTTTGAACCTACCTGAGTAATCTGAGCAAAGTTTGCACAACCATTGCCGGTGCATCGCTCAATTGTGAAGCCAGCCTCGTTCAAAGAGTTATCCGACCAACTCAGATTTATCTGCGTCGATGACACCGTAGACCCAGCCAAGTTGCTTGGAGCATTTGGTGTTGGAGTTGGCGTCGGTGTTGGAGTTGGCGTCGGTGTTGGAGTTGGCGTCGGTGTTGGAGTTGGCGTCGGTGTTGGAGTCGGCGTTGGTGTTGGAGTCGGCGTCGGTGTTGGAGTCGGCGTCGGTTGCGAGCCACACGTCCCGAATCTGAAGGAGCCAATTCGAGTTCGCCAGTTAAATTGCGAGGTGGTTGGGTAATACTCGGTCGTGTACCAGAACGTACAATCATCAACCGGGTCGACCGTCAGCGCACTGTAGTCTCCCCACCGGCTGCCAGTGCCTGTTTGACTTCCAGTCCCTGAAAAGAGAGTGGCCTCACCTTGACCAAGAGTGTTCACCGGATCTGTGGCAAGTCGGCCCGCATAACGAATCTGTGGAAAGATCGATGAACTGGAGGCGCTATAGCCAATGGCGATGTTCCCATCTTTATCCATTGCCGCAGAGCCCATCCAGCGCCACGTTGTATCCGGTTGATAAGTACTTTGCTGGGCGACTGTCACCGGCCCGGCGGTGACGTTTCGTAGTTCAAACCAGCGAATTCCAGCCACACCACCTGAGCTTACAGTGTAGTTACCGACAACCGATTCATGATCGCCGAAATTGCGATAAGCGAGTCGGAACATCAAACGATCACCAATCCCGTCCAGCTTCGAAGTCGTGCCTCCCTGGGGAACGCAGCTTCTCGTGGTAGCACAAAGATCCGTAAATCCCGCTGCAGCAGGACTGCCAACCAAAGTAAAGGTTGTGTTCGCTGGCGTGGCGAAGTCAGCATGAAAATGAAAAGTCCTATAAGCACCGCTACCTGGGAATTCTACGAACACTGCCGGTGCATTAGCCGGTGGCAAATTGGACCCATCTAGATCGGCTGGTAAGTAAACGTCCTCTAAAGATCCACCTGTGACACCCTTAGTTACGAAAGTAGCAGGGAGCCCTTGAAGCATCTTGGCTCGATCAAACGCGAACGCCTGCGGACCAAGGAATGCGGTTCCCGAAGAATTGAACACGTTCATGCTCATGTAATAGCCATCCGGCCAGACGCTCAGATGTGGATAATCGAAGAAGTTAGATCCGAGGTGGAAATCGTATCGATAGTATGAGCCTGTTGCGTCGCCAGAGGTTGATACTGCAACGCACTCGTCCGTAGGAACTGAAACGCCAGCGAACTGAGAAATGATCCAGCGATCTGCAAGTTGGTCATAAAGAACGACTGGATCGCCATTCCCATTGCTTTGACACACTCCACCAAAGCCACTCCATACAGTGGCTATACCAGAGGGACCGAGCAATGAGTGCCCGTTGGTCTTGTCAAACACCTGGTAGCCTTCATTTGCAATTTGGACATACTGAGTGGCACCTGCTTCACCGTTGGTATCGGGAGGTGCACAGTTGCAGGCGACGCCAGGGAAGGGAATGCCGTCGAAGTTCTTATCTGCTGTCGGCATGTTTGGCGTAAGGATATCCGAGCCTGTTTGAGAGTTCTGAACGACTTTATCAGGAGCGTTCTTGTGGGAGTGTGGGATCTTCGGGTTTTCATTGGCCTCGCGTTCTGGCTTGAACTCGATTGGCTTTTGTTTCATTTCCCGCAAGGGAATCGACGTGTCGTTCCTCACCGAGGCGCCCACGGTTACAGGACGATCATCCTTAGGTCCCTGGGCAGTTGCGGCTTGGTTCTGGTCGTTTGCTACAGCCTTGTCGCGTTTGGCCTCAATGATCTGCGGCAAGATGACGACAATTGCGAATACCAGTGCGAGTGTGAGAATGGGGATCAGCTTTACCCGTATCTTCATTAAGTGCCTCCCAGTGTTTCTGAAACGCGGAGTAATAGTAATTCAGTTCGCTTGAGTTCGAGGATTTGCTCGAGTTACTCCCCAGAACAGGTTCCAGTTTTGTGGAGTTTATCTAAGCAGGTGAACGCTAGCATAAGCTAAAGTTCATCGGCAAGTAGAATTGCTTATAGAGTTCTACCATTCCTTGCCCCATTAGCAGAAACGAACGAAAGGTCGAGATTTCCTGAAAAAAGACGCAGTTACGTGGTTACTTATTTTGGAGGCCAATTCTCGGGAAGCACCTCTTAAGCCGCCTCCTGACTGGATGGGTTAAGTCTAGGAATAATCGCAGGGAGATTAGCGACCACGCAGGCTGAAGCGCCTAGTCTTCATTGCATCCTGCAAGTCTATTGGGCAAACGGCAGCTCCGGAACCCGAGGTATCAATCAGCCACTGATATGTCGAGTTTTTTTGCCCTTCCTTCAAATCCAGACCAACAAAATTTAGCAGTGGACCAAAGTCAGCGGACGGTAGCTGTATTGGTAGGCTACCTCTGACATTCCAGAATGTTGAATACGCGCCCGAGTGCGCTCCTCGATTTCCTGAGCCTCCACTATTGAACGGACGACTGCACGCGCCACAGTCTAGACTGCTGAAGAGACTTGAATAGTTAGCTTCACGATGGTGATCCATGTTCAGGTCAACGCCTCTGCCATTCTTGAACACTGAATGCAGTGCATACCATTCAACGCTGATGTCGTGAACAAACTTTGTTTGCACATCAAAATTTGTGACCAGGTTCTCGGTACCATGACTGATGTCGATTCCATGATGTCCATTGCCGTCGCGTCCGCCTTCACCAACTGCTCGTGATTCGCTGGTAGTTAAAGTGACATGACGGACGGTGCAGAAGTTTGTGGCATTTAGATCGATTCCAAAATCGCTGTTCTGGATCTCGACATCATCTATCCAACACTGCGAAACATTTTGCATGAAGATCGCGTTGTAACCTTTCTCTTTAAAGTGGCCAGGGTACGGTGACCACGGAAAGTGGATAGACAAGTGCTCTATTCCTATTTCAGTTACCGATGGTGTGAACCGGTGGATCTCAGGAGTCCATTCGAGGCGAACATCGTATGGCAACGATCGCTCAAGCTCGATCGCTTTACCCGAAACCTTTTTGACCCTGGAGAGAAACCGCACGACTGAAGCAGTGCCAAGTAGATCTGTTCCGGACGGCATCAAGTCGCCATATAAGTGTTTGATCAGTGAACCGGCGTTTGAATGGTCTTTGGGCGGATCACTTTCCACTAAGCGAATCCACTCACCTTCTTTGATTGAGATCGGATTCGACAGCTCGAGCGATTTACTTCCACGTGAAGCCGGCGAAGCCACCCTGGCGAGTCGCGTTTGCTCGTTGATTGGATCCTGGCCCGAGACGTTTATTAGTCCCGGACGAAAAGCCCATTGCGACTGTTCCGAACCTCTAGCAGAGTTTCCAAAGAGATCTTGGAGTGAGTTTGGGAAAAGAAGAGTCGTCTCATTCGATCCTGCGCCACGAATTATGACGTTGCCATCGTTTAGGTCTATTCGTTTTGAAATGACATAAACGCCCTTCGGAATAAAGAGAACTTCATTTCGAACTGTTCTTAGCGCAGTGACTAAGGCTGAGGTGTCGTCAGCATGCCCATCTCCAACAGCGTGGAAGTCGCGTTTTAGATCCCATTTCGCTTTGGGCCTTGGTATATCTAATTCGCCGGCGTGATAACCAGCGTATGAGAAGTCGGGTAAACGGCCACGCTCATCCCACTTCTCACCACTGACGCCCCACAAACCTGAATAGACACATGGAGAAAACGACTCTGAAGATCTTATAACTGAAGACGTCATAGTTAGAGCAGCAACGATCGTGAATAGCGCACAAACTCGCTTTCGTTTCATTGGTTTTTGGATACGAATTGGACTGAATTGCGATCGTGGACGCAGATTACGGTTAGTGAGTCCGAGAAACAAGGAAATTTAGATATCCCTTGTATAAAGAGTTGATCATGCGGCAAAGTAGTGCTGCTAACTCTCCCTACTTCCCGGCGACATTTTTGCAAGGAGCTTCAAGTGATGAAAGTATTTCGCGTTATCGGTGTCGCGTCCGTGTTTTTCATTCTCATGGTGAGCGCTCACGCGCAAACAAGATTGGTGAAATCTGCAACATCAGCAACAACTATTCAGCCACCTCCGACCGGCGGCATCGCAGTAATCGATTCTGGTATCTTCGCAGAAGACAAGGGTGGAATCACTCGGGTAAGCATGGCCCTGAAACAGATCGATACAAAGTTTACGCCGATCCAAACTGAGATTAAGGGAATGCAGGACCGCCTTACTGCCATGCGCAACGATATTGACAAGAAGCGCGCTACATCGTCAGCGGCCGTCATCACCCAGCAAACTGAGCAGGCTGATCAACTCGAACTCCAGATTAAACGTAAAGCTGAAGACGCGCGTGCCGACTACCAGAAACAACTCGGAATTACGATCCAACCGCTCCAGGCTGAAGTGGGTACTGCACTAAACGCTTATGCTCAAGCTCATGGAATTCTGATCATTATCGACGTCAATCGTGTTCCACTGATCTATGCAAATGAGAGTATCGACATTACCAAGGACTTCATCACTGAATACAATCGGACACATCCAGCAGGTGGCGCAACTGCCACCCCGCGACCGTAACGCTTGATCGAGTCTTGAGTTCGGAGGAACGTCTCCGCTTCGTCTCATCACGATATGCTGAAAAAGGTTCTCCTCCTTTCCGCATCTGCTGGTGCGGGTCACGTTCGAGCGGCACAGGCAATTGAAAAGGCGTTCGCGCAGTTTGGAACAGTGGACGATGTCCGTCACGTCGACGTTCTTCACTACACCAACAAAGTCTTTCGACATCTGTATTCCAAGGCATACATCGACCTCGTGAACAAATTGCCTGAAGTGCCAGGCTGGATGTACGACAAGCTCGACAAACCATGGAAGAATGAACGTCGGCGTCTCGCACTTGATAAGTTGAACACCCGGCCACTTGTCAAACTACTCCGCGAATACCAACCGGATGTCATTATCTGTACTCACTTCCTGCCTGCTGAGATTGTTGCCTGGTTGAGAGCAAAAGAGCGACTCATAAGTCGTCAGGCCATCGTGGTTACAGACTTTGACGTTCACGCCATGTGGTTGGTTCATCACTACGAGCAGTACTTCGTTGCCATTGACGAAGCGCGCGCATATATGGAAGAGCTCAGTATTCCCCCTGAGAAGATCGCGGTCAGTGGGATACCCATCGATCCAGTGTTTGCAGAAAAGAAGGACAAGCAGGAGATGCGAGTAAAACACGGTCTGGAAGTTGATCGCACGACGATTCTGTTGTCGGCGGGTGGTTTCGGCGTCGGATCCGTCGAGCCTTTGATTGATGCATTAAAACCGCTGAAAGCACGCGCGCAAGTCGTTGCGATATGTGGTCGTAACGAAGATCTTCGTCGAAGATTGGTGACCGCGGCTGCGCGAAGCAAACCATTTGACAATATTTTGATCAAGCCAATTGGATATACGCACGAGATGGACGAATACATGACCGCCTCTGATCTCGTACTTGGTAAGCCGGGTGGTCTAACTACCTCCGAAGCAATGTCGAAGGGTTTGGCCTTTGTGATCGTGGATCCGATTCCAGGACAGGAAGAACGAAACTCGGATCACCTGCTTGAGGAGGGAATGGCGATTCGTTGTAATAATCTGCCAACTCTTTCGTACAAGCTTGGCAACTTGCTCGACGATCGTCAGCGCGTGGCCCGAATGCAGGCAAATTCGAAACGACTCGGACATCCAAATGCTGCACGGGATATTGTGAACCGAGTTATGGAGTTCACCTGAGACCTCAGCTTGACGTGTGCTCTTCTCTACCTAGTCATCACAAGCCGCCATCGATTATCGTATCCTCAATAATGCTGCAACCAGGAGACACAGGCGAAGCTTCTTTCATTACGACTGATCACGACATGGCGAAGTCGCTTGCCGTTTCACTTGACGATGACTTTCCGGAAGTTTTTGCCACGTCGCGAATGATAGCCTTGATGGAGTTGGCTGGTGCTCGCTTGATGAAGCCCATCCTGGAACGCAACCAGTTATCCGTTGGCGTTGGCGTGTGCATAAAGCACTTAGCGGCAACGCCAAATCACACTCGAGTTAGCGCTGTTGCAACGTTTATTGAAATGGAAGGAAAGCTGTACAAGTTCAAAGTGGAGGCATTTGATACCGCGGGTAAAATCGGTGAGGGCGAACACACCCGAGCAATCATTGATCGCGAACGATTGCTGAGTGGCGCCAGAAAACGGATTGGTGGTTGACTTCATAATTTATGTGGCACTGTCTGAAATGCGGAGAAGATGTCGAAGATCATTTTGATCTTTGTTGGAATTGCCAGGCTAACCGCCGAGGGTTGCGCCCATTCAATAACCACACAGCAGAGGACCCGGAAGACGATCGCGTTAAAGCGATCGTTAACAAGCGCCATAAGCCGATGGGTTGCGTACGGTGTGCCAGCGTTCTCATACATGCCGGGACAAAGAAATTTCCGCAGGGACCTAACTTTGGTGGCGACTGGGGAGAGCTACTGGTCGCAAAGGAAACCCTGGAAATGTACGTCTGCTCGGAGTGTGGTCACGTCGAGTTTTTTGCATTCGGCGACTGAAACTAGTGAACATCCATGAATGAAAAGAGAGCTTTGCTCAGTCACTTTCTGGCAGCGCTCGCCTACCGTACCCAAAAGGCCTTGCGAGATGCGCCGAACGATTTTGGCTCATACCAGCCACCGTCTGATGTGCGTTCACCAAAAGAACTTCTCCGCCACATGACGAGTGTTCTCGGTTACGCACGCACCTACTTTGTTGGTGGACGATACTGGCCTGAACCGTTGGCATCGTTGGACGACGAGATCGAGCGCTTTCATGCAATGCTGAAAGATCTTAGTTGTTGCCTATCCACCGAAACAGTTTTGCGTGATGGTATGAGTGAAGAGCAACTGTTGCAGGGTCCTTTCTCCGATGCGATGACCCATGCTGGGCAGCTTGCACTGTTGCGCCGTTTGGCTGGTGACCCGGTGGCGCCCGAGAACTTTATTGTCGCCGACATTCGAAAAAATAACCTCGGGCCAAATCAACCTGAGCCGACATCGCCTGATGAGGTTTGGCATGAAGCACCGCCCGGTTGGTCTCCACCTTCCAAAGTCTAACGATGCGCGTACGAAGCGTTCACCGGTTCATTGGAATTCTTCTCTTCATACCCTTCTTCGGATGGGCGCTCACCGGGCTGGTCTTCTTTATCAAGCCGGGTTACGAAGGTGCTTACGAACAGTTGGCGCCAAAGTCGTATCCGATGACTGCTGGGCTTCCAATTACATCCGAACCCGACTGGTTGGAGTTGAGATATCTAAGAACCATTTTGGGCGATCATCTTTTGGTCCGTACTAAATCCGGTTGGACCCAACTTGATCCGACAAATAAACAAGAGCGCAACCTTCCCAGTGAAGAAAATCTTCGCAAGCTCCTTAAAGATGCTTTCACAGTGAATCCTCAACGCTACGGAGATATTTCCACCATCAACGGAACGACAGTTACGACGAACACTGGCGTAGAAGTAAGCCTGGACTGGAACAGAATGAGTCTCCGGCAGAAGGGAAGAGACACCGATCGGATTGACCGCCTTTATCGAATTCACTATCTGCAATGGACTGGAGTGAAGAGCATCGATCGGGTAATGGGTTTTGTGGGAATAGTTTTAGTCCTCGCATTGACTTCGCTTGGGGGATGGCTGGTGTTTAAGAGAGGGTAAGTCTTTATACCTGCGCGTCTCTTTGTTTCTGTAACTCTGTGGTGGGGCAGGAATCGTACTTCACCACGGAGTCGCGGAGATACAGAGGCGCACAGAGAAAACCAACTGCTTTCAAAGGTCCATTCGAACGAGTTTCTACGAAAGACGCTGAGATGGTGATCTCTTTAACACTCATTTGCGCGTATCTGATGGATGTCTCTAGCATGCTTTGAGAGAGGGGCTGCTTATGAAGTACTTGTTTTTAATGCTTTTTGTTTTCTCGCCGATCGCGGTCCTCGCTCAACATGGTCATACGAACGAGGCTCCGCCCCTTCTCATTCCCGGATTAGGTGAGATTAATCATCCGGTCTCCACGACCAACCCCGAGGCGCAAAAGTTCTTCAACCAGGGGCTAGCCTGTCTCTTTGGCTTCAATCACGAAGAGGCCGTGCGTTCTTTCAAATACGCAGCCATTCTCGATCCACAGTTGGCGATGGCCCACTGGGGAATCGCATTGGCCCTTGGCTCCAACTACAACATGCAAGCCGAAGGTCCCCAACTCCTCGAAGCCTACTCGCATCTCCAAAAAGCCAGAGATCTTTCTGACAAAGCTTCGGAGTCTGAGCACGCCTACATTGAAGCACTCTCGAAACGTTATTCGGCGGATCTCCGAGTCGATCCCAAACAGCTCGCAATCGATTACAGAAATGCGATGGCTCAACTTTCCCGAAAATATAGTGACGATCTCGACGCAGCTACGCTCTATGCCGAAAGCATCATGGACGTCACTCCCTGGAAACTTTGGTCACTCGATGGAAAGCCTGCTCCGGAGACTGAAGAGATCGTAACTGTGTTGGAGAGCGTACTTCGACGAAATCCAAATCACTCGGGAGCAAATCATTACTACATCCACGCGGTTGAGGCGTCGCCCAATCCAGAGCGAGCTCTCGCGAGTGCCGCACGTCTGGGAGGCCTGGCGCCGGGAGCAGGCCATCTCGTGCACATGCCCTCGCACATTTACATACGCATGGGTGATTACGACAAAGCGGCGCAAGCTAACTCAGCGGCAATTGTCGCTGACAGACAGTACCTGGTTCGTACTGGACCGAACACTCTCTACGCAATGTTCTATTACAATCACAACGTACACTTCCTTGCCTCGTCTTACGCGATGAAGGGTCGTTATGCTGATGCGCTAAAGACTGCAACGGAACTGGAAGCAGGCGTCGGGCCTCACTTGAAGACAATGCCGATGCTGGAGATGTTTGCGCACTATCGGATGATTACACTTGTCCGATTTGGACGCTGGGACGCTGTGTTGAAAACAAGAAAGCCTTCGGCGGATTTGAAAACAAACTCCGCTTTTTGGCACTTCGGTCGTGGGATGGCATTCGCAGGAATGAGGGCGACCTCACAGGCCAACACCGAATTGAAGAGGCTCCAGGCAATTGAACAGCAGATATCCGCCGGGGCCCCGTTCGGCAACAACACCGCAAGCGACATCTTGCGCGTGGCCCACGGAATGTTGGCAGCAAAGATTGCATTGGCGAAAGGTGATAAGAAACCTGGCTATGAACTTTTCACGAAAGCGGTTCAAGCTGAAGAAGCGTTGGCTTACAACGAGCCGCCCGACTGGGACCTACCTGTTCGAGAAGTATTTGGTAGCTCATTGTTGCTGAATGGTGACAACGCTCAAGCTGAAACGGTCTTTCGTAGAGAACTCGAGCGCCATCCGCGTAACGGCAGAGCACTTTTCGGTTTGGCTGAGAGCTTAAAACGACAAGGGCGCGCGTCAGACAGTGAAATCGTTTATCGGCAATTCGAGAAAGAATGGTCGACGTCCGACGTTAAGTTAACTGTGGCTGGTCTGGCTGGAATGCGTGATTAACGATATGACCGAACTACCTGTAACCTATCGAGGTACTGTTTATCCGTGGCACTGTGACCACATGAACCACATGAACGTCATGTGGTACGTCAGTAAGTTTGACGAGGCAACTTGGAATTTATTTGCTCTCTTTGGAGTGACGCCAGCTGTCTTGCGTGAGAGTGGTCGTTGCATGGTTGCCGTGAGACAGGAGATAGCTTACAAGCGTGAACTGTTAGCTGGCGACACTGTGACGATTCGTTCGGGCATAATCGAGGTTCGTGAGAAGGTGGTTCGTTTCTTCCATGAAATGCGCAACAATGAAACCGGAGAAGTCGCAGCAGTTACTGTGCTGACTGGAGTTCAGATCGACGCCTCGACGCGAAGGTCGTGTCCGCTTGCGGAAGACGTGTTTGCGCGAGGTCGCGCGATGGTGACCGACTATGACCCGCATATCTGACTTTGGAGTGCGGCGCCAATGCGCCGCTTTGATATAAGACTTAATCTTCTTGCGTTGAATTACTTCGCTGAGTGAAAGCTGCAGGAGCACCCCACTCCAAAAACTTCAACATTTCACACTGGAGTTTGACTAATGAGTCTTAGACTTCAACGTTCGCTACTTGCCTCAGTCGTCACATCACTGACCTTCCTCTTAACAATGAACCACTCAACACAATATGCGCAGAAACAGCCCACGAGTTTGAAAGCCGGCCGCTCTGTAGTTCGGGCGCAGCATGGCATGGTTGCGACCAGTCAACCACTCGCCTCCCAAGTCGGGCTTGAGGTGCTCAAACGTGGTGGTAATGCCGTCGATGCTGCAATCGCGATGGCTGCCGTTCTCAACGTGACGGAACCCATGATGACGGGCGTTGGCGGCGACATGTTTGCACTGGTGTACTGGGCCAAGACAAAAGAACTCAAGGGCTTGAATGCGAGCGGCCGCGCCCCTGCAGCATTGAGCCTTGATTACTTCGCGAAACACAACATCAAGCAGATGCCGCAAACTGGTATGGGCAGTATCACCGTTCCCGGTGCTTTCGATGGTTGGGTAACGTTACGCGACAAATACGGAACGATGAAGATGACTGATCTGTTGGCTCCGGCAATCGATTATGCGGAGCACGGGTTTCCTGTAATGGAGAAGACTGCCGAAGACTGGCAAGCTGAAGTAGGTAAGTTAAAGCGAACTCCGGCCGCAGCCTCGAACTACTTGATCGATGGACGAGCGCCGCGTCCAGGTGAAATCTTTCGTCAACCAAATCTTGCCCGCACTCTACGAACACTCTCTGAAGGTGGTCGGGACGCTTTCTATAAAGGACCAGTCGCAAAAGCCATCGCCGAGTACATGCACGACAACGGCGGTTTCATCACCATGGAAGATCTCGCCGCTACGAAGTGTGAATGGGTCGAGCCGGTTTCCACGAACTATCGGGGCTATCAAGTCTATGAGATTCCCCCAAACGGGCAGGGAATTACAGCTCTCATTGCTCTGAACATACTTGAAGGATTCCACCTGCAAGCACTTCACTCGCAACCAGCGCAGTACTACCACATCCTAATCGAGGCAACGAAGCTCGCGTTTGCAGATCGCAATCGTTACATAGCCGATCCGGCATTTGCGAAAGTGCCCGTCGCGGAGTTGCTCTCGAAGGACTATGCCGCCAAGAGGCGAACCTTGATTGATCCAAAGAAAGCACTCGACAACCCGTCAGCCGGTGACTTGAACCTGGGCAGCGACACAACCTACTTCACGGTCGTTGATAAAGACGGAAACGCCGTATCGTTTATCAACAGTTTGTTTGACGCATTCGGATCTGGAATCGTGGCAGGTGACACGGGAATAGTATTTCAGAATCGAGGTAGTGCCTTCTCGTTGGACCCAAAGCATCCAAACGCGATTGCACCTGGCAAACGGCCTTTCCACACAATCATTCCCGCAATGGTCTTCAAAGATAATCAACTCTTTATGTCGTTTGGCGTGATGGGTGGCGCAATCCAACCACAAGGACATGTTCAGGTGCTGGTGAACCTGATCGATTTGAAGATGGGATTGCAGGAAGCGATTGATGCGCCGCGCTACAGAATTACAAACGGCCGCAACGTCCTAATGGAAGATGAACTCGGTTCCTCAGTGATCGATCAGTTGCTTGGCCTGGGTCATGTGCGAGCCACACCTGTTGGCGTGTTACGTTCGTCGATGGGTGGTGGACAAGCAATCATGATCGACCCGGTCAGTAGAACCTTGATGGGAGCTTCTGATGCTCGAAAGGATGGACTGGCCTTAGGTTACTAATGCAGGAGATTTCGAGATGAGCGCTCGTAATGAATTGCAAGAGCTGAAGGAAGATCTTGTCACGATAACAAACGATACGCGTGACGAGTTCGGTAGGTTGAATGTCGAACAGCTTAATTGGAAGCCCGCACCTGAGCGCTGGAGTGTCGCCCAATGTTTCGATCACCTTGTAACAACCAATGTTTCTTACCTCCCGATATTTGACTCGGTTATTAACGGCCGAAAAAAGTCGCGAGCGATAGAGCGCTTTCCATTGCTTCCGAACTTATGGGGAAAGCTCTTGATCAAGTCTCTTGATCCAAAGGCCACAAGAAAACTGAAAGCTCCAGGTCGTTTTCAACCATCATCGAGTGACATTTCAGGATCAATCATTGAAGACTTTGTCGAGCAGCAGACAAAGGTCGAGGAATCGATTGAGGCGATAAAGAAATTGAACCCAGGACGCATTGTCATCACGTCGCCAGCGGCAAGTATGATCACATACAGCTTGATGGATGCATTTAGAATTATCGTCGTGCATGAGAAGCGGCACTTCCAACAGGCACAGCGCGTCACGCAGGAAGCAACGTTCCCATCAAATTGAAGATTTCGGATTTAAGAGATTCTTCAGGCTTTCAGAAATAGTTACTGGTTTAGTTTCCTTCCTCTGCGTCAACTCTGCGTTCTTTGCGCCTCTGCGGTGATTGCTCTTCAGTCATAATTTAAACCGCCGAGGCGCAGAGAACGCGGAGGTAGCGCAGAGAAATCCAAAGAGCTCCGGGGCGTTTGCCTATTTGACCTCACGTCTTTCTGTCCCCTATCTTCTGCCACATGCCTATTCAGCGAATTGAAACACCCAATGCGCCAAAACCTGCCGGTCACTATTCGCAGGGCGTTGTCCATAACGGCATTTTGTATGTGTCGGGCCAACTATCAATCGATCCGAAGACCGGTGAAAGGAAGCTCGGGTCGATTGAAGAACAGACCGAACAAGCTCTTAACAACGTTCATGGAATCATTAAGGCTGCTGGAAGCGATTGGGACAGAGTCCTCAAGATGACGCTGTATGTCGCCGATATCAATTTATGGGACGCCGTTAACAAGGTCTACATCAGCATTCTTGGAGAGCATCGTCCAGCCCGCGCCGTCATTCCAACTGGACCGCTCCATCACGGCTTTCTCATCGAGATTGATGCCGTTGCTGCAATCGTTGATTAGACATTTATGCCGTTGCATCTACGGTTACGGTTATCAAAGCGCAACAATGTTCAGAGTCAAATGGCATGTCTCAGTGATTCAGCTCGAAAATGGTACTTGTAAAGATCCTTTGTTTTCATTAGTGTAACGACGCTATTTTCAATCAAACCGCGTGATTGCCAGAATTTGGTCAACACGCAACAAAATTAGACTCCTGGATGACACACAAATGAGTTTTCCCCTTAAGCGGCAAAAGAAAACAATTACTCCTGTTATCGATCCCGACGGTCCGGCCGACGGAGGTCGGTTGATTGTCCTGACAGCTCCCTTAACAGAGTCGATCGATCACGCTGGATATTTTATTCAAATGGCCATGGCATCGCTGCCAATTTGGATGGAAGGCGTAATTAATCGGAAGTATCCGAAGTGGCGAGACGTCGAATACAACGAGGATGGTTCGGCGCGTTATATGCCGGCGGGTGTCCGACTTGTGGAGAAGTCTCTGTTGCGTGAATATCGAGGCGATGATGTTGTGGCGTGCTTTCCGGATGACCTGCATAAGTTTGTGGGCCCCAGAACACGCGTTGTGGCTGTCTCGACGCACAACCCACTTGGCGTAACGTTCGCTGCGGGTGTTTACACATCGATCTTCGGATCTTCGAAGATGCCGATCAACTCACACTATTCCCGAGAACTTTTTGCCGCGATTAAAGCCAATCCGTTTCGCACAAATTTCAAAGTCATCGTTGGCGGTTCTGGTGGTTGGCAGATTATTCAAACGGATACTTACGAAGAGTTGAGCATTGATTGCGTCGTCGAAGGGCGCAGCGAATCGACAGATACACTTGAACTGTTTCGCAAAGCAATTCAGGGAGAAGAATTGCCACGCCGTGTCGAAGTTAAGCATCCGCTTGATCGCGAAGGCATTTTGTTTCCCGATACACGAACCACGTTCGGCGTTGTCGAGATGACCACTGGTTGTGGTCGTCGCTGTAAATTCTGTGTGCCCGATCTAAACCCGCAAATTGATCTGCCTAAAGACAAGATAATGGAGGCGGTGCGCGCAAACGTGCGTAACGGCAACAAGCAGATCTCCCTCGCTACTGAGGACATGTTCATTTGGGGGCAGGTGCACACTGACACGCCTTTCTACTTCCCAAATCGTGAAGCGCTCGTCGATCTCTATTCGGACATCGTCAACACCCCGGGAGTCGAACAACATGTGCTAAGTCACAGCACGATTGCGCCGGCCGTTGTCGATCCGCTCTTGATCAAAGAACTATCCGACGTTTTGTTGCCAAAGAGTCCTATTCACTTTCCGCTTTTAAGTAGTCATCCCGAAAAGAAAGCACTCGCTCCCTTGATCGGCTTGGAAACCGGTTCGGTGAAAATGGCCAAGCAGATCATGTCGAGCAAAGGCGTGCCGTTTTCGATCGAAGATTGGCCAAGCGTTGTGCTCGAGGGATTGCGAGTACTGAATGAGAACAACTGGTTCCCGGCCATGACGCTGATTGTCGGCAACCCCGGCGAGACCGATGAAGACGTAATGGCAACGATCGACCTGATCTATGAAATGGAAAGACGCGGGCTCTTTGCGTTCCTCATACCTTCGATCTTCACGCCACTCCATGACACAAGAATGGCAAAGGAAATGGGCGTGACACAGACTAAACAACTTAGTCCATTACAGTGGCAGTTGATGATGAAATGTTGGAAGATGAATCTTCGGCCCGGCCAGTATAGTTGGTGGGGACCCATGGCGTGGCGGGTCGGTTCACTTGGGATGTGGTTGTACAAGCTCAGGAGTTTGAATGGCCCCAATTTTACTTGGCCACTATTAATGTTTTCGGGTGCGATTTCCGAAAAGAACTTGCAGCGAATGGGCAAGATCTATTCCGGTAAACCTATGAAAGTGAAATCACGAAAAGAATTGCTGGCTTCGCTTAAGCCGAAGGATTGGCAGTTCTTAAGAGCTGATAATGGTGACATGCCGGTTGGGTACGTTCCGGCTGCTCAACCACAAGCAATGTGTGCGGAAGTGGGTTCATAGTTGCGAGACAACTTGGCAGTGGCCAGACTGCTTCTAACTGCCCAAACCAGCAAAACGATTCGGTTCCAGGAGGTGTGTTATGAACCGGTATCTTATTCGCGCTCTCGTCGCCGTATTAACCTTCTGCATAGGTGTTGCCGTTGGGAGTTTTCGCCCTCGTACTTCCAAATATCGGTGTAGAGAATTCGCCTACAGCGTCAGATCAAATGAAACTGAGAGTTGCAGGAAAAGGTATCGCTTCTCCGCATCGCCTTTTCTCTCAGTCGACACCGCTTCTACTGATCCGGTCCGCCTGACTTACTCATCCACAAATACCAGTCCTGGAAATCTCCAGCGACAAAATGTTGAATTCCTGGTTGAGAACACAGCCGAACGCGAAATTCGCAGTGTTAACGTAGGCTTTAATGCCTCTAGATACCGTGGCGAATATCAGCGAAGTGGATGGAAAGTTGTTAATTCCGAAGGCAAAGCGGTGAGTTCATTTGATCATACGCCCGCGTTAATTAGCATCGATTGCGGCGCTGACGAAACGCTAGCTGTCTGGATTTCTTCCGTTGACTTCAAAGATGGCTCGCGATGGATCAATCCGCGGCATACTGAATAGACGGGGCGTTTCTTTGTACTTGGTGCTTTGTACTTTGCTGTTTGGTTCATGACTACTAAGTACAAAGATCCGTCATATTTTCTCAGCCAACCTAAATCATGGAGCTACCCTTAACTCCGCTCGAATTTGCCCGTCGTGCCTGCAAACTCTACGCAGAACGTGAAGCCGTCATCGATGGCGACCTTCGCCTGACATATGAGCAGTTCTTCGACCGATGTGATCGATGGTCCTCTGCGCTGGTTGCACTCGGAGTTAAACCCGGTGACCGGGTAGCGTATATAGCTCCGAACACTCACGCGATGCTGGAATCGTACTATGCCGTACCTCAGATAGGTGCGATCTGCGTACCTCTGAATTATCGACTGACGCCAAACGACTTCGTTTATCTGATTAACCACAGCGGCTCACAGGTTGTTTGTGCCCATTCCGATTTTCTCGACGCGGTCGAAAGCGTTCGTTCAGAACTTCCTAACGTGAAAGCGTTTGTTGCGCTCGAAGGACACAAGGACGGCTGGTTAGACTACGAAACGCTGCTCGCTAAAGCCTCTCCAA
>Ga0134124_10001508_pt1 | contig 18719 bp, 11 predicted proteins | sample KB304_FD_96880 | JGI IMG/M metagenome (GOLD analysis project Ga0134124, IMG submission 96880) | Terrestrial soil microbial communities without Nitrogen fertilizer from Kellogg Biological Station, Michigan, USA - KB3-0-4 | ecosystem: Environmental > Terrestrial > Soil > Unclassified ...
CGAGGGCATGAGCATCTTCATCGTGGACCTGCACCAGGCGATCGGCCACGGCATGACGGTGCGGCCGATCATGAACATGGTCAACCACGAGACCAACGAAGTCTTCTTCGACAACCTCGAAGTCCCTGCGGAGAACCTGATCGGTACCGAGGGAAAGGGCTTCAAGTACATTCTGGACGGGCTGAACGCGGAGCGCACCTTGATCGCCGCCGAGTGCATCGGCGACGCCTACTGGTTCGTCAACAAGGCCCGCGCGTATGCGAGCGAGCGCGTTGTCTTCAACCGCCCCATCGGGCAGAACCAGGGCGTGGCCTTTCCGATTGCCGACGCCTACATCGAGACCGAGGCGGCCAACCTGATGCGCTTCAAGGCCTGCTCGCTGTTCGACGCCGGCCAGCCCTGCGGCGGCGAGGCCAACATGGCCAAGTACCTCGCCGCCAAGGCTTCGTGGGAGGCCGCCAATGTGTGCCTGCAGACGCACGGCGGCTTCGGCTTCGCGCACGAATACGACGTCGAGCGCAAGTTCCGCGAGACCCGCCTGTATCAGGTCGCGCCGATCTCCACCAACCTGATCTATTCATACGTGGCCGAGCACCTGCTGGGCTTGCCGAGGAGTTTCTGATGCCGCGTCCGCTCGACGGGATCACCGTCGTTTCGCTGGAACACGCGATCGCCGCACCATTCTGCACGCGCCACTTGGCCGACCTCGGAGCGCGTGTCATCAAGGTGGAGCGGCCCGGCACCGGTGACTTCGCCCGCGACTACGACCATCGCACGAAAGGACTCGCCTCGCATTTCGTGTGGGTCAACCGTTCCAAGGAAAGCTTCGCCCTTGACCTCAAGCAACCGCATGCCCGGGCAGCCCTCAAGGAACTGATCGCGAAAGCGGACGTGCTGGTGCAGAACCTAGCACCTGGCGCGGCCGCGCGCATGGGGCTGGGCTATGAGGAGCTGAGCGCAAGGCATCCGCGCCTGGTCGTCTGCGACATCTCCGGCTACGGCAACGACGGTCCGTATCGGGACAAAAAAGCCTACGACCTGCTGATCCAGAGCGAGGCGGCGTTTCTGTCCATCACCGGCACACCGGAAGAACCGAGCAAGGCTGGCAACTCGATCGCAGACATTGCTGCCGGCGTGTATGCCTACACCAGTATCCTCGCGGCGCTGCTGCAGCGTCAGCAGACCGGCTGTGGATCGCACATTGACGTATCAATGCTGGAGGCGCTGGGCGAATGGATGGGTTTCCCGATGTATTACGCCTACGAGGGACAGAAGCCGCCGACACGCAACGGCGCGTCTCACGCAACAATATATCCATACGGGCCGTTCGAGGCCGGCGACGGCAAGACCGTGATGCTGGGGCTGCAGAATGAACGCGAGTGGAAATTGTTCTGCGAGAAGGTGCTGCTGCAACCGGAACTCGCGACCGATGCACGCTTCGATCTGAATCCGAAGCGCAGCGAGAACCGTGTCGAGCTGAAGCGCATCATCCTGAGAGCCTTCGCCGAGCTGAGCTCTGAACAGGTGATCGCCCGGCTGGAAGAAGCGCAGATTGCCAATGCGCACGTGAATGAGGTGGGCGACCTGTGGAACCATCCGCAATTGAAGGCGCGACAGCGGTTCCGCACGATCGGCTCGCCGGCGGGCGAGCTCGCCGCACTGCTGCCGCCGGGCGCGAACAACACGTTCGAGTACCGCATGGACGCCGTTCCCGCCGTCGGCCAGCACAGCGAGGCGATTCTGCGCGAACTGGGCCGCAGCGACGTCGACATCTCGGCACTAAGGACCGCGGGGGCGATCTGACATGACCTCGCTTATCGCGCGAGCGCGCAGCCTTCTCTTCGTCCCAGCGTTGCGGCCGGAACGCTTTGCCAAGGCCCTGAATTCCGGCGCCGGTTGCGTGATCCTGGACCTCGAGGATGCCGTTGCGCCGGAGCAAAAAGGCCTTGCACGTGACCATCTGGCCGACAGCCTGCCCGAATTGGGACGGACGCAATTGGCGCGGACGCTCGTGAGAATCAACGCGGCCGGGACGCCCTGGTATGAGGAAGACCTGAAACTGCTTGCCGAATGGAGCGCCCAGGGCCTCGCAGGCGTCGTCGTGCCGAAGTCGGAAGAAATCGCGACCTTGCAAGAAGTGGGCGCGGCCCTTGGCGCTGCCGCGCAGCTCGTCCCGTTGGTCGAATCGCTCGCCGGCCTGGACGCCGTGCACCTGCTGGCCAGGACGCCCCAGGTGGCGCGGCTCGCTTTTGGTCACCTGGACTTCCAACTGGATCTTGGCATGCGCTGCGGGACGGAGGAAACGGAACTCACCTCCGCGCGTTTCGCGTTGGTCGCCGCTTCGCGCCGCGGGCAATTGCCGGCCCCTGTCGATGGTGTCACGGTGGATACTGCCAACGTTCAGCGGCTATTGGATGACTCACATCGCGCACGGGCCTTTGGCTTCGGCGGCAAGCTTTGTATTCATCCTGCGCAGGTGCGGCCGGTTGAAGAAAGCTTCGCACCATCGCCAAGCGAGGTCGAGTGGGCCCAGCGGGTCGTAAATGAAGCGCGGTCCCGCAAGGGTGAGGCTTTCAGCCTCGACGGCCGGATGGTGGACTTGCCCGTCGTCCGCCTCGCCGAAAAGACACTGCTGCTCGCGGGTCGACCATAGCCGCCTCCTCTGGCCCGAACTAGCAATTGAAAGGCGCATTCAATGCAACCCGATGAAATCCTGACCCAGTACCGGTCGCGCGAGCGAAAGAGTGCGACGGGGTGATCGTCGGAGCCGACCCTGCCGGGCTTTCCGCCGCGATCCGGCTGAAGCGGCTCGCCGCGGAGAGCGGCCAGGACGTGTCGGTCGTCGCTCTCAAGAAGCACTCCGAGCCAGGCGCGCACATCGTTTCGGGAGCCGTATGGTCGTGTGGGTCATAGCGGGACGCGGCGGCGAGCCAAACTACACGATCATGTGACCAGCATGGCAGCCGCCCGCATTCACGAGCTGTTCGACGGCTGGTTGCAGCGCAGCCCTGACCGCGTGTTCCTGCATTTGCCCGCGACTGATGTGGGCTTGACGACGATGACCTACGCGGAAGTGGGCGCGCTGACGGACGCTATTGAAGCCGAGCTTGTCGCAACCGGCGTCCGAGCCGGTGACCGCGTCATGGTGGTAGCGGAGAACTGCCCCCAACATCTGGCCCTCGTGCTCGCGTGCAGCCGGGTTGGGGCCTGGTCATGCGGCGTGAATGCGCGAATGGCACCGGCCGAAGTCGCCGGCTTTGCCGTTAAGGCCGATGCTCGCATCCACTACTTCACCACCGGCGTCTCCAAGGCGGCGGCCGTCCACGCCCAGCGCTTCACTGCAGTTCCCTCGGCTGTCACGGGTCTGTCGCGCAGTCGGGTACGAGCCGACGCGATTGCCGAGGTCGGTCAACTAGCCGAGCAGGTAGCGGCCATCATCTTTACCTCGGGTACGAGCGGGGCGCCGAAGGGCGTGATGATGACGCACGAAGGTGTAATGCACTTCGGGCATATCTCGGCGGCCTCACGTGGGCTGAACGCGGACGACCGCTCTTATGCGTACCTGCCGATGACGCACATTTTCGGTCTGGGTACAGTTCTCCTGGCATCGTTATGCGCTGGCGCAACGTTGCTCATGCGCACGTCATTCGATTCGGCGGACGCGCTTGACGACCTGGCTAACCATGGCGTGACGCAGCTGCAGGGGCCACCGGCGGTGTTTTCCCGCCTATTGGTGCATCTCGAGCAGACAGGTCTCACCCAGCCTCGGGCACCGTCCCTGAGGTATCTCTATGCAGGCGCCGGGCCGCTGGACATGCCGCTAAAGAAGCGCGTCGAGGCTGCATTCGGAAAGCCACTGCACCATGGGTATGGTCTTTCGGAGTATGCGGGGTCTGTCTGTGTCACGCGGCTTGGAGAATGGCGCGACGACACATCAGCGGGCTACCGAGTTGAAGGGGCGGAGCTCCGAATCGTCGATCCTGCGACAAGCCGTGACGTGCCAGCGGGCCAGCCAGGCGAAATCTGGCTGCGCGGGGTCGGCTTGACGCCGGGGTACTTCCGCGATCCCTCCGCCACGGCTGCCGTGATGCGTGATGGCGGCTGGTACGCCAGCGGCGATATCGGAGAGATGCGTCAGGACGGCGCGCTAACTGTCGTTGGTCGTCTCAAGGAGATGATCATCCGTTCGGGCTTCAACGTCTATCCGGCGGAAGTGGAAGCTGTGCTCAATGCGTTTCCCGCCGTTGAGCGCTCGGCCGTGTTGGGCCTTCCCGGGCAAGACGGTGATGAAGACATTGTGGCGTACGTGCAGCTTCGCCCCGGCGTGGCCTTCGACGAACCAGCCTTGCGAAGCCACCTGCGTGAACAGCTCGCGTCGTACAAACAGCCGTTGACGATACGCGCCGTCGACGAGTTGCCGTTGACGGGAAGCGGCAAAGTGCTTAAACGCAAGCTGCTCGAGTTGCATCCTCCGGAAGAATCATGATCCGCACTTTGCTCAAATCCAAGATCCACCGCGCCACTGTCACTCACTGCGAGCTGCATTACGAAGGCTCGTGCGCCATCGACGAAGACCTGTTGGAAGCCTCCGACATTCGTGAGAACGAACAGGTTCACATCTGGAACATCAACAATGGCGAGCGGTTCATCACCTATGCCATCCGCGCCGAACGCGGCAGCGGCATCATTTCGCTCAATGGCTCGGCGGCTCGGTGTGCATCGGTGGGCGACCTGGTCATCATCGCCGCCTTTGGTATGGTGTCTGACTCGCAGTCCGAGCCCCATATTCCGCGCTTGGTTTTCGTTGACGCCGGCAACGGAGCCACGGAACTCAAGCATAAAGTCGCGGTACAGATGGCCGCGGCATGACTGCCGACCGCAAACGCATCACGCTGCGTCGCTTGCGCGCGATGCACTCGGCCAGAGAGAAAATCGCGATGCTGACCTGCTATGACGCCAGCTTCGCCCGGTTGCTTGATGAAGCAGGCGTCGACGTGATGCTGGTCGGCGACTCGCTTGGCATGGTTGTTCAGGGTCACGACGGCACCGTGCCCGTCTCGCTTGAGGAAATGGCGTATCACACGCAATGTGTCGCGCGCGGCAACCGGCATGCGTGGGTTGTCGGCGACCTGCCCTTTGGCAGCTACCGCGAATCCCCCAGTCAGGCGCAGCGCAGCGCGGTGCGCTTGATGCAAAGCGGAGCGCACATGGTCAAGCTCGAAGGCGGCGGTTGGACGGCCGAGACCGTGCGCTTCCTGGTCCAGCGCGGCATTCCCGTGTGTGCGCACCTGGGCTTGACACCGCAATCGGTGCACTCGCTGGGCGGCTACCGAGTCCAGGGTCGCGATGAACCGGGTGCCCAAACGCTCTTGGCGCATGCGCGAGAATTGGCCGAAGCAGGCGCTTCGATGCTGGTGGTCGAGTTGATCCCGACGGCCCTCGCTGGCGAACTCGCGGCCGCCTTGCCGATCCCGGTGATCGGCATCGGTGCGGGAGCGCTTTGCGGTGGCCAGGTGCTGGTCTTGCACGACATGCTGGGCATCACGCGCGGCAAGCTCCCGCGTTTCGTGCGCAACTTCATGAGCGAAGACCGCAGCGTCGAGGCCGCGCTGCGCCGGTATGTACAGGCTGTTAAGGACGGCAGCTTCCCGGAGTCGATCCACACCTACTGAACCCACGTTATCCTGGCATGCGCATCCTGCACACGATTTCCGAGTTGAGGCAAGCCCTGGCGGGGGCTACTCGGACCGCCTTCGTGCCCACTATGGGCAACTTGCATGCGGGCCACCTTTCGCTCATCGAGCGCGCCAAAGAGACCGGCGGACCGGTCGTGGCGAGCATCTTCGTCAACCGCCTGCAGTTCGCGCCTCACGAGGACTTCGACACCTACCCGCGCACCTTCGAGCATGACTGCGACCTGCTGTGGGCGGCCGGCTGCAACTTGGTCTTTGCGCCCAACGAGGCGGAGCTCTATCCTGAGCCGCAGGTCTTCAAGGTGGAACCGCCGGCCGCACTGGCCAACATCCTCGAAGGGTATTTCCGGCCTGGCTTTTTTACGGGCGTGTGCACAGTGGTACTCAAGCTCTTTAACTGCGTGCAGCCGCGGGTGGCGGTGTTTGGCAAGAAGGACTACCAGCAGCTGATGGTGATCCGGCGGATGGTGCAGCAGTTGGAGCTGCCAATCGACGTAGTCGCGGGTGCAACGATGCGTGCCGAAGACGGCCTGGCGCTGTCGTCGCGCAACGGCTATCTGGACACGGAGCAGCGGGTCGAGGCCGTTGCATTGTCACGCCAGTTGGGCGTCGTCCGCATCCAGGTGCGGGAGGGGCGGCGCGACTGGTCGGCCATGGAGGAAGCTGCGATGCAGTCCCTGGCCGCGCGTGGCTGGCAGCCCGACTATGTGGCGATTCGCAGGCGTGCTGACCTCGGCACGCCAGCCAATGAGGACCAGCTCGTTGTACTGGTGGCGGCAAAGATCGGCGGGACGAGGCTAATCGATAACCTCGAGCTTGATGTCGGTGTAATTGCACGCAAGTAATACAGCAGTTCGTCGTGGTGCTTCGTCGCTTGCCTGCGATTGCCAACGATAACTCGCCCTTATCGAGGGTAATCTCCGTTTGCGTTCGCGCGGGGAGGGCAGCCTTGGGTCAAGAAGCATCATAGCCAGCATGCTTCACAGCCAATGACGGTTCACCGGCCATGAGCTGTTCTTCGCGGGCTCGCGCCCGTGCGACCGCTTGAGATACTGACAGCGCCCCTTCGCGGTCAATGGATCAATAGCAGCAGCCGGCCATAAGGAGCCCGTCGCAAGATCTGCGCGAGTCAGGCCGCAAAGAAGCTGGACATCTCCTGCTTCCAGTCACCGTAGTCCTGTTCCCGTTGGCGCACGGTGAGCGCGCAGGCATGGCGCAGTGGTGATCCCATAGCCGCGACGTACCGCTCGGCAAGCGCAGCGTCGACGAAGGTGCTGCACGCCGTGCCGGCGGGCGCACCAGACAAGCGAAACGGTCGCCAGTTGGCGAGCCACCAGTTCATCCGGCCGACCAGTGCCCCATCGGCATGCAGCGCCATACCACCCCGTTCGGGTTGCGCCAGCAGCGGGGATGCGCCAGGGCTCCAAGCCGGAATGTAGGGGGTGCGATGCAGCAATTCGGACTCGATGTAGCCGACGTGATCGAGAAGAATGGGCGCCAGGACGTGTGGCGCGCGCGATGGTGCGACTGGCTTGGCCGTCACCGTCGGAATCACGATTCGGTGGGATTCATCACGCTCTCGGGTGACCTGACCACGCATGTACTCGTGGATGTTGACCCAAAGCTCCGCCTCGACGCCGGCGGTACTCGGCACCGCGAACACTGTCAGGTCGACCGTGAGTCTGGGTGATTCGAACAGGGCCCCCGAGAAGTGCAAGAGCACCTGGGCGGGGTCGGCACGCAGGGCGCGTATGGCATTGGCAGCCATGTCCATCGGCTCGGCGGCCCCAATCGAAGCGTACAGGTGCGCAGCACAGGCTGGTGGTGATCCGGGCGGCATTCTCAGGAGCGCGGGGTCCCCCGGAAGTGCTGGGATCGCTGCCTGGAAGGCTTGAGCCAGTGGCATGCCCCAGTATTCCACGGCAAAGGCGAGCGTGCGCAAGAAGGCGGATCTCGCTGCATGCGAGCTTCGGCCCACCACCATTCCACTGGCTTCCTGTTCTCCATCTGCGAAATAGTCGAAGCGCTCGTTGGTCCTGGCCGTGCGCTGTGTGGTCAGTTGCTGGTACTCGTGCGCCCATTGCCGCAGGAACGGCTTGCCGGATGAATCCTGCAAGTCTTCGAAGGTGGAGGCGAAGACTTGTGGTAGCACGTGGCCCGAGGCCAAGCTCGCCTGTAAGTCCTCCAAATCCACAAATTGCGCTGCGGGACCGCTATGGCAACCATTCCAGGACGAAAGCAGCGGCTTTTGCCCGGTGGCGCCGCCCAGCATCATGTCCATGGCAATCGAGGGTCGCTTCACGTGGCGCCGAACTTCGTTGGCCTGTGCAGAGGTGCAACCCGTGGTAAGGAGTGGAACGAGCGCTTCCACAATCTCCGACTCCAAGTCCCGCTCGGAAATCCAACGCATGAGCGCCGGCCAAAGGGCGGAGCGGGCAGCTGCGTCTTGGAGCGCCTCTCCGAAAGCCCAAGTCGTGAAATGTTTAGCCGCAGGGATTGGAAGCGCCAACCGGGACACAGCCACCGAAGCGAGGACGGATGCCTCCGGAACCGTCCGATCCAGCCACAGTGGACGCGGAAGCGGCTGTACGTCGAACTCGCTGCAAGTGATGTCGACCAGAGTTTCAGCGAGGTGTACCGCCTCGGCGACTTCGCCAAGCTCCAAGAGGAACGAAACAAGGCGTGGCCCGGGCGCCACACGGCCCGCCCCGTACCTGTTGGCCATGGGGATGGTGGTGCGCCGCAAGAACTCTCGCCATCGCTTTGGGTAATGCATAGCGAGGGCCGTCAGGCGGGCGTCGCTCTCCTTCGAGCCGTAGAAACGACTGTCCCAGCCATGCCTCTCGATGTGAGCCATGACAAGCCATTCGAAGGCTGGCGCCGGCCCCTCCAGGACGAAACTAAGTTCGAAACACTTGTCGAGCAGCTGCGATTCAAGGGAGCCGAATTTCAGCGCTTCGCGCTTCCCTTGCATGACCGCCAGGATCCGAGCCGAGGCACCTTTGATCTTCCAAACCTCAACCCAGGCTCCCAGTAGATTGCGCTCCTCCTCGTAGTTACTCATGGCATCAAGCTTGGCCAGGAACTCGTTCAGTTGTTCGGGGGGATATGCCTCGACGTCGGGCGCGGGAGCACCGGGCGGGCTGGTGGGCGGCGGGGAAGTCGCACGATCAGGCGCTTGTCGCAGCGGACCTTGCGAAGTCAGCAAATCCCATTGCTCGACAAGCTGGCTCGCTTCGGAGCGATCCTTGAAGTCCGAGTGGCTTGAGCGATCCCAGAGGAATGCGGTCAACGCACCCGCGAGCGGGTCAGCAGGGTCGGCGACCTTCGCAAACTCGCGCAAACACCGTTCCGCGACGTACCACTCGCCTTTGTCCAGCAATTGCGTGTAGTAAGCCGGATAGGCGCCCGGCATCAACTTCAAGACGAGCTCTGCCAGGTCGCTGGCGTCTGTACCGGAGTCCTCGGTCATGTCGTCAATGCGATCCACGATGGGAGCCAGCCTTCTCGTGAGGGCACGGGCCGCGTTGGCGTCGTGCTTTGCAAGCCGATCCAGCATGTTGATTGCAAAGTGCAGTTGCGAATCCTTGCGCCAACCGTAGGCGAGAACCCAGCGGTAACTGCTTTCCAGCATCTCTCGAGAGAGATCGCGCAAACCGTAGGAAGTCGCCCACTCAGCAAGCGCGACCAGTTCTTCAGCGACTTCGTTGAACTTGCTGACCTCGCTTGTCAGACTCTTATGCGCGACCGTGATCTCCTCGGCCACCAGCTCGGGGCGGACCAATCGGTAGCCTTTGGTGAAGAACGCATCACGCCAGAACTCCTCGTAGAAATACGGGCTGCTTCGAGCGCTCACCCACTCGCCGTCCGGGACGTGCACCATCTTCGAACGCGCCTTGCAAAGCAGAAACAAGTCGGCTGCGATCAGGGCAGCGGCCCGCCGGACGGCCCGGAAGTCAGAGTTGGCGTCGTACTGACGGAAGTCCGGCCTGGGCAAGTCCAGCAGGCGATACAACAAAGCGAAGGCGGGCGCGTCGCCTCTCACCAGAACTCGACCGACCGTCTCGGCGATGACAGCGAGTTTTTTCATGGCCCGCGACAGCCACGGTCTTGCCTTAGGCGTCGGCATCGCAGCGGGGGGCAGCACTCCTCGCAGCTCAAGTGCCGACCCGACGCAGAAGAAGAACGCCTCATGGAGGTAGTCGGCGAACTCGGAATCGCTTTCATGAAATCGGTCATCCTCCCTGTCGAGAAGCTCGTGCCGTCTCAGAAGTGGCAGCCTGCGATGTTCTGGTGCCACTCCTTGCAAGAACGCCCAACAGAAGGAAATTGGATGCTTGCGGAACCGCTCAAATTGGGGCCAGAGATGAAGAGCCGCCCCTGCCGTGGCTGCCATGCGCACGGCTTCAACCTCAAAGAGCCTCCGCATACGCAGCGGCATCGCAACACCGGCGAATTCGAGCACGCGCTCCAAGGAGCCGTTGTTCGCCAGGTGCGCGAGGAAGTTCCGAAATGGCGCAGTATTTTCGTGGTGTCGCACAAACTGGATCAAGCGCCGCGCGGCGAACTGGCCCGTCTTGGCAATGATTTCCAGCAGCAGCTCCGCCTCCGCCTCGAACTCGCCTCGCTCGAACGCCCGAGCACTGATCTTGTTATTGAACCTGCGCCGCATGCGTTCCAGGACGTCGCGAGCTGCCGGCACGTCATTTGTCCCCAGATGCAGCAGTGCAAGAAGGTGAAGTTCCTCGAACGAGGCGGTGTTCAGTGTAGAGGCCAACTCAAGCAGCATCCCGCGATCGCCGCACATCAGGTTCGCGCTGCGCCAAGGGCGGGCCGAGTCATCGATCTGGAACGTGGGCCCGTTGGCCAGCCTGGTCTTCAACGCTCTCTTGCGCTCGAGCAAACAGTAGTCGTCCGCTGCGAAGGCGGCATCCTCGGCTTCCTCCAGGATGCGCGAGGCTTGATTCGTCGGGTGGCCGTGCGCCAAGGAAGTAACTAGCCATTCCCTATCCGTGCCCTGCAGCAGCTCGGCTGCGTCGCCCGCCCGATTCTTAAAGATCCAAAGCCATGCCCATCGCACGTGCGGCGCGGCTTCGTCGCGCAGCCATGCCACCAGGTTGGGTAGCAGCGCCATTGCACGTGTGGCGTGATCCGGCTGTGAGCGCACGAAGACGTACACACTGCCGTGGAAGGCACGCAAACCCGCTTCGGTCTCGACTAGCAGATGTCCAATTTCGGGTGTGACGATGCTGCCGGCCAGGCCCAGGCAACTCTCGAGCCCGAGCTGAGGCCAGGTGAATGGGGCGGCGGCAAGGAGGTGAAGCGCGTCCTTGGCGCTTCCGGATAGCCGTCGCCACATCCCCATGTAGTAGGCATTGACGTCCGCAGAGGGGGTGCTATCGGCTTCTCGGACCGCACGCGGTGTGAGCACGCGGTCGTTACTTGCCAGTCGCTCGAACACATAGGTGAGGACCAGAGGGTGGCCGCCGGACACTGCGACGAATGCCTTGGCGAGATCTGTCAGCGCGTCTTCGACGTCATTAAAAGCAACTTCGAATGATGCAGCCTGATGCTGCGCACGAAGCCAGTGGAGCACCGCCGACAGGTCCATGAGCGGCAACTGGGTCCAACTGTCGTCTTCGGCGTGCTCCACAAGCCTGCCCGGAAGACGCTTCTGGTCGACCTTTTGCGTGCCAACGACCAGCTTGACGTTCGGAGGCAGGGGAAGCAGGTGTCGAAAGAGGCCTTCGAGCGGACGAATGTTCTCGTCGTTTTCTCTCCAGACGTGGTCCAAGCCGTCGATCACGACGATAAACGGCTTTCCCTGCATCAAAAAGAACCTGCCACACGCGGTGATGCAGGCCCTCAGGTGCTCCCCCTCGGTGCCGTCGAGCAACGGAACTTGAGGAAACTCGGTCTGGATCTGCCAGATGAGGGAGGTGGCTGCGGCCGTCGCGGAGAGCCGCTCGCTCGTGTCTGTGAGTTCGACGAAGTAGTGGTGGCGAATGACAGGCTGCCCGTCCTCCCGCATACGCTCGCACAGGTAGCTTAGGAACGTGCTCTTGCCTTGACCGGGGGAACCCCAGAGCAATTCGATGGCAGACCCGGGTTGCTTGAGCCCTTGAATGAGCTTCTCCGTGAACTCGAGATCCGGCGGGCGATAGTCTTTCGGGATGCGGAATTCCTGATTCAGGACCCGCGGCCGCTTGTCGGAGATGACACCGCGCAAAGTCGCGATCGTGATGCGACCGTCCGGAGGCGGCGAGTTCTTGAGGATCGCCCAGTCGTGGCCGTGCCGGTAAAGGTTCAACCAACCCAGCCTGTCGGTGTGCAGGGGCACCAACGCATCGATGACGTTTCGCTCCAGGGACTCGAAACCGGCGTAGCTGTGTTTGAAGTGGAATAAGCCGAAGAATTGCCTCGCTGCCTGCTCCCCGCCGATCTGGTCCTCGATCTGTTCGCGCAGTTGTGCGCCGAGGCGCGCGTAGACCACCTGTTCGTGCGCGAGGTGACCGCCGAAACCTGCATCTGGGCGCCGGTTAGTGAGCAAGCCGGCGTATGCGATCGAAGCAGCCCCCAATTCCCGGATGGCCTTGGCCCACTTCTGCAGGAGCGAAGTCCCCCTTTCACCCTGCTGACCCAACAACCAGGCCCAAGTCAACGCATGGGCTTCTTTGAATGCGTCGACGGTGAACTTCACCTGCGTGAGTTCCAATTGGCCGTCTGCACGCTTGGCAATGATGTCGTCCAAGCCTTTCGCGCCGAGCTCGGTTGCCTCGAAGACGACCCACTCGTAGCGACCGGGATCTTGGAGCCAATCGGCGAGAACACGAAAGCCGGCCATCGTCTGATAGTCGTACCCGGCGGCAGGAATCGCGGTTGATTTGAATGAGCTGCTCATAAGGCAGGGTGATCTTGCCCGCGGCAAAGATAAATGTTCTCCATGTCATTTGGGACCGACGGCGCTCGTTCAACCCGCGCTTCCAAAGGAGGCCTCGCGGCCGTCCCAATGCGTGGGCATGTGAACGAAAAAACAAGCCTACTCAGGTGAGGACTTTGCGGCTCGATCTTCCCGATCCCGCCCTGCGCGTGCTGCCTTCTTAGGAGGCAACGGCGCCGTAAGAAATGCCTCGCACGACAAAATCAACTCACGCCCATAGCCGCGGCCTGCATCCCAGACTGCGCTCGCTCTCACGGCGACCAACATGTAGGCGGCGTGGGCAGCGGCAACCAGCAATACAACGCATATGCGCTTTCCCTGATCGGTTTCGAGAACCCACGAAATACGCCACAGAAGCACAACGCAGATTCCCACCACCAGCGCGTTCAGGCCAAGGGCCAACCACTTCACACCTAGCAGGTTGCGCCGGAATCCGTACGTAACGTTCTCCGTGAACAGGAGGGTGAACTTCTTGGTGTCCCGGGTATTCTGACGGAGCCAAACGCCGCATTGCTCGTAAAAAGTGTCCGCCGCGCCTTGATCGGCCGACTCTTGTTCTGCGCTGGGCGCGCGCCTCCCCAACTTGCTCGCTAGGAATAGGCGGTACCGCTCCTTAGAGCCGCTGTCAATAGTTGCATCGCTTCTCCGAAACATGACGATCGACGGCATGCCTTGGTGGTTGGCGAATAGCCTCCGCTCAACGCCTCGGCCTCTCTCTCGTGCGAAGTCCGCGATCGCAAAGAGCAGGACAACGATCGCGAGCGTCGCGGTCGCATTCGAAAGCTCAAAGGACTTCCACGAGATCAGAAGTATCAACGCCGCCAGTGCCGGTGCCGCAGTGATGATCGCGGGGAACAGACGGGCCCTTAGCGAATAGGCATCGAAGACCTTGAGAGCGTCCATCAGGGTGCCTCAACTTTGCTGTCGAACGGTTCCGGCGTGATCGGCGTGAATCCCGGATGGCCCGGTCCACGGTAGTGGCTGATGGTCCTGGTCCGGTTGGCGTAGACCTTGTACCCACGACGGATGAACGCATTCTTCACCTGGCCGCGTGGATAGTCGGTTGCGCTCGCTCCCACTGAACAATAGGCCCTGCCGACATCAGACCAAGGCGGTTTGCGAGGACCCAGCCACCGGTCAAGGACCGAGGGGGTCACGTTGTGCCTGCTACCGTGGTGCGGCACTTGAATGAACTGTGGCAGTGGCAAGCGGAGTGCGTCGCGATAGTTCGCGGCCTCCATCAGTCCGACGGGGCCTACGTCAGCCGTGAGCAACACGGTGTTGCCGTTCTCCAGATCCGCGTACTGCACTACGCAGCTCTCGTTTGACGAAGAAGTTGGCGGCTGCGGGTTTTCAGAAAGTGTCTCGACGTCCCACTTCTCGTCGAGCCACTTCTTCGCGGCTTCGAACACGGACCGCAGAAGCCCGAATTGCTTCGGCGCCAAGTCCTCCGTCCTGTACGACGTAGGCGTTTTCTCGAAGTCCGGAAGGAGGTCGATGTACCGTTGTCGGGATGGCGCGAGAACCGTGAATCGGCCGATCTGAGCTCCCTGGAAGACCTCATGAATATGAGTACCCTTCTTCATCGCGATCCGCTCAAGCTCCACGAGGTACGGGTGCCGCTCTCGGATGTCGGCGACGAGACCGTCAAGAGTGAAGTTCCCATGGAAATGCTGAATCACCTCGCGCGCGTACAGCCACGGCCTATTCATCCACAAGTTCTTGACTTCGAAGCGCTCGAGAACCCCAATGAGCCCGCACGCATGGTCGTTGTCCGCATGGGAAAGGACCATGTGATTGATCCAGTAACCGGGGTAGTGCTTGTCGATGTGATCGATGATCGTCTGCGCCGTATCTGTGAGTCCGCCGTCCACGACGTGGAGCCAATAGCCATCCTGGTCATTCCCATACCGGACCACGATGGCATCGCCGGAGCTATCTCCGACCGGCAGAAAGTCGACTTCGTAGGTCATCAAGACCCCCGTCAGCCTCGCGAATTGCAGAGATGCCGAGTCCGAGGCAAGCTCAGCATACTGGAATTTTATACAGATTCCGAGCGAGCTCAACAGTGATGATTCGACACCTTTGGTGTTAAACAGAACATACGCTGTATGATCTATTATGCTAACGACTGATAAGCGACGATAAATATCTCTTATCGAGGGTAGATATAGTCCGGGGGGTGGGCCCGTCGCACGCGACGAAAGACGCTACTGCGGCGAGCGCGGGTCCGTGTCCTGGACGGCCGGGCCGCCGGCGGCGACGGCCTTGTCGGAAGCAGTAGGGCCCTTGCGCTTGAGTTTCTTCTTCGCGTCGAACACCTGCAGTTCCACGCCGCGCCGGACGAACAACTCGGGGTCCGGCGTCGGTGTGATCTCGGGCGAGTTCGCCGCCGAATCCGGCGTTAGCGGCGGCGGGGGCTTCAGGCTCATGACCAGGCGGATGATCGCCTGCGCCTCCTTGGCATCGCTCGACATCTGCACCACGACCCCACGTTGGACATCGTCCACGCGCGCAGGGTAACGGAACAGGGGCAGCTGGACCCACGGCTTGGCAAAGCACGACAGGGGCAAGGCGGCGCCAGTCAAGGGTGATTCGCGGAATCGGTCGCGTGTGACAGGCCCGGAGTAGGCTGTCGCACTCTATCGAGACCCATCGCGCTCCGTGGAAGCACAAACTTCGTGCGGGGAGGTGATTCTCCCGGGATTCGTTCATGCTGTCAACTTTACAAGCGACTTGTTCGCAAAGCAACGCTCACTGTTTGCAATACAAATTCTTGTGCAAATTTGGCATCTGCTAAATATAATCGCTTGGTGGCCAAGGGGCCAACATTTAGAAGGACAACAAACAATGAGTTGTTTGGCATGGAATCGACCATGACTGCGAAAACGCGCAAGACCAAGCCATCCACGCCGCTAACTCCGGTTGACGAGCCTGTGGCAACTATCGATCCGACACAACTCACCAAACGCAAGCTTCCTAGCGAATCATTGCATCTCAATCTGAGATTGACGGGTGAGAGCGCGCAGATTTACCGTTATTTGGAAGGTCAGACACCCGTCATCACGGATTCGCTTCGAATACGGGACTGCATTCGCATCGCGGCGTTCCTCTGCGCGATGAAGCAGAAGGACCAACCTGTCTTGGTGGATGTGGATGGCAGCCAACAGGACCTGCTAGAGCACATCGGCGCCTTTTATCCCCAGACTCCCATGGACACCCGGCGACGCGCAGAGCGTTAGCCGAAGCTCACATTGCAGGCTTGACGCCTGTACTCTTCTCATTGAGCCCACAAGTCCGGGCCTGCCAGGTTTCGAGCACCGCCACAGAGCGCAGCTTCCGCGCAGGGTTACCATCCGCAGGTGTGCGCGGGAGGCGCAGCACTGACGCGATTGCAACGCCGACACGGGCGCCAGCTTGCGCGGCGAGACAGTTCCCGAGAGGACACCGGAGCCATGAGCAAACTGTTCGACGAAGTGCGGGCCGGCAGACTGGATATTTCTACCCTCAGTGGGCTGGAGTACCAGCAGCTCGTCTTCGAGCTCTTGCTCGGCACCCTCTTCATGGACCCGAGGGTGCTTTCCGTGGAAGACCACTCCCAGGGGCCGGTGGACTATGTCGTCCATGAACGTTCCACTGGGGGCATGCTGGGCAAGGCCCGGAAGCACTACTTCGAGTGCAAGAACTATGGGCGAGCCCTGGAACTGGATAACGTCGCCAAAATCATGGTGGTGGCCATCGCCGAGCAGCCGGACAGCGTCCACGTGGTGTCGCGCACCCGGCTTCAACCGCAGATCTCGACCTATGCATCGCGGCTCTTTGACATCGGCGACGACGGCAGTCCCATCTTCCGGTCGATCGCCTTTCGGCATTGGCAGACCGACCACATCCTCAACCTGAACGCCAGCGCCATCGGCGCGGGCCAACGAGTGACCGATGACACCGCGCCGGCGCGCAAGTTGTCCTGGTGGATCACGGAGTGCTCGGCCTATACCGAAACCGAGATCGCATCCTTCATGGGCGCCGGCCGAGAAGTGGCGCTGCGGCGCGGGGGGCTGCTGCTCCTGACCCTTGAACTGCCGCACGGGCAACCTGGCCATACAACGCTGACCGGTCTTCCGGAAGGCAGCTGGACCGAGGTGGGCGCTGCGTTGCACGACCTGAATAGCACTGCCAGGCACACCTTTCTCATCGACACCGGCCTGCTTGCGCCGCAGGACCGCTATCGCGTCAGCGCGAAATTCGCTTCGGCCGCGATGCAGACGGCCGTGCCGGTGGCGGAACTGCACCTCGAAGAACCCGGTGCAGCGTTGCCGGAGCTTCGCCCGCGAGCCACCAAGGACTTGTCCACCAAACTCGGGCCGACGGGACACCACCGACTGGCCCTGATTGACGGCGAGGCGGGGGTCGGCAAGAGTCACTTCATCGAGAAGGTGGCGGAAGGGTTGCGGGCCCGATCCGGATTCGATGTCACCTCGTTCACCGTGACGGACGAACACCAGGATACGCTGCTGACGGCCTTGCTGAACGCCAGCCTCACGCCGGCCATCCACCAGGACAATTTCCAGGAGGTCGCCGCGGCGGTGCAACGGGCGCTGCTGGCAAAGGAGATTGATGCAGGCGCACTGGAGGCAAATGTGGGCCTGCTGGCCCGCATCGCAACCCGCATGGGCCCGCGCATGATCGTTCTGCGCGACTGCCACCTGCTGAAGGACCGGGTTGCGAACCAGCTGTGGGCTTTGATTGTGGCCTTCAACGACGCGGGCTGGGGCGGCGCCCGTTTGGTGCTGGAGTACCGCCAGCCAGATGCCGCAGCGAACGTGGCCTTCCAGGCCCTGGTCACGCGCATCAGGCTGAAGATTCGCAAGGTGCTGGTGGCCAAGACACTGGTGCCCCTGACGTCGGCTGAACTCGGCACCGTCGCCGAGCAACTGTTCCAGCACATCACGCCGGAGATCACCGCTTGCCTGGTGCAGCGAACCGGCGGTCTGCCCCTGTTCATCGACAACTACGTGCAGCGACTGCTGGATCTGGGCTTCGTCGGGGCGCGCTCGGACAAGTCGCCCGTCCTGACGATCCTGCAGCCCGCCCAAGTCCTCGCCGACGCCGTGCCCGCAGGCGGCGCCGAGATCCTGGAGCAGCGTGTGCGAACCTGCTTGCAGAGCGCGTTTGGCGGCGATTCAACCATCACAATCCATCTGGGACTGATCGCCCTTTGCGAGAGCGCGGCCGCGCAAGCTTGGATGCGCCATGCGTTGTCCATGTCGGCGCAGACGCTGGGCGCGCTGCAACTTGCGCTGGACCAGGCCGGACTTGCACAAGGGCGCCCCGATGGCCAGATCGTATTCCGGCACGACCTTCTGCGCACCGCGGTTGTGTCGGTGGCGTCGGTGTGCGCCGAGTTCGCAAGCGTCGCTCGCACGGCCGCCAAGCGCCTGCTGGAGGAGGATGCCGATGCGCAGGATATGGGCATTCGCCGGTTGCGAGCGCGGATTTTCGCGGCGATCGGTGACCGCGTCGCGTTGGAAGTGGAGCTGCGGCTCGGCGCCAAGGCGGCCAAGGATGCCAGCGACTATGGCCATCTCGTCGCCTTCCTGTCGCAGTTGCTGGAGCTGCTGCCCGAATCGGCCAATGAGGAGCGCCTGGATCTGATGAACGGACTGGCGTGGGCAGCCTGGGTGTCCGATTCGCTGCTGGTCGCCCGCCAGCGCTACCTGCAGCTTGCCGGGGAGGCGCAACGCAGTTCAGCCGTGGATTTCAGCTTCGCCGAGGCGATCGCGACCGACGCCTACCGGCGCGCCATCGGCATCGATCTCGAGCTGATGGAGCCGGTGCCGTTCCTGACGAATGCCCTGGCGGTGTTGAAGCGCCGTCAGACGCCGGTCACCTTCAACTCCATCCTAAACCGGCTGGTCCTTTTCTGCGCGCGCTTCGGCTATCCCGCCATCGGTTTCGATCTGGCCACGCTGGCGTTCAAGCACCTGGGTGACGGGCGGCGCGCGAACGAGGGCGCCGTCATTTGCTCGGAGCTGGGCACGCTCTACGCGCTGTGCGAGCCCGAGGCGGCGCTGTCGCTGTTTCGCCAG
>Ga0134124_10001511_pt1 | contig 18693 bp, 12 predicted proteins | sample KB304_FD_96880 | JGI IMG/M metagenome (GOLD analysis project Ga0134124, IMG submission 96880) | Terrestrial soil microbial communities without Nitrogen fertilizer from Kellogg Biological Station, Michigan, USA - KB3-0-4 | ecosystem: Environmental > Terrestrial > Soil > Unclassified ...
GCTGTTGGCGTGGTGAGCCTTTACAGCGTCGCGGCGCTGCTCGGATGGGAAATCAGCGGCGGCTCGCGACGGCAGCTACCACCTGATGCACGCCAAAACGGCTATCGCTCGTTCCACTTCTGGCACTATGGCTTACACGGAGGAAAATGATGCTTGGATTGTTTATCCCGATGGAGAATCTGCTGCCGGTGGTCGTCACGACACTCGTATTCGTGCTCATCGGTCTCATTGTTTTCGCACTCGCGTTTGTGGTGATAACCAAAGTGGCGCCGTTCTCGGTCCGCAAAGAGATCGAAGACGATCAAAACATCGCGCTCGCGATCGTGATCGCATCAGTGATCCTCGGCAGCGCTTTGATCATCGCCGCAGCCGTCCACTAAATAAAGGCTTAGAATTGAACAGAGAAAGATGAAACGGCCCCCCTTACTCTTTCTCAATGTTCTCATCGTAGCGACCTGCGGACTGATCTACGAGCTGCTTGCGGGCACACTTGCCAGCTACGTCCTCGGCGACTCCGTCACACAATTCTCACTCATCATCGGAATTTATCTTTTCGCGATGGGAGTCGGTTCGTGGCTCTCACGCTTCATCGATACGGGACTCGCGCGCCGCTTCGTAGACATCGAATTGGCCGTTGCCGTGTTAGGCGGCTTCTCCGCGCCGCTCCTGTTTCTCACGTTCTCGCGTGTCAGTTACTTCTACGTCGTCCTTTATTTCATCGTCTTTGCGATCGGCGTGTTTGTCGGTCTCGAGATCCCGCTGCTGCTTCGGATACTCAAGGACGAGATCGAGTTTAAAGAACTCGTCTCGCGTGTGCTTGCGTTTGACTACGTCGGCGCGCTCGTCGCTTCGATCCTGTTTCCGATCCTCTTCGTTCCGCGGCTCGGATTGATTCGCACATCGCTAATCTTCGGAATGCTGAACGCGGGCGTCGCGTTGTGGGGCACGTGGATGTTGCGACCGCTGATCAAAGGACGCATCACCGGGCTGCGCGTGAGAGCGATCGTCGTGATGGTCTTGCTGTTGGTTGCGCTCGTGAAAGCAAACCGGATCACATCGCTTGCCGAAGACGAGATGTTTGCGGATGAGATCGTCTACACGAAAGACACGCCTTACCAACGCATTGTGATCACGCGCGGGCGGGCGGGGTTTCAGTTGTTTCTCAACGGCAATTTGCAGTTCAGCTCGACTGACGAGTATCGCTATCACGAGGCGCTCGTGCATCCGGCGATGCTTTTGTCGAACAATCCGAAGCGCGTCCTTGTGTTGGGTGGCGGCGACGGGCTCGCGTTGCGTGAAATCCTGAAGTACCCGTCGGTCGAGCACGTCACGCTTGTTGATCTCGATCCGGAGATGACTAAGCTCTCGAGCGCCTTTCCCCTCCTCGCAAAGTTAAATCAGAACTCATTTAACGATCCGCGCGTCCACGTGATCAACGAAGATGCTTTTATCTGGGTCGAGAAGACCAACGAGCCGCTCTACGACGCCGCGATTGTCGACTTTCCGGATCCAAACACATTCGCACTCGGCAAGCTCTACACGACGCGCTTTTATCGCTTGCTGAAATCGCGATTGACTGAGAGCGCAGGCGTTTCAGTGCAATCAACGTCGCCGATGTTCGCGCGCAACTCGTACTGGTGCATCATCCGCACGATCGAGGCCGCGGGTTTCTTCGTCAAGCCGTACTACACCGCGGTGCCGAGTTTTGGCCTCTGGGGTTACGCGCTCGCGCGATCTTCGGCGTTCGAGGCGCCACATAATCCGCCGCCGGGATTAAAGTTTCTCGACGAGCAGACACTCGCGGCGATGTTCACACTCTCGAAAGACATCGAGCCCGTGCCGGTCGAAATCAACCGCCTCGACAACCAGGTGCTGGTGCGGTACTACGAGGGCGAGTGGAAGAGGTTTGAATAGGACCTATGTTTTCTGATGAACAGGCGTGAAATTCTTGCGGCGTTTCTTGGTGTGCCCTTCGCACTTGCGGCGTGCCGGAGCAATGAAGAGCCACCGCTGCCCGCAGGCGAGATAGTCGGCGCGTCCGATGTTTTTGGACATCGCTTGCGTGATGGCTTGCACGTCGAAGTTCCGGCGGATGCGTGGTCCAACATCCCGTTAGTGATCGTTGGTGGCGGTGTCGCAGGTCTCACAGCCGCGTGGCGACTACGCAACAACGGCGTCACAAATTTCACCCTGATCGAGCTCGAAAGCGCGCCCGGCGGCACGTCTCGCTCCGGCTCGAATCGCCTGATCTCTTTCCCGTGGGGCGCGCACTACATTCCCGCGCCGTTGAAAGAGAACGGCGCGCTCGTGTCGCTGCTCGATGAGATGGGCGTCGTCGAAGGCAAAGACAAAGACGGCGAACCCATCATCGGCGAGCAGTTTCTCTGCCGCGATCCGGAAGAGCGCGTCTTTTATAAAGGCCGCTGGTACGAAGGACTCTACCTTCACGCCGGTGAAAGCACAGACGACCAGCAACAGTTTCAAAAATTCAACGCTGAAGTTGATAAGTGGATCGCGTGGCGCGATGGCAAAGGACGCCGCGCGTTCACGCTGCCGGTGTCGGCGTGTTCAGACGATGCTGAAGTGACGTCGCTCGATCGTGTTTCGATGAACGAATGGATGAGCGCGCGGGGTCTCACGAGTTCGCGGCTGCGGTGGTGGGTCGATTACGCGTGTCGTGACGACTACGGCATGACGCTCGATCACACGAGTGCGTGGGCAGGCTTGTTTTACTTCTGTTCGCGCGCACCCGCTCCGAAGACTGAGTCGCAGCCGCTAATCACCTGGCCTGAAGGCAACGGACATCTAGTACAACACTTGTTTGAGAAAGCGAAAGACAACATTCAGCTCGATCGCGCTGCGGTTGAGTTGATACCTACGGACAATGGTGTTGACGTCGTCACGATCGATCACAATGGACGAGAGCCGCGCGGGTTTCATGCGCGGCGCGTTATCTTCGCGGCGCCGCAGTTTGTGGCGCGGTATGTGGTGCGGCCGTATCGGGACAACCCGCCGCCGCACATCGCTGAGTTTCAATTTGGTGCGTGGATGGTGGCGAACCTGACGTTGAAAGATCGGCCTAAGCCCGGGCAGCGCGATTTTCCGCTCGCGTGGGACAACGTCCTTTATGAGAGTCCGTCGCTAGGATATGTAGTGGCGACACACCAGCGCGGGATCGATCGCGGGCCAACAGTGCTCACTTATTACTACCCGCTTGTTGATGAGAACCCGCGCGTGGGACGAACGCGTTTGTTAGAGACTGACTGGCGCGGCTGGGCTGAAGTGGCGTTGAGCGATCTTTCGCGTGCACATCAGGACATTCGCGGGCTCGTAGAACGTTTGGACGTGATGCGTTGGGGTCACGCGATGATCCGGCCGCGAACGGGATTCATGTGGGGCTCCGCGCGCCGCGAGGCTGCCAAGCCGTTTCGCGGGATCCACTTCGCGCACTCGGAGCTGAGTGGCGTCGCGCTGTTTGAGGAGGCGTTTGATAATGGTCTACGCGTGGCGAACGAAATCCTGTCAATCATGTAAATCCTGTCATCCTGTTAGACATGATTTCAGGATTTACAGAATTAACAAGATTTTGGTTTGTGAGTGATAGCGTGCCTGATGACCTTCAGCGCTTCTTCTAACTCATCTCCAACGAGTTCTAATCTTGGTGGCCGGACGCGCGCGCTTCCCATCTCAACTTCTTCCTGAACAAGCTTGATCAACTGCACGAATTTCGGCACCGTGTCCATGCGCAACAACGGCAGAAACCAGTTGTACAACTCAATCGCCTTCTCTTTTTCACCGTTCATCGCGTAGTTGAATAGATCCACTGACTCGCGTGGGAAGGCGTTCACGAGTCCCGCGATCCAACCCACCGCGCCCATCAACACGCCTTCGACAATCACATCATCAACGCCGACAAAGATCGCCAGCCTGTCGCCAATCAACTCTCGAATCCACGTGATGCGCCGCACGTCAGTGCTCGACTCTTTCACGGCCTCGAGGTTCTCATGCTCCGCAGCGACCTCCGCGATCTGTTGCGGCAAGAAGTCTGTGCCGTATGCGACCGGGTTGTTGTAGAGCATGCAAGAGAGTTTGGTCGCGCGAAAGACTGCGTCGATGTGGGCCTTCATCTCGCGCCAGTCGCTGCGATAAACGTAAGGCGGCAACACCATCAAGCCGCTGCAGCCAACATCAGCCGCGCGTTGGGCCAGACGTACGGCTTCGGTAGTACTCAATGATGCGATCGCGGCGACGACAGGCACTCGTTCGCCAACCGCATCGATCACGGTCTTCAAGAGCGCAAGCTTCTCGTCGAAACTCAGCGTCGCGCTCTCACCCAGCGAGCCGGGCGTCACGATGCCCGTGCAGCCGTTATCGATCAGCCACTTCGCATGACGGGCAACGAACGCGTGATCGATGTTGAGTTGTTCGTCAAAAGCGGTTGTAGTCGCAGGCATCACGCCCGCCCATTTCATTTTCATATTTAGCCGCGGATTCTACGGATTATTTACGGATTAGGCTATCGATCTTAACGGGCAAAATTGGTGGACGGACGGATTCGGCGCGCCAGCCGAAAAGAAATTCAACCGCGCCGCCGCAGACACGTCCCTGGCATGGACCCATGCCGCAGCGTGTCTGAAGCTTCGCTGCGCGCCACGAATTGTGTCGTTGGAGCCGTTCGAGCGTGACGTCTTCACAACGGCAGACGATCGTTTGCGGCGTCGATAAATGTTTCAGCTCACCGCGCAAGGCAAATGTGCGATTCAACAAGTCTGCAAACTTCCGCTGCGTGGCGCGCACCGTAAATAGCTCGCGCGCGGCGTCATGCTTTCCGGCGGCCACTAGGCCAGCGATCTCACCCTCGACAAGCGACAAATCCAACCCACCAATGCCGGTAGTCTCTCCGGCGCTGTAAACGTTCGAAACCGTCGTCTGTTGAAACGAGTCTACCTTAACTTGGCCGGACACAACCTCGCACCCCAACAACTCCGCGAGCTCGACATTCGGCACGAGATGAAAACCGCACGCTAGATAGTCACACTCAAGCTGCCAACGCTTCTCACCGCGGGCTAACGTTACGCCTTCAAGCTTCTCTGTTCCGTGCGCCTCCGACACCCAGCAACCACTCCGATACGGCACACTCTTCAATTGTCGCTTCAATTCAAACGCCTGCGATCGTTTCCTGAACAACCCGACAGCGAACCGCGCCAGTTGCATTGACGGCGCTTGCTCGGCAATCAACAGGACATTCGCACCACGCCCGCGCAAGTAAGCGGCGACCGCCAATAACAACGGCCCGCTGCCAGCAACTACGACTCGCTTCCCTTCGATCGGCAACCCGGTCTTCACGAGCGCCTGCAACCCACCCGCGCCCATCACGTTCGGCAACGTCCAACCGGGAAACGGCAGAAAACGCTCACGCGCGCCAGTCGCCAACACCAGGCTTTTATAATTCACCTCGCAAACGCCACTCGTTGTCTCAGCGAGCAACGTTCCCGGACACAGTTGCTCAAACACGCGCGCGCCATTGACCACCTCAACATCAACGCTGCGAATCCTTTCAAACCACACCTGCGCTTCAGGTGGCCCACCGCGCCAAATCTGGCCGCCCGCCGCCGGATTGTCGTCAACAACGCAAACGCGCAAACCATTCTGCGCTGCACGCCACGCCGCCGCCATGCCCGCGGGCCCGGCGCCAACCACCAGCAGCTCATGCGGACTACCCATCGGTTCGCACGTCCATCCCGTTTCTACAAACCGTCTGGCAACTACGACAATGCGGCTCACCGTCGATCGTCACGCGGCACTCAAAACAGATCCCCATGCCACACAATGGACCACGCGGCTCACCCGTTACCGAACGTCGAAACGCATGCGTGCCTGTTTTCAGAATTGCGGCAGACACCATGCTCCCCGCAGGCATTTCGACCGCAACCCCATTGACGGCGAGCGTCACAGTCTCAGGCATGCACCGCACCTCGGGTCATCCGGGTAGGCAGGTAAGGCGTGACGGGAATCGCGCTATCGCGGTTCATAATTTGATCGACGAGCAGTTTCGCGGTCGCGAGCGAGGTCGTGATACCGAGGCCTTCGTGGCCGGTAGCGAGATAAAGCCGCTCGTTTTCCATGTGTGGACCAATTAGCGGAAGTTTGTCAGGCGTCGCGGCGCGAAATCCGGTCCACGCGCGCAACGACGAGAGCTTACCGAGACCCGGCAAATACTCAACCGCGCGCTCGAGCATACGCGTGACGATTGCATTCTCGACGTGCGAATTATCAACGCCGAACTGTCGCGACGAGCCGATCAACAATTGACCTGTCTTGCGTGGCTGAACGTTGAACGCCACGGATTCGGACGTCATCGAGTGCGCGCTTTTCAGATAACCAAGCTCGACCAGTTGATGCCGCACAAAGCTCGGATAGCGATCGGTGATCACGAGATGGCCCTTGCGCTTCTTCACCTCGAGCCCGCGCGTCAACGCCGGCGACGCGCTACCGGCTGAATTCACAACCAACCCGGCGGAGATCAAACTTCCGTCGCGCAAGCGAATCCCGCCTGTTTCGATCTTGTCGACCGCCATGCCGAGAAAAAGCGCGGTGCCTTTCGCGGTCGCCTGGTCGACAAAGTATTGCGCTGCACACGGCGGATAGATCACGCTGTCGCCTGGAACACGAAGCCCGCCGACCAAACCGCCGCGCAAATTCGGCTCAGCTTCGGCAAGCGACTGCGCGTCGAGAACCTCGGTCTTCACACCGCGCTCAGCGTAAAACTTTTCCTTGCGGCGCACTTCCGCCATCTCTTCATCGTCAACTGCGACCCAGATCGTGCCGCATGAATCGTGCTCGACTTCGCGTGGCAGCGCGTCGCTCATCTGGTCCCAGAGCTGTTGCGAATAACGTGTGAGGGCAAACTGCGCTTCCGAGTCGTCCATCACCGTGAGATGGCCCATGCCCGCGGCTGTCGCACCACCACCGATAATTCCCGCTTCGACGATGGCAACTGTCAGCCCTTCATTCGCACACTCCGCCGCACACGCGGAACCGACAATACCCGCGCCGATAATGACGACGTCGTAAGTTTTCGAGCTCATTCGCCAATGCCCATGGCAAAGGGATCGCGCGCGTCGAGAATCAGGTCTGCTTCAGCGGTGATAAAAGCCGAGCCTTTGATACGCGGGTGAACAACGTTGTCGACGACTTTGATTGACCCTTCAAAGACGCTGCCGACAATACTCTCCTGCTTCCACACGTCGCCTTCCTTCAGTTTTCCGTCAGCAAAGAGACATGCGAGTTTTGCGCTCGTGCCCGTGCCGCAAGGCGAGCGGTCGTAGGTGTTACTCGGACAGAGCACAAAGTTTTTACTGTTGACTCCGGGCAGTCGCGATGGACCAAAGAGCTCCACGTGATCGATCTCGTGCCCGTCCGAGCCCTTGATTCCGGCGCGCGCAAGAGCTTCGCTAACTCGCAAAGTGAACTCCAGCAAGCGATCGATATTGCCGAATTCCAGCTCCTGGCTATGTTCGTTCACGAGAAAAAACCAGTTTCCGCCCCAGGCAACATCGCCTCTAACCGGCCCAACGCCCGGAACTTCGATCGTGATATTCGCGGCGAGACGGTAACTCGGAACATTCGCCACTTCCACTGTTCTATTCTCATCGAGATGCGCGACGACAACGCCGACGGGCGTCTCGATCCGGTGTAACCCGGGACCGATGCGGTTCAGATGGGCCAACGTAGCGACTGCGCCGATCGTGCCATGTCCGCACATGCCCAGATACCCTCCGCGATCGAAAAAAATGATGCCCGTTACGCACGATTGATCGACTGGAGCACACAGCAATGCGCCGACAATCGCGTCGGAGCCACGCGGCTCGTTCACGATCGCGCGGCGAAAGTCGTCGTGATCATTTTTGAAGCGCTCGAGACGATTTGCGAGAGAATCGTTACCGAGCTCTGGCCCACCGCTGACAACCACGCGCGTGGGCTCACCGCCGGTGTGTGAATCGATGACTCTGACGCGACGCATGCCGCATATTGAGCCACAAGGAGATCTATCTTGTAAATTCTGTAAATCCTGAAATCTTGTAAAAGACTACTTATGGTAGAAAGCTTTTTACAGGATTGCAGGATTTACAGAATTTACAAGATGAATCTATTATGCTTTCGGCAGTTAAATAATATGCGCAAGTTGTTCCCCCTCCTCCTTCTTCTTCTGTTGGGCACAAGTGTGGCTTCCGGCCAGGCGCAATCGACGCCGGCCCAGGCGCGCGAGGCCGAATGGAAGAGCTACCAACTCCCACAGACAAACTTCGCCCGGCAGTTGAGTCCCGAGAAACAGTTTCTCTTTCGCGTACCCGCCGACTGGAAGCAACAGGGAGCCGATCTCGTCTTCACTGGTCCAAACACGTCGGTCATAAGAGTAACGGTCCAGAAAATCCCCGATGGCTATCCGTTTCAGGAGTATTTTGCATCGGTACTTCAGGGCGTGAGAGACGTGCCGGGCGCGGCGGAGGCGACGTTGACGCGCAAGACGCAGCTACAGGATCTGGAAGCGCGCGAGATCTTCCTCGAGATCGACAACACCGAAGGCGAGACCTACCGAAGCACATCGTGGATCACAGTAAGCGGGCCACTCGCAGTCGTTTTCAACTTCCAGGCGCCAACTGCACACGCGACTGAGCTCGAGCCGTTCTTCAAGGCCGTCGTACAATCGGTGGTTTTTGTTTCCCACGACTATCCCGCCTTCGAGTCGCTGCGCGCCTCAATAATTAAAACGCCCACACCTGGTCCAATCCATGAGATCGAGAACATCGTCGCGGCGCTTGGTGAAGCGACTTCCGATCGAGAATCAGCGATCAACCGTTTGGCCTCGCTCTTCTCGACGCATGGTGACGTCAGCCTGGACCTGCTGCTCGATCGTCGCCCGTTGATTCGCGCCGCTGCCGTCCAGGCACTCGCGCGCACGAGCAACAACACGCTCAAACCGTTCCTTTGGGAGATGATCGACGACCGAGAACTAATCGTCGCGGAAGCTGCAGCGCGGAGTGTCGCAATCGAGGCGGACGTTGTGGCCAAAACCCTCAAACACTCGAAGTCAGGCTACGACACGGAAACGATTGCTCGAGTCTGGCCGTTCATGCCGAGTGACAAGCGAGTCGAGCTGCTGCAACAGCTCTTCAGCAAGACAGCTACGCCACCCCAAATACCTACAGTAATAAGTGGTTCTCCAAAACCCGGTGTATCTGTGAAAGTTGGCGAGCTGAAGGTTGTGAAACCGGGGACGCCTGTGCCAGACGTTACGGTTGGTGTGTCCAACGAACCCGATGTTCAGCTTGGCGCGCTGATGCTGCTCAGTACGGTGGGGCGTGCCGAGTTCAAACTCCCGCTCGCGCGCCTCGTTGCGTCAGATTTCGACCCGCTGATCGCAGTAGGCTTGCAAGTGGCGGAGCAACGTGGTGAAGCGCTGCCGCTCGATTCAGTATTTAAACTGGTCGCGTCTTCCGATCCGCAGGTGAGCAGATTCGCGGCGCAGAGTCTCGGGCTTTCCGCAAGTGTTGCTGACATTCCTCGCATCGAGGCGCTCGTCTCGAAAGACTCCGCCGCCGCGAAAAAATCTCTCGACGATGAGCTCAAGCTCTCGATCAAAAAGATTCGATTTCGAAATGAGCTGAGCACTGCGAAAACTCTCGCCGAACAGCGTGAGATCATTAGCAAGGCTCTGACTGATCCATTACTCGACGAGTTTGCCTGGCGCTACGACTGTGAAGGCACCGTCGACGGATGTGGGCAGGGGCAACCCGCGCTCAAGACAGATCTCGCAGTTAAGCCCTTCGCGGAAAATCTGTTTCCTCGCAAATTGCGTCACTACACTGCGATTCCGAATCCAGGCCAGTCTGTGCAGCGGTTTTACGAAACATTGAACGGCCTTCAGATGGAGTCTCCGCGCGCGCAGGCGAGTCTCGTCTGGACGATCGGTTACCTGCGTCAGTTACTCGCGAACCAGTTGAGCGCGCCCGCTGAAGCCGCAACGCTGATCGAATACACGGGTATCGATCCCAATTCGCCGATCGCTATGGGCGTCTGGACTGCCGACAAAGCGCTCGACACCACGAGCCTCGCAGAGCGAAGAGCAATCGTGTTGCGAGTCAAAGATCGCGCCCGGTTTGAGCGCGCCATCCAGTCGCTCCAATCATCCGACACAGGGGTCACTAACTATATCGATTACGTTGCGGTGGGAACGCGTGCGGTCGCTGCTTTACCGGCGATCCTTCCGCTCAGTGTCGCGTCGCTGGGAGAACGCGATCCGAAGAAACCCTCAAAAGCCCAGCTACTTTCGTACTCATTTGTTACTGAAAAGGAGTGGAACGGGCTGCGAGTTAAGACCATCGAGCATCGCTCGGTCAGCCGCGATTTGCAGATTACGGGCGCCGCCACTCACATCGTCTCCATTGGCGACACTGTGATTCTCGCTTCCGATCTCGCGACGATTCGAGATTTGCTGGTCCATGCCGGCAATGGCGAGAGCCTCGCCGTGAATACGGAGTTTCGCAAAGCGATTGAGCGTAGTGGTGACGTTGTTTATTTCAGCGATCTGAAAAGCGTGCTGGGCGCGTCGGGAATAGACACCAAAGATTCCGGTTCCCACATCAACGAGAGTGGAGCCTTTAATATCTCGAGCAGTTCGTGGGAAAACTCTCACCATCTCGTGTTCGAGGAGAGTGAATGGTCTAAGCCTTTGCAGCAGTTCCATCCGAAGGAACTGACGGCGCCGCGCGAGTTGTTGCCGGCTTCGACGATCGCTTACTACCTGATGAAAGTCGACCTGGCGAGTGTGTGGCCCACGGAATTGAGAAAGCATTTCCTCCCTGACGATCCTAAGGACAAGTCGAATCTGTGGGCGCTGGATTTGAAAGACGTGCTGGCTGAGCTTGGACCGGAGTGTGGCGGGGTCGTGCTCGAGCTTCCGTACTTCAAAGAGTTCGAAGAAATAACGTGGGCCGGCTTTTGCAGGTTGAAAAGCACGAAACTATCTGAGGCGCTAACCGCCGGCAAACTTTTTACAGGCGTTGGTCCAACGAAAGATTTCGCGGAAGTTAAAGTCGGGAAAGACAGCTATTTTGTCGCGACGCGGAAAGGGTTTCTCCTCGTGTCGAATCACGATAGAGGGATCGCGGCGTTTGACGGCAAGAGCAGTCTCGCTGAAACGCGCGACTACTCGCGCGCAGTCGACAAAGTGCCGAGCGGCGTTATCGCTTTCGGCGGCTACAACCTCGAAGCCGCGATCGCCGAAGCGAACAAGATACCGGTTGAAGGAGCACAAGCTTTCGCAGCCAACCTGATCGGTTCCGTTGCGAGCGCATTTCACAGTCAAAACTTTTACGCGACTGCGAGCGCAGGGGCGGTGGAAGCACATTCGTCGGTGGCGATGGATCGTGAAGGCCGTTATCCGGTGGCCGACTTCGCTATGCTTTCGCGGGGCAACAACATCACGTTCGCTACGCTCGAGCCTGCCGGCATTCCCATTACCAATCAGAATCGCTTGAGTAGTCTCGTGCTGAAAGTCCGTTCGAAAGCGCCTGGACCAATTGAATATATACGCGACGATATCAAGACAGTAGCACAAACAATCGAGCAAAAGTCTGGGCAAGAGTTGTTACTGACGGTCGCGGCGCGACGAAGCAGTCCTGAGAAAGCGCTCGAGTTGCCGGTTAAAGATGCGGAGTTTGCGCAGTATTTAAAGGCGACGACTGAGTTTGCGGCGGACAACGAAGACGTAAAAAAGAAAGCGAAAGATATTGCGGGGACGGATCGCGATGCGTGGAACGTCGCGCGCAAGCTGGCCGAGTGGACCTTCAAAAACCTCGAGTGGAAACACGTCGCGAATGCAGACGCGGCGCAGACACTTGCGACACGTGAGGCTGACTGTTCTGAGTTCAGTGCGTTGTTTGTGGCGATGGCGCGCTCGCTGGGTTTGCCGGCGCGAATGGTCACTGGACTCGCTTACAGCGGCAACTCGTTTGGTGGCCATGCATGGGTGGAAGTGTGGATCGGAAAGTGGATCGAGCTCGATCCAACCTGGGGCACAGACTTTGTTGACGCTACGCACATTCGCGACAGCTCGAACGCGTTGATCACCTCTGCGGCATTGAATCTGATCGATATCGAAGTTCTGGAAGCGAAGCGCAACGTTGGTGAGTTTCAAAAGACCGCCAAAGCGCTTGCACAGCATCTCGCAAAGGCGATTCCGATTGCGGCGCGATCCGATATCGAAGCGACTATTGATCTACCGGCATTAACAGACGAGCTCATGGGCCAGGGCGCCTGGGCCAAAATGAACGATCGCGAAAAGGAGAAGATGTGGTCGGCGTACCGCAGAACGATCGAGGAGATAACGGCTTACGGCAATAGCTACTCTTCAGATAAAAAGCTGCGCCTGCTGCATGTCGAAGAGAAAGCAAACGAAGCTGAAGCAACGTTTCTGCTTTATCCGTCTGAGACGTTGTTAAAGCTTCGCTTGGTGCGGCGAAATGAGCTGTGGTCCCTGGTAGAAGTTCACCAAAGCTATGCTGATCTTTACACTGTTTCCGATACGTTTCAGACAACTATCACTAACATCGAGAAAGTTCGTGCAGGCCAGAAAGCTGCACCGGCGGGTTTAAGTGATTTCTCTCGCGTGGTGCTCCTGATGGACGACGACCCGGTGAAAGCGATCGCACTCGCGGATAAGGCGCTTAAAGACAAACCAACGGATAAAGGTTTGCGACTGCTGAAAGCGTTGTCGTTGCTTGGAGCAGAGAAGGAAGACGACGCTCTCGAGTTACTGCGCGGGTTGAGCAATGAAGATTACGCTCCAGCGATCTACGAGCTCGGCGATCACATCAGTTACATGGAAGATGAGCAGTCGCATAAGGAAATGGTCAAGCTTTGGGAGCGTTACACGGCGCTCGAGCCACACGATCCGCGTGGCTTCCGTAACCTCGGCTTCGCACATAGTTTGATCCGTAACCTTGGCCCAGCCGAAGCTGCTTATCGAAAATCGATCGAGCTCAATCCGACTGATGCCGACGGCTATGTGCAATTGATTGTCTTTCTGAGTCTCAACGATCGGGTGGCTGACGTGAAACCTGTGCTTGTCTCCTATGACGAGCATAAAGACACGGACGAAAACGTGTTTGAATCGGCGCTTCAGGAACTCTACTTTTCAGAGGAGCCTGCGGCCGCAGAAAAGCTTGCGGCCAGTGAGCCGGCGCGAGTGAAGGGCAGCTCAGGGGCGAACCTGCTGATAGGAAGAGTTCACATGGACGCGGGACGTTATGCCGTCGCATTCAACTATTTCAATGTGGCCGCGCAACTCGACAAGAAAGCGCCCGGGCCCTATGTAATGCTCGCTTCGCTGCACCGGAAACAATCGCGTTTCGCCGCGGCGCTGAAAGCCGCCGATCAAGCTGTCAACCTTGATCGAGAGGACAGCGAAGCACACTACCAGCGTGCTTGTGCTCTGGCGCGGCTTGGACGTCTGAAGGACGCGATGGCAGCCCTCGAGAAGTCCATCGAGCTTGACGAAAAGCAGGTGGCCTACATTGCTGATGAAGCCGACTTAAAGCCATTGTCTGTTTTGCCTGCTTTCAAGAAACTGCTCGCGCCGCCACCCGAGAAGCCTTAGAAGTTTGCGCCAGGTGTCGGAAATTTCCGCGGCTTCGCAGTGGGATCTGGCGCAAATTTTAGGCGAAACGAGTGGGAACAGTGCTTGCACATGGACTCCTTTGAAAAGGAGAACATGATGAAGCACAAAACTCTGCCCCTGTTACTTGTCTTAGTACTTCTCTCGACTCACGCACCACTTGCGTTTTCTCAACAGACTGCATCACTGAGCGAGTGGGCCGCGGTGCAAAAGATCAAAACCAACGAACGACTGCTCGTTAGGCAGAAGAATGGCAAAGAGATCAAAGGTGAGATGATCGAGGCGTCAGACACGACGTTGACGATCGATCGCGATGGCAAACCGTTTAGCATCGCGCGCGCGGACGTGCGGCAGGTTTACGTTGTTTCCGGTACGGCGAAGAAAGGCAAGTGGGCCTTGATCGGCGCGGGCATCGGAGCGGGTGCGGGCGCAGGTATTGGCGCAGCGAAGTATTCCGACAGCGTCGACGACAGCCAGATCTACATCCCGGTGGGCCTGATAATCGGGGCCGGCTCCGGCGCCCTCGGCGGCCTACTCTTCGGCTCAACCACCCGCAAACGTGAGCTGGTCTACGCGGTGAATTAGCGCCGACTCGACTATTGAAGATCGCGGTGACTCCGCTGCCGCCATGCATCGTCGGACCGACGCTGATGAATCACCGCCATAACAGACGCCAAATCCGAATCCAATTCATAGTACATGGCGTACGGGAAGCGTTTCATCCGTGCTCTTCGAATTGTTGCGTTAACAACTGAGAATAGATACGGAAACTGCGCGATTCGCTGCACTACCCTTTGGCCTTCCAACGAGAACTGGAAGGCCAAATTTCGATCGATACGACGGTACCAACGATGGGCAGAGCGCATGTCTGCTTTGGCAGCCGGTGAGAGGACGGTGCGATAGGTCATTTAGCTATAAGTGAGGATCTAGCCTTTCCTCTTCCTTTTCTTATTCGTCTTCGATCTCTGCGAAGAGTTCTTTCTCAAACTCTTCCCATGTAGTCCATTTTGTTTTGTCTTCGAACTGATAGCGAGCCATGCGCTCTTCGATGATCGCCATGTGCCAGTCAGGAATACTCACGTATTCATTATTCACATAATCCGGATCTGGGTTGTCTTCATTGAGTTGTTCTGAGGACATCTTTGCACTCCTTGTAGAGTGTATAGCACGTTGGTTCATTCTATGCAATTCGGTCAATCGTCTTTGTGCTTCTTTGTGGCGACTTTTTCCGCGACCTCTTCGCGCTCTTCTTGTAATCCGAGGCGCATGGCGTCGAAGGCGGGAAGACGAGCGATCGAGGGCATCGGGACGTTACCACGAACGGAGAACCAGATGATGCGGTTCAGGATTTCGGGATCGGCCATGTCGGCGCGTTCGAGATCCTGTTCTTCGGTAAGTCGCATCCAGTAAGCAGCCGCGACGTCACGCGGCGGTGGGGTGACGAGATTGTCGAGCGCGATATTCGGAAGCAGCACTTTGTAAGGTCGCAGGTCCGGCTCAGCGCGGAAGATGTTGATGGGCGTCGCCGTTGCGTCGAGCTGATTCATCGGCTCGATACCAAGCAGCAATTCGATCGTGCGAATCAAGCTGACAGTGTTGTGAAACTCATGGACCAACGCACCAGGTTTGTTGTAGGCGCTGATCACGAGCGCTACTGAACGGTGCGCATCGACGTGATCTGGTCCATCCTGCGCGTCGTCTTCGACAACGACGATCGCCGTGTCTTTCCAGTGAGGACTATTCGACACCGCCTCCACCATCAATCCAAGCGCGTAGTCGTTATCGGCAACGTAAAACTGCGGCGTCGGCTTGCGCACAGTGACGCCATCCGTGTGATCGTTCGAGAGGCGTATGACGGAAAGATTTGGCAACTGACCAGTGCGAAACTCCTCGAGCCACGCACCAAATCGCGAATTACCACGAAATCGAACGTCGGCATGAGAATTACTGATCAATGGACTCACCGAACCGCTTTCACGCGCGGCGCGATACGAGTCGACAGTCATCGCGTCAGGCGTGTCCATGTCGAAGTTGCGATAGTCAGTACTAACACGCCCCTCGAGCGACTTCTTCGTCGGAAACGCTGAAACAGTCGGCGACAGATCCGGATACGACTTCGCGCGGTTCTCTCGAACCGCTTTGACATCCGCCTCGGACAGCGTGGCGACAAACTCACCGTAGTTACGATAAGTCAGTCCGGCTCGCGCTGCAGCATCCCACAGGTAAAGCGACTCCGGCTCACCGACGTCACGCGAGCCCTGAAGATAAGGAATAAAGCGGCGCATGAAGTTCGCGACATCGTCGGTAGTTGCTCTCGGTCCAAACAGTGAAGGCGCGCCACGCAAGGGCTCGTAATTCGGCAAACGATTGAAGCCTTCGAAATCGTACGTGCGGCCGCGGCGGCTGTAGTTCCAACGAAACGCTTTGTCGACGTAGTCAGTCGAAAACGCCGCGGTGGACCAGTTATGCCCGTCAGGACTCGCTTCCGAGTTCACAAAGAAACGATCGAACAATCCGAAGCGAAGCGCGAGCGCGCGATGGTTTGGCGAGATGTCCTGACCCTGGCCGTTAGGCCGCGCGGCTGCGTCACCAGCTCCGAAGATCGCGAGCGACGGGTCGCCGTCGGCTTTCGCGCCATCGCCTGACTTCTCGACGTCGCCGAAGACCTGATCATACGTCCGGTTTTCTTTGATCACGTAGATAACGTGTTTGATCGGCGAACGACCGGGAAAGAGTCTCGACTGTCGCTCGCCAAGCAAACCGTTGTTGCGCATTACTTGCTGTGTGTAGCGTGCGAGCGCGGGATCGTCAGGAACGTTTACGGCGCTCATGTTGCCGACGACGAGTGCGGCGCTGTACTGCCCGCCCTGTCCACCGGCGCGACCGCTTCCGGATGGGAAGCGTTCGTTCGGCGCGTTGGGGACGCGGCCGGAGTTGTCGACGATCAATGAAGAGTTCTGAAGGCCGGTACCTTTGCCGTTACCAATAAAAAGCGTTTGGCCCACAAGCGCGAGCGCGGATGGGTATTGGCCGGTTGGAATGAAGCCGCGAACCTGGCTGCGCCCTCCTTTCTTATCCCATGCGCCAAGCGCGTCGCTTGATAGCTCTATAACTGCAACGGAGTTACTGTGCGCATTCGCAACGTAAAGATTGTCGCCACTCAACGCCAGTCCTTCAGGGCTGTTGCCAGGTGGCACGTCTTCAGACAAACGCACGCTGATGCGTTCAATCTCTTTGTCGTTATCGGTATCGATTACTGAAATACTATCGTCGTTCGAATTTGCAACATAGAGCCGTGTTTTATTTGGATTGAGTAACATCGCCGTGGGATGACGACCTACAGTAATACGTAAGATCGGTTCCGCCGGTTTGTGAGGATAGACCACTGCCACAGAGTTGTCGTTCCAGCAGGAAACATAGACTTTGGTGAGAATCGGACTATCGGGTCGTCTGGGCACGACGGCAACTGCGTACGGATACGCAAACTGCCCTTCGCTCTTTCGCAGATCGACGCGAGTAAGTTTTCGCGCTCCCCACACATCCTCGATTATGCCCAGGCTATCGCCAAGATTATTTGCGACAAAAAGTCTATTGCCCTCGACAGCAATCCCGGTCGGATAAACCGGCGCGCGATCGCTGTTGTAGCGCGGTGAGTTTGCGGCCGACGCGAATCCGGTGACATCTATAAAAGGCGCCTCGACGTTTGTGTTTGGACCAGGCGATGCGGGCGTGATCGGCGTCTGATTCTCAGGTTGAAAGCGAAAGATCCAGATCTTGTTTTCGAATCCACCCGAGACGAAAAGCGCATAGGAGCCGTCGTCTTGCTTCGCCGGTGAGAACACAACGCCGACGTTCACACTCTGCGGCGATGGAAAGTAAACATTTTGCACCACAGCCGCGGGCTTCGCGTTGAGATCGATTACCGAAAGCGACTGCTGACCGCGATTCCCCGCTGCATTGAACTGAATCCCGTAGCCACTGTTTACTGAAATCAGGAAGCGACCCCCGCCACCTGGTCCCAGCTTATCCGGACTGCGAACGAGATCGACCGGCAACGCGCCCACCGCCGTCTGGCGGGTCGTCAAGTCCTGCACTAGCCAACCTGCGGGCGTGATCGGTCGTCCCTGACTCGCCGGTTCGTCGGAAATTGCGGATGACGAACTCGATTCCAGGAGCAGGTTGGTTATAAGAATAAGTGCAAGCAGGAGGTACGAAACGTGTCTCAGCTTCATCGGACTCGGAGTTTAACACTCATGTATCCACGGATTACACAGATTGATCCGAAAAAATAAATTAAGTGACGAACTGATCGACGGAAACAACCGCTAAGTTGTTGACGGCTACTAAGCACAAACGCCGACCGCCGCTCGCCATTCAGAAGCCCACGCGCGAGGCGGCGTGTATAATGGCGGTCACCAAAAATGAGCCAACTCGTACGGTTTCTGTTCGGACATGAGCAGGCCGTTTTTACTAACGGCCGCTTCGGTTTCGACGTGCGTCCGAGCGCCGTGATTCTCATTCTCATACTTCTTCTCGCCGGCGTCTTCATTTATTTCGTTTACCTGCGCCCGCGCGTTCGTCTCTCAAAGTCCACGACCATCACGCTTATCGCGCTGCGCGCTACACTTTTACTGCTGATGGTTACATTGCTGTTACGGCCGGTCGTCGTCGTGTCGTCAGTGATCCCGCGCAGCAGTTACGTCGCGATGGTGATCGACGACTCGGTCAGTATGAAACTGCATGACGTTCCCGGTGGCGCCACTCGTCTCGACAGCGTCAAGCAGGCACTACTCAACACAGCTCCCGGACAAGACTCTTTTCTTAATCGACTCGAAAAGAAATTCAAAACAAATCTCTACGGCTTCTCGGGCGGGGTTGCGCGACTCAAAGACGGCAACGATCTTTACGGCGAAGGACGCACGAGTGATCTCGCGGGCGCATTAGACGAGACGATCAAACGTTCTTCGGGTATGCCGCTTTCCGCCGTGGTCCTTGCAACCGATGGCGCTTCAAAC
>Ga0134124_10001513_pt1 | contig 18681 bp, 42 predicted proteins | sample KB304_FD_96880 | JGI IMG/M metagenome (GOLD analysis project Ga0134124, IMG submission 96880) | Terrestrial soil microbial communities without Nitrogen fertilizer from Kellogg Biological Station, Michigan, USA - KB3-0-4 | ecosystem: Environmental > Terrestrial > Soil > Unclassified ...
CGGCTCACCTCCAGACACGAAGAAGGCCGGGGCGACGTACGCCTCCGGCCTGTGGGCAGACTGCTCGCCCAGATGCCGGTCACAGTAGCAAACGCAAGGTCATCCGGCCATGAGGCGCGCGACCACTTCGCCGAAGACGTAGGCCGGCTCACCGCGGATCTCGGAGTGCCTAACCACCAGCCCGCGGTCGGCCCACACCGTGATCTTGTGTCGGATCGCATCCCGCTGCCCAGCCAGGCCGAGGTACGCCGCGAGCAGCGCGATCTCGGCCGCTGTACACAGCCGCTGATCCAGGCTCTCCCGCAGCAGGTCCCGCGCCGCCTCGACGTTGTACTGGGTGTTGCAGCCGGCACAGGTGACGTGTTCCCGGCCGCGGACGGCGTACAGGTACTCGCCGCAGCCGCACTGTCCGACGATGATCCGATCCGCCGCTCTGTCAACGACCCGCACCAGCACCCGGCAGGCGTCGCCGATCTCGTCGAACGCCTCCTCGGCCTCGGGTCGGTGTCGCAGCCAGTCCAACTGCCCGCCGAGCCACGCCGCGAGCGCGATGAGCGGATGGCCTTCCACCTCAGGCAGCGGCCGGCCGGACTCCCCGTGCACGTGCCTCGCCCAGGTGGTCAGTGTGTTCACCGCCGCGTCGTGGTCGGCCGCCGCCGTGAGGTTGACCGGCAACGGCACCTCGGTGTCCGTCCTGCGTCCGCCACCGCCGATGCGGGCCTGCTTGCTGATCGTCGTCATGGCCTCACCCGCGACCAGGGCGACCCGCTCCAGTTCGGTGCGGAGCTTCGTCGCCTCGGTCGAGCAGAGGTAGGCCATGTCCGGGATGGGGCGGGAGCAGACCGGGCAGGTGGGATCGGTCATCGGCCGCCCTCGACCTCGCAGGCTCGGCACCCACCGGCGTGCCGCTCCGGTCCGTACAGGAAGTGCGTGTGGACCATTCGGCCGCCGTGGATCGGACAGCGCGGATCCAGCCCCCTAGCCAGGCGCCGTTGATCGGGCGGATCACCTAGTCGACTGAGGTCAATCTCCGGGCAGGTGCACACCACGTCCTCGGCGTGCTCCAGTTTGTCCCGGAGGTAGTCCACGAGGTCGCTCACCCGTCCACCTCCGTCCAGCCGGTGATGTGCCGGGATCCGTCAGGCCAGCGCGTCTCCACGAAGGTGCCGCCGACCGGCCGCGGGCACTCGTCGCTGTGGCCGCCGCACTCGTACAGGTAGGCACGGTTCGCGCTCCAGTGGCCGACCTGCGTGGTCTTCTCGCCCCCGGGCGGCAGCAGCAACCCGGCATCGGCGAGCGCGTTGAGGATGTCCGCTGCGCCTGCCCACGGGTCTTCCCACGAGGACAGGTCGGCGACCAGGCGGAGAGTTTCAGCGGCGTACCGCTCGTCGGTGCTCACTCCCCACCACCAACCTGAGTAGCCGGGTCCTGCCAGGCGTCGCCGCCGTGTGCCTCGTCCATCCGCAGCGCATCGGTCCAGGTCATCACGAACTGGTAGTACGCCTTCTCGGGTCGGCCGGCCGTGACGTGCTTGAGGATGTCGCGGACCCTTCCGCGTTCCTGGTTGGCGGCACGGGTGACGAAGTACTCCTCGACGTCGCCCGCGTCGGCATCCCACATGACGATCGTGTCGGTGATGGTGGAGAAGATCGCATACTGCCCGTTGGGCTGCTGGATAATCTGACTGCCCATCAGGCACCGCCCGTCCGACCAGCCCGACGCTCCAACATGTCGACGGCTTCGACCAAGCCGATGTACGTCGACTCGTACTGGTCGAGACGCGACCGAATTTCGTCGGCCGCCGCGAGCAGTGCGGCCCTCTCGATGAGGGGAGAGGCAGCACGGAGGATCTCGGCCATGTCGGAGCGCCATCCCGCGGCGAGCACCTTGTCGGCGGTCGGCCACGAGGCGCCGTAGCGCACCGCGCAGGCCGCCTCGATCGCTGCGTCCAGTCCCTCGGTGCGTTCTTGGGCCTCGGCGGGCCTCTTCGCATCACGGACAAATGGCCGCATCCGGTCGGCACCTTCCTCAGCCCGGCGGTTGATGCGGTCGACCTGCTCCTGCGTCCACGGCTGTTCTTGGGCCTCGCCAGCTCGGCCAGCCTCCCGTTCGGCGAGGTCAGCGCGGCGCTTCTCCTGACCGTGGAGCCCATCGAGAGCGACCTGAATGCCGTCCTCCATCGTGACCTTGACGACGCCGGTGGCCATGGTGGCGGTGGGTGTCCCCGTGAACGTGGCCTCGGTAGCCCGGGCGTCGGCGCGGATCCGGTCGGTGACGTCGACCCAGGTTGACGCCGGATCGACCCGCGCGGCGGGCACGAAGTGCTCGAGGAAAGCCGTCCCGCCGGAGTAGATCCGGTCATGGAGGTCGCCAAGCCAACGCCAGAATGCCTCCACGGCCCCCTGTGCCTCTCCCTGCGCTCCTGCCCCGTCCGTGGCCATCGCCTCGCCCGGAGGCTGTTCGGCGCTCTCCGTCGATTCTGGGGCCGCCTCCTGGCCCTTCCTGTAGGCGAGCACCGCGGCGTGGAAGTCGAAGAAGTTGCCGCCCTTGCGGAACCAGGTGATCGCTTGGTCCGCCACGTCCTGCATCCGCCGGACCTTCAGGCGCAGCACCGCCGCCTCAGCGACCGCGGCGTTGCGCTGCTTCAGCAGGTCGCGGTTGGAGTTGCGCAGCGCATCCCGGCTGCGTTGGAGCACGGCGACCATGCCCTCGACCTCCTCGATGCGTTGGTTCGCCGAATGGAGGAAGGCCCGGAGCGACTCCACTTCGCAGGCCGAGTCGGTGAGGGACCTCTCCAGGGTGTCCACGCGCTGCCGCAGCCGGGCGTTCTCGGTGGCGAGGGCCTCCTTGGCCTCACGGTTGCGTCGGTTCGCGGCGGCGATGTGATCGGCGATGTCGGCGATCCGGTCCGCGTGTGCAGCGTGGAAGTCCCGGTCGTCTTCCGCCTCGGCGAGTTGTTCAGCCACCAGTCCGGCCACGAACGCATCCCACTCGGCGGACTTGAACACGATCACGTGCTCGGGTTCGTCGGAGTGCCGGATGGCAGTGCCGTCACTGAAGGTTCGAATCTCCACGCAGGAGCCGCTCTCGCAGCCGGCGGGACGGATCCAGTCAGTAGTCATCGCTGCGCCTCAAGATCGACCAGCGGCGTGATGCTCTTGACTGCACGGTCGGCGGCGTCTTTGATGCCGCCCCGGATGCTGTCGGCGGCGAATCTCGGGTTGTCGCCGCCCGCGAATTGATCGACGCGCCATTCCATGACGGCGGGCAGGTCGCTCGTGTTGTCCTCGATGTAGACCAAGATGCGCACTTCGAGTTTCATGGTCACCTCCTCAGATCGCCGAGTTGAACGCGCACGTCATGGAGCCCTCGTCCTCGGCCGCTTCGACCACTCGGCGCATGACGTGGTCCAGGGCTGTCAGGTCGGTGGTGAGGAGCTCGGTCAGCGACAGGGTGGTGAGGTCGGTCAGGTCAGGCATGGGGGTTCCCTTTCATCGATTTCAACCAGTCGGCGATGAACTCCCGGCCGCCGTCGTAGACACCGGTCGCCGCCTGGTGCGCGTGATAGGCCGGCGTGTCCCGCAGGTTGGCGATGGCCCGGTCGTAGCCGGCGCTGAAGCCCTCGGCCTTGATCAGGCGGATGGTTCGGGCGGTTGACGATTCGTCGTCGCTCATCGGGTGCTCAGCTCCTTCGTGGGTGGGGTGGCACGGATGTGGTCGGCCAACAGCTCGCCGACGTGGGCGGTGAAGGCGGGTGGGATGGCCTGCCGGCCTTCGCGGTTGGTCATCCACCCGCACCCGAGGGCGTCGGCGTAGGCGCGTTCGCCCTTGTGCATGAATGGCAGAAGCCCGCGGTGCCGGCACGGGTGGATCAGCGAGAACGCCCTCCACGACGTTTCGAACGCCCGGTGCCGTTTGACCTTGAGGCCGAACTGCGATCCGCACAGCAGCAGATCGGGCCGCAGCGGTGCCTCGGGGACGTTCTCGATGACCCACGGCAGCCCGGTCGCCTCCAGCGCTGTCCGGGTGGCGGCGAGGAGGTCCGGGTGGTCCGCTTGGTTGCCGCGCCATGCGGTGACACCGGCATATGCCTGGCACGGCGGTGAGGCGTGGATGGCGTCGAACCCGGTCAGGTCCGCGGTGGCGAGGTACTCCAGGGCGTCGGCCTGGACGAAGGTGAACGGGTACCGCGGCTGCGGGTGCAGGTCGACCCCGACGACGTCGAACCCGGCCTGGTGGTAGCCGACCGAGCACCCGCCCGCCCCGCAGAACAGGTCGAGGATCTTCACGGCGCCTCCTCCGTGGGTGGGTCAGGGATGGCGCCCAGGTGCCTCTCGACCTCGGCGAGGACCCGCGACCACGGGATGCGCCGGAGGTACGAGGCGCCGGCGAACGAGTAGCGCCAACCACAGCCACCGAGGTGTTCGTCGCATTCGACGGTGAGGCGGATGTCGAGCTCGTTGACGAACCGCGGTTCGACGGTGATCGCGTTGGCGCAGTCGGTGGTGATGGTCGGTCTCATGCGAGTACGCCTTGGCTCATCCGCCGTGCGATGGCCTCGCAGTACCGTTCGTCGGCCTCGACGAGGATCGCCTTACGTCCGGTGAGTCGTGCCGCTTCGGCGGTGGAACCGCTGCCGGCGAACGGGTCGAGGACGGTGCCGCCGGGTGGGCAGGCGTAGCGGATCAGCGGATCGAGGATGCCGACGGGCTTCTCGGTCGGGTGGGTGGCGTAGCCGTGCATCGACCGCATCTGGATGACCGAGCGCATCAGGCGCGGCCCGCCGTCGGTGCTCTCGTAGGTGCCTCGGTCGATGTCGCCCATGTGGGTCGGGCGTTCCTTGCGACGGACCTGCTTGGCCACCGCATCCGCAGTTGTCGGGGTCTCGTGGTACACGTCGGACCAGGCGCCCGAGTACCAGTGGACGGCGTGCTCGTGGACCCGCTTGAACCGGTCAGCGGCGAACCCGGACCCGTTGTGCTTCTCCCACACGATGTCCTGCGACAGTGCCCAGCCGGAGGTGTAGAACTCGTCCCAGGTGAAGCCGAACATGCGCATCGACCCGAAGCACCACAACGATCTGGCGCTGCCGGCCACGGCCTTGAGCCAGCCGGTGGGCCACGCGTCCCAGGACAGCGCGGTCTCGCCGTAGGGCGGGTCGGCGACGATGCAGTCCGCCTTCAGGCCGAGCTCGGGTACGACCTCGCGGCAGTCGCCGTGGTACAGGGTCACAAGATCGTCGGCGTAGTACGGGTCGGTGGTGATGAGGGGACGGGTCATGCGGCACCGAGCCTTTCGCTTCGACAGGTCCCGCAGTTGACGGGTTCGGTCGGGTGCCGCGGGCACCGCGGCCCCGTACCACCTTTAGGTGGGGTAACGGAAGCGCGGAATCCGCGACGAGTCACGGCGTGACTCCCACCGGATTCACGCGTCTCGTCCAGCCGTGCTTGCTTCTCACGCCAAGCGGCTTTCCGCTTGGCGTCCTTGTCTCGACGCGACTTCACCTGCGCAGCGCTCTGGTTCAGCTTCAGGTAGTCCGGCATCAGCCAACCGCCGTCAACGATCTCCCAGAGACCGACATCCACCAGCTTCCGCGCCAACTCCGGTGATGCATATGCCGCGGCGACCTCGGCGGGAATGAACCCGTCCGTGGTATTGCGCGCGACCCATGCACCGCACCGGCAGTAGACACCGAAAGCGGCGTTGCCGGCCCGAGCGACCGGACCGCAGTTGTCCCATGCGTCGTCGATGTTGAAGCTCACGAGGCGAGACCTTCCGGATCGAAGGGTGGCCGGCCCGCGGATCGTCGGTGTGCATCCGCGGGCCCTCGAACGGAGGGTCAGTCGGCCGAGCGCCACGGCTGCACCGCGCGGGTGCGGCGGCCCTTGTTGTAGGTCTCCACGACGAGTTCGGCGATGGCACCCTGCAGCGAGCCGCCGACGAGCTCCTTGAGCCCCCTGGCCTTGCCCAGCAGCCCCATAGAGCCGGCCGGGTACTTGGTCAGTCGCTCCGTGAGCTCCTCGACCACGACGGCGGATCCGTACCGGGCGTAGACCCGACCGATGCCCTCCACGATGCGTCCGTCTGCGGCGGCCGCATCGTGGCCCCAGGCGCGGGTCGTGGTGCTGATGGCCTTCTCGGCTGCGTCGGCATCCGCCCGGTACAGCCGCTCGAATGACGCGACGGCGGCGAAGATCCCGTTGCCGCTGCCCATGGCCACCTTCCATCCGTACTGCGACAGCAGATCCACGATGGCGACCGCGATGGGGTCCTGCTCGACAACCCGGACCCGGAAGATGTCCAGCGCCTCCGGCTTGGCGGTGTTGTTGAGGAGGCGGAACATCTCAGCCTCCTCCTCGACCTTCAGACCGTCGAAGATCCGGCACATCACCTTGTGGTTGTCGCCCTCGACGATGCGAACGGCGCTGACCCGGTGCTGGCCGTCGATGATGTGGTAGCTGCCGTTCGCGCGGTGCGACACCGTCACCGTGCCGAGGGCGTTGGGCTGGAAGTCGTCCGCGATCTTCTGCACTCGACGGCCGTCGAGTGACCGCTGGACATCCGGGTCGACGATGAGGGTCGAGACTGCGAGGGCTCGCAGATCAGGCTTGTGCATTGGTACGCTCCTTGAGTCGTTTGATGAGCGCCTCGAGTACTCGGCGCGATTCCGAGAGGCCGTCCACCCACTGGGCGGCCTCTTCCTTTGTGATATCGGGGTGCAGACTCGTGATCTGCCTGAGCCCGTAACAGATCCCGGACAGGGCGGTCTCTGCGGTTGACAGGGCGCGTCGTTGTGCAACGGCGGACCCGATGGTGGTGATCTTCGGTGCGCCGGTGCGCGCCTGCTCACGGTTCACGACCCGCTCGTAGGCGCCGGAGACCTTCCCGGTGGCGTCCATGTCCGCGAGCGCTTCCCGGGCAATCTTTTGGTCCTCGGTCGGGAGCGTGCGGTCGTCCGCTGCTTCGACGACCTTCTTGGCGCGCATGTACGTCGTTCCTGAGATTCCCAATGCCGCGCCGACCACGTCCCTGGTCTCTCGTCCCGCGGATTCGTCTCTTCCGGTCGGCTGAACGGAAGAGACCTTTTCGCCGCGAGGAGCGCCTGCAGCCTGGGTGCGCCGGGCCACGGCCTTCGCTCGTTCCAGCACCTCAAGCGTCCGGCCGAGGGCGACCAGTTCGGACGGCGTCATAGCCTTGCGCTCAACGTTCTCGTCGCGCTCCATCCTCAGATGAGCCACGGCGTCGTCGAAGGTGTCGATGATCCTGGCATCAATCTCAGTCCGACCCAGGCTCCGCACCGCCGCGAGGCGCCGCTCTCCGGCCAAGAGCCGGTAGTCGGGTGTCACCGCGATGGCATGAAGCAGACCGTCCCGCTCGATTGAAGCGGCCAGGGCGGCGATATCGCCGAGATCCTTGCGGTGACGGCCTTCAACCCGCACGGCGTCGACGGCGAGCTTGATCTCTGTCATCACCGGTCCGTCCCGTCGTCAAGGAACGACTGCCCGAGTTGCTCTGCGGCCTCACGGGTCTCCTCGAGACCGACGAACGTCCCGACGTGTTGCCCGAACCAGGAGTCGGCCACGTACCGGTCGAACACGTACGCGGCGTAGACGTCGGGTCCCCACTGGCGGACCTCGACGTGGCCCTTACTCAGCTTCTGCACTGCCCTCTCCCAGGATCCGGGCCGAGACCTCAGTGGTTCCCTCGGGCACGTTGTAGTCGTGGATACGGTGGGTGCTCAGGTGTCCGCAGTACTCGCAGATCGGCACGCCGTTGTGGTCGGTCTGACCGCCGTTGAGCATCACGTGGGTCCGGACCGATTTGGGCGGGCGGGCGGTCTTCTTGCCCTTCACGGGTCGCTGCGGTGGACGGGTCATGCCGCACCTCGCGCATATGCCCGGATCGCTGCCGTGAGTCGTCGGTCCGCGGCGGCTCGGGAGTTGTTCGGACCGCCGTGCTCAAGCACGCCGAGATCGCTGGTGCCGCACAGCACGACCCGGCGGGCACGGATCAGCCAGGCGGGATCGGTCGGGCGTGGGATCGGATTGGGGCGGGCCCGCGACTCGTGCAGTGGCACGCCTGATCCGAACCGCTCCCGGGTCAGGTCATCCATGGCCAGCCCCTCCACGGCGGAACAAGACCGGCTTCGAACGCAGCGACGTACCGGCCGGTGTGCGAGGTCGGAATGACGACCCGGGACCCGGCCGAACTCAGGCCGTACGTGCAGGCACGCATGGGCTCCGCACCGCAGTTGGGACATGTCCGGGTGCGGACCTGGTCTTCGCGCTCCTTCTCGGACACGGTGAGGATGGCGCTCACAGCCCCTCCACCCGGATCGCGGCGATCCGATGCGGTCCGCCGACGTACCAGTGGATCGGCTTCGCGTCCTGCTCCAAGAGGTCGCGGAGCCGGCGAGACAACGTCCTGGCGAACTCCGGCCAGTGCAGGGCGAGCTCGGTGTCAACGGTGACGCGGTGGGTGGTCCGGTCGCAGCGCAGCAGCCGGGACGTCAGGCCCAGGGCCTGCCGATCCGGCGAGTCGAGGTCGGTCAGCCAGATCAGCGGCCCGTAGGACTCCGGCATGAGCGGATGCGGGTTGCCCTTCAGGCACAGGTCCTTCCGGATGCCCTCGGCGCCGTGGGAGCAGGTGTAGTGGTAGAGCCTCACCGCTCCTCCATCTCGACATAGGTCGCGGAGTTGGTGAGCAGCACCCACCGCTTCAGGACGAGGCACTTCACGAACGCCGGGTCCTGACGGGACAGAACCAACCACCCAGCGGCAACGGCCGCGGCGCGCTGCGACTCGGCGAACTCGTGGCACGACCCTGGAGTGGTGGCGGAGCCACACAGGATCATCAGGTTCGACGGGAGGTTGATGCCCTTCCACCGGGTGCCGCCCATGCCGCGGGGACGTCTGTGCTGAACGGACCAGTCCTCGCCGCGGCGGTCGCCGAGCTCCTTCCCGCATGCCTCGCACGACCAGTTGGCGCGCTCGAGGATCGCCTCCACCACGTCGTTGCGTGGCCCGGTTCTCGTCGTCATGCGAGCCGCCACCTCCTGGTGCGCATTCCTGCCTCGTGAAGCCGGCGGAGCCTGTTCACCAGCTGCGGGTCGAACCACGCCGCAGCGGGCAGCGCGAGGACTTCGGCGAGGTGCCGGTAGTAGGTGACCGGCATCATCGAGAAGGTGTCGCGGATGGCCTGGACCTTCGCGCCGGCGCGCATGAACCACTGCCGTTCGAACCGGAGAATCCGCTGGTGCAGATCGGACAACGCGGTGAGCGCCTTCATCGGTCCGCCTCGTCCCGCGCCCGTTGCTCGTCCATCTCGCACGGTGTGAGTCCCTCGTCCTCGATGCGGCGGTCATCGCGCCGGCACGACGCGCACCGGCGGGCGGCGTTCTGCCGGGTGCTGGGCCGTCCGTTGGTGTCGTAGGCGACCCCGCCGAGCACGACCTGGTGGCGCAGGAACGTCGGGAGCCCTACCGCTTCGGTGTGGCACGGCTCGGCGACGGGGCAGTGGTGGCGGCAGATGTGCAAGGCAAGGTGGACTGCTGCGGCGTTGCGGGTGGTGAACAGATCAGGACTGAGCCGGCATGCGGCCCGGGTGCGCCAGTGGAGGGTCTGGGTCATGACGACACCGCGTTCGGTGGCCACACCAGCGCGTCACGGCCGGCCTGGGTCAGGCACCACTTCATTTCGACGAGGTCCACGAGCCCCCGCCGACGCAGCAGCTGCATGCTGAAATCGACCTTGCGAGGCTTGAACGGTGGCTGGATTCTCCAGGCCCAGACGTATCCGTACTCATCCGGACCTTGGACCACGTCGCCCGCGTTGACGTCGTGCAACAGTGCGCGTTGCTGGTACGTGAGGCGCTTCACTCCGCACCGTCCCTCTCCGCCGCCGGCAGCCGGTACAGCTTCTCCAGCTCCTCGTCGGTCTCGGCCGGTACCTCTTCGATGAGGTGCAGCCCGACATCCCGGCCGGCGTCCCGCAACGGCCGGCGTTGCCACAGGAACGCGACGGCCAGGCCGAGGACTCCGATGCCGACGGCGACGAGGCGGGCGGTCACGGCGTCGCCTCACGGGCCGCGCGGGCGGCCGTCAGGAGTGCGGCGGCCATTTCCTCGGCCTGCTCGGCGGAGAGGTGAACGCCGGTGTTTCTCTTGCGGGTGCTCACCCAAGCGGCGCAATCACTTGCACCCGACTGCAGCACGCGGACGACCTGCTCGCTGATGATCCCTTCGGCCTTCCACGGCAGCTCCACCGGCTCCGGCGCCGGGATCAGCCGGCGGATGGTGACGCCGTGACCGCCGACGTCGCGCCACAGATCGGCCCACAGGTACCACTCGCAGTCGTCGAGGTTGAGCCAGCGACAGAGGACGTTCGCTACCTCTGGTCGGGCGCACAGCGTCTTGCCGATGAAGTAGACGCCCGGCTCCGGCTCTGCCGGTGTGGTGTCGACCGGTGAGAGCGCGACGGTCGGGACGAGGATCACGGGACCCTCGACGGGCCGGACCACAGCGGTGTAGCCAGCAGGCACGGCCTCGTCGAGGATGACGCTGACGAACTGCTCGTCGCCCCAGCCGCGCACGGTGTACGACTTGCCGTAGGGCTGGGTCATGACGGCTCACCGACCACGGGCAGCGCCTCGGGCGTCGTGATGAGCCGGACCGTGCGGAGGTCGGCTTCGTCGGCGACGAGAGTGAGCCGCCAGCGACCCTCGAGCATGGCGTGGAAGTGCACCTGGGACGGGCCGGCGCGCTCGGTCATCATCGCCACGATGCCGCCGTACAGGGCGGTGCCGTTCTGCGGCCATGTGACCTGATGCGCCAGCACCGTCTCAACGTGACCGGACCGCCAGACGATCTCGTAGGTCTGGACGGGGCCGTAGTCGAATCCCTCGGTCATGCCGCTGCCTCCACCCAGTTCAGTGACGCGACGATCCGGTCGAACTCCAACGTGGTGTCCCCACACGACCGGTGCCGGGGCACGTAGAACTCGTTGGTGCCGTGCCCGGGTGCCCGGTGGTGGGCGGGGTGCATGGTCTGCCAGCGGCGGTGCTCGGCGGCTTCGAGGTCCATGACGTAGGGCGCGGTGGCGAGCTTGTGGTTGGAGTGGGCGCCGATGCAGCCGGCCACGATGGCGAAGGCGGAGGCGCCGAACCAGAGAGTGAGCCAGGTAGTCATGACCCACCCCCGCCGAGGTGCAGTTCGTTCGCGGCGAGGAGGAAGCCCGCCGCGAAGCCGGCCGTGACCACGAACAGGAACCGGAAGGGTGGCCGGAATCGCGATGACCCGACCACGGCGAGGCCGATGATCAGCGCAAAGAGGAGCCACGCGACGATGTGCTTCACGCCGCCACCCGCCCCTCGTGCATCCACGCCTCGTACGAGCCCTGCCGCGGCCAGCAGTCCAGGCACCGGCCGAGCTGGTACACCAGCGCCTGCAGCGGTGTGACCTGACGGCGGGTGGTGGCGTTGCGGGCGGCCTCGCAACCGGGCACCGAGATGAGGCGGTGCACGAGGCCGAGGCGGTGGGTGATGAAGGCGCTCATGCTGGCCGCCTTAGTCGCTCGGGGATGTCGCCGGCCAGCAGGGCCGCGACCTCATCGCCGGTGATGTCTGTGCGGCCGCGCGTGTAGACCGTGACGTTGGCGATCGCTTTGGCGACCGCTCGTCCGCACCATCTGCGTCGAGCAGGGCGCCGGCGACCGCGGCGATCGGGTGGTAGTGCAGGTGCCACCGCCAGCCGCGCTTCTCGGCGAACAGCGTGACGCTCTGGTCGGGACGGGTGGTGATCTCCACCGGGTCGTCCGGTCGCCAGCCCAGGAACCGCGCCCACCTTTCGGCCGAGTCCAACCGGTCGAACGTCATCGACACGATCGACCGCTCGCCGGGGTGGAACGACAGGTGCGACGGTTCGGGCAGGGTGCTGTCGCCGATCGCGTTGGCGATCGTGTACCAGACCATGCGGCGGGTGGCGGTGGGCTCGGGGGTGGTCATTCGGTCACCGCCGACAGATCCGGCACGGCCATCCGAAGGCCACCGAGTTTGATCTCGCCGCCGCCCGACATCGCGACGTCCGTGAGGATCGCTGGAGCGACCACCGTCCTGAACCAGTCCGACGCCTCGACGGCGGCCGCGCCCAACTCGGCGAGGCCGTCGTGTCCGGCGTGAACTTCGCCGGTGAACTCGTTGCGCCATTCCCACCGGATGCCGCGCTCGTTGAGCCAAGCGCCCAGTTCGCCGACGATCGCGGCGTGCAGGTCCCCGCAGCCCCAACCACGGCCGTCGCGGTAGCCGTACGTCGTGTCGAAGTCGAGGGACATCCAGCAGGCGCGGTCGTGGTATTTGCCGGTGCAGTCCTCGTCGCAGTCCTCGTCGTGGCCGGCCGCCTCAGCCCGGAGCGGGCCATCCGGGCGGTACGCGGACATGAGCCACGCGGGCAGATTTTGGCCGGGCTTGTTGTCGAGCGACCACGGGTTGCCGGGCTGGACCTCCCAGACGCCGGGGACTCCGGTGTAGGTGGTGTCCTGCTCGTCGCGGATCTGCATCGACTCCGGCGGCATGTGGCGTGGGTCGTCGTACTTGGTGAGTAGGCCCTGACAGAACCGGAAGACCTCGCGGTGGTCGACCTCGTCGAGGATGTAGACATCCGTGCTGAGCGTCATGCGATGATTCCTTTCGTCTGGCCACCCGCGAACGGTTCGTCATCGAGGCGGGTGGCTGGTCGTTTTCTGGGCTTGGTGGGGGCTGCTCCCTAGCCCATCGCCCGGGAGCAGCCCCGTGGGTCAGTCCGGTGGGACTGACCCGGCCGCGCTCGACCCGGGAACGGGGCCGGGGAACAGCGGCGTAGGTGACGGCGGCACGTGTACGACCGGCGCCAGCGGGACATCGTCGATGCGCATGACCTCGAAGCCGTCGTCGGTGTGCCAGTGGTTGCACCAACGGCCGTCACCGATGGAGTGGCTGAGGGTGTACTCGCGGGTCACGCCCCCGCTCCCGTCAGCCACGCCAACGCAGTAGCGGCGAGAAGGAACAGCGGGACGCCGAGGGAGACGTAGGGCCACACGGCGGGCTTCGGCTTGGGCTGGGGGTTGGTGACCGGGTCGGGGTCGCCGGTGGGGTGGGTGAGGACGAGGGTCGTCATGCTGCTTTCGCCTTCTTCGAGGACCGGCGCGCGACGAACTCAGCGGCAGCCGATGCGGGGATCCGTGTCTTGGCGCGACCCATGCCGAGTTGGATGGAGCGCAGCTGGTTGCGGGCGATGAGGTTGTAGATGTGCTGGTCGCTGCACCGCCACAACTCGGCCAGTTCGCTGACCGGGTACAGCACCTCGGCGGTCTGCTTCGGTGGGCCGGCCGGCCGCGGTGGGGGCTCGGGCTTCGTGGGGCCCGTGGGCTGGGGCGGCGGGTGGGACATCACGACGCCTTGCGGGCGGCGGACTGCTGCGCGACGTACGCGTCGATGACTGATGCCTGGACCCGCCGGACGCGACCGATCTTGAAGACCTCAAGCTCGCCACGGTCGGCCATGTCGCGGACCTTCCGGTAGCTCAGCGAGAGCAGTCGAGCCGCGTCCTGCAATGTGTAAGCGATCCGGTCGTGGCTCATGGCGCCAGCGCCATGCTCCGCTTCGTCCGTGGCATCCATGCCATGCACCGTACGCGACCGCGCCACGTGGCGTAAGTGCCACCTCTCATACGTTCGGCTGATTCATTGGATCGTTAGCCGACTTACCTTGGTGGCATGGATGGCACTGGTGCACATAGGTTGTCCGAACGGATGATGGTCCGTCGCAGGCGTGGCAATCCGTGGCGCCTGCGCCACGAAGCTCGCCCGCCCGACACAAGGCCCCCAACCAGCGCATATGTTGCACGCATGCCATCAGCCGTCGACCGGGTCCGCTTCTCGCAGTTCGTCGAGCGCGCCCTCGCCACGGCCCGGGCGCGCGGCATGAGTGCCGTTCAGATCGAGCAGGCCACACAGATCCGGCTCTCAACCATCCACCGCTGGCGCCGTGGCGAGATTGCGCCCACTGTGGACAAGGTGCGCCAGTTCTGCGCTGGGCTCGGGATCTCGCCGAGGGAGGCGCTGGCGGCGCTCGGCGTAGGGACTCGTGAGCCCACCGCCGCCCCACCGATGGACCCCGACGTCCTCAAGCTGCTGCAGCTGCTGGCCGACCCGAGCACACCCGAAGAGACCAAGGACCAAGTCCGGGCGATGATGCGCGTCCTCGCGGCTATGGCCGACGCGTTGCCACCGAAGAAGGCCCGGTCCAGGAAGGCGACCGGCTGATGGCGCACATCCGCAAGCTGCCCTCGGGTAACTACCAGGCCAACGTCAGGCACCCCAACGGCAAGCGCATCCCGGGCACGTTCCCGCTGAAGCGACAGGCCGTCGAGTGGGCCCGCGAGCTCGAGGCGAAGTTCGCCCGCGGTGAACTGCGCGACCCGCGATCGGGCCGGATCACCGTGGGCGAGTGGTACGCCCGGTGGTCGGCGGCCCGCGGCGTCGACCCGGTGACCACGGCGAAGGTGGCGTCGAACTGGCGCACCCACTGCGAGAAGCAGTGGGCCGACTGGCCAATGGACGCGATCACCCGCATGGAGGCCCAGGAGTGGGCCAACGCGGTGAGGAAGAAGAAGCGGGCCCGCCACAAGGGCGTCGACGCCGACCGACACGACGACGTGCCGACCCTGGCGGCGGACACCGTGCACCAGATCGTCAACGTCATGTCCGCACTGTGCGAGGCGGCAGTGAACGAGCGCCCGCCGATCATCCTGTCCAACCCCTTCGCCGACCTCGACCTACCGACCGTGCCGCCGGCGCCGATCGATTTCTACACCCACGAGGAGGCCGAGGCACTCCTGGCCGTGCTCGAGCGGCACCCGCAACCGCAGTGGGCCGCCCTGGTCGGGTTGGGGATGTGGGCCGGCCTGCGCCCGGGCGAGATCTTCGGGCTGCACGGCGACCGGGTGGCGTGGCTGCGCGAGCAGGTGGAGGTGACCCGGGTACTGACGAGGGTCGGGCTGCGCGAGTACCCGAAGTCCCGCAAGTCGCACCGGGTCGTGCCGATCCCGCCGTGGCAGATGCCCCGCCTGGCCGCGCTGATGACCGGCCGGCCGCTGTCGGCCGCGCTGTTCACCGCGCCGAAGGGCGGGCCGGTCGACGACTCCGACTTCCGCCTCCGCGTCTGGTACCCGGCCATCGAGGCGGCCGGAGTACGACGGCTTCCGCCCCGGGCGATGAGGCACACCGCGGCCAGCTGGCTGGTGCAGGACGGCGTCGACCTGTACCGGGTCCAAGCCCTGCTCGGCCACGAGTCCTACGCCACGACTCAGCGGTACGCCCACCTCGCGCCCGACGCGCACGACAAGGTGCTCGAGAGTTGGCGACGCACGAGTGGCGCACGCGGGCGGACAACGAAAGAGGCCAGCGGCTGAATCAGGCCGCTGACCTCGTGAAACTCCGGTGGGCGATACTGGGTTTGAACCAGTGACCTCTTCCGTGTCAAGGTGGGAGGACCCGCAGGTCAGCGGGACGGCGTAGCTTCTGACCTGCGGTTATACCCAACGGACGCCAACCGGTTCCAACCGGAGTGAACGAGTCCTGACGCACGTATGGCGCACGCCGGAGATCAATTACTCCAACTCGTCCGTCATCCTCTTCGACACGCGCCGGCCGAGTTCCAGGACGGTCGGGTCCAGCCCGACGACCGCAGGCGTCGCGGCCACGGTGCCCACGGCGCGAGGGCGCGGCACCTCGACGGTGATCGGCTCCTGCACCCGACGGACCAGGGCGGTGTAGATCCGGCCGTCGCGCTCGTCCATGTCTCGCCGGACGGCGGCGAGTTCGTCGAGGACCATGGTCGACCGCAGTCGGTCGGACAGGACGATGATGACGGTGGCGAGCGCAAGGAAGATCAGCAGGTTGAGCGGCGGCGGGAGCACGGAGACTCCGGCGGCCACGAGAGAGACATCGGCGGTGCCAAGGATCATGGCGAGCGCCACGGCGGCGGACAAGGCGATCGAGAGCCGGCGGACGCCCCCCAGTGGATGGGCCACGTTGACCTCCTAGGACGGGCGGGAGAAGGCTACAGTTAACGCCCCGGGATCCTAGATCGACCCATCCGTTCGGACACACTGAGCCACCGGTCAGTGACGCAGATGAGTCACTTAGGTAACTTTGCTAGTCAGCGCCACCAGGCACGTAAACGCCGAGCCCCTGCTGGCCGCGCAACTCCCCTACCTCGATGAGCAGCGATACGGCGTGGCGGACGGTCGAGGCGGTGAGCGTGTCCGACCCCAGGCGCAGCTTGTAGAACTCCACCAGGTCCGCGGTGGAGGGCAGCTTCGTGCCCGGCGGCCACTCGCCTGAGGCGATGCGCGCGCGGATGTCGGTCATGATTTGCCGATAGAACGGCTCTGACATGGTGTTACTCCCGGCTAGACCGGTCCATCCCATCACGATCACCTCCTCGCCTCAAGACCAACCTTGACAATACCAACTTTACTAGTAAAGCTAGAAGCGTCCCCGGCTAGACACCACGGGACGCCGCCGGGCGCGGCGGGGGCTTACCCAGAGATGGGCAGGCGGGTCGCGCCCGGCAACCCCCCGGTGCGGGTAAGGAGCCCTCCAGTGTCCACCTGCGCCGGGGGCCTGGTAAGTCCCGGCGGTACGAGACTGGACTCCGTGCCGCCGGGCACACGGGCCGCGGTCGGGAGGAAGCGTGTCAGGCTTTGTCAACGCGTGGATCCGACGGCGGCACGTCGACCTGGTCCGGGACATGGCCCGCGACCCTGGGGGCGCGCCGGCCGTAGATCTCATTCAGGATCTGCTCGAGGACGACGTCAGCTGGGTCGACGCCGCGCCCGGACCGGCGTGGCCGGAGCCGCCGCTGATGCGGACCCGGGACCTGATCCACCCGCCTCGCCCTAGCGCCTAGCTGATCTTCACCCAGGACCCGCAGCCCGTGGTCTGGAACGCCTTGTCGGTGGACTTGACGGTGACGGTCAGCGTCTGACCGGCGGTCGCGGTGTCGTTGGCGATGATGCTGTTCACGTCACCGTTGGTGTCCTTCAGGCGAGCCCAGTAGCAACTCGGCAGTCCCTCCGCGCCCGTGGCCGGCTTCGGGACGACCGCCCGGTACGTGCCAGGCTTGACCTCGGTCGGGACGAGGAACACTCCATCCCCACCGATGTCTGCCTTCGGCCCGGCCACAGTTGTCGGGACACCACTCGATGGCGCGGCCAGGCCAGCAGCGGGCACTGTGGGGATGTCGGTCTTCAGCGACGAACCGGAGGAACCCACGACCGCGATAATGACCCCGACGATACAGCCGACGACGCCGAGGGCGAAGAAGATGACCGACAGTGGGTGGACCTTGCGGACCACCGTCGGCTGGGGTGGCGGGTAGGACGGCGGCGCGTAGGGAGACCCCGGGACGATCGGTGGCGGCTGAGTCACACGCCAGAGTGTCCGGGGTCCTCCGCTTGATCGCCGTCGGCCGTTCGGGGGATGTGAGTCCGCCTAGTGTGGCCGCACATCTCGTCGTCGGCGCTGACGTAACCGCATCGCTCCGGGTCCCACTGGTATGGGACGAAGGGGTGGTCGTACGGCAGGAACTCCTCGTCGAACTCGCTGCTCATGGCACATCTCTGGGTCGCATGCCGATCTTGTAGATGGCGTCCCTGGTGTACCGGGCGGCCTTGGCCACGTCGACCTGCCGCTCGCCAGCGTCGAGTGCGGCGATCACTTCGGCGCGGATCTGCGGGAGGAGCTCCGCCAGTTCGGCGCGGGCCTTCTCGGCGCGGCGGCCGAGTCGCTCCAGGTTGGATAGGTCGTAGGGCATGGCGGAAGCATAGCCGATCGGTATGCCTTGCGCTACGCATACTCGTATGCTATGCTTGAGGTACAAGCAGCGGGCACCACCCTTGAAAACTCCACAGGGACAGCAAGGAACCACCCGCTCGGCGAGGCAGCAGCGAGAGCAGCGCCCCGGGCCACGGACTTCTCCAGCGAGCGTGTAGGCAGCCTGATCGAGTACCGAGGCGTCAGTCCAGCGATGGGGGCAGCACCCACAAGGTCCACGCAGCAATGCCAGCCCAGCCGTCGAGCTGTGATCGACGCCCGACACCGGCAGGGTAAGCGCCGGGGTAGGGGTTCCGCCGAAGCTGGAGAACGGTAGCCGCGGGAATCGGGCAGGTCGAGTCGGAACCAGATCCGTGATCGCCGGCCGGGAGCGCATCCCGGCACACCCCACCCCGAGCAGCAGCGTCGAGCGCCCTCAGTGCGCGCTCCGCAGCGCCGGGGATCGCCCCGAGGCCCCCGGTCCTGCTCGTAATCGAGCGGGAGCCGAGGCCCTCGGGCCGAGCATCCCGCCACCCAACCAGGGTGGCCTATGGGGAGGGAGACCCCATGAACCTGCTTGAAGCTCCGTTCCGTGCTCTCGGCCAGGTCGGCCCGCGTCTCATCATGATCGCGGCCATGGTCACGAGCTACGACACACAGCACCGTCTCTTCCTCTCGTGGGGTGTGGACGGCCTGACGGCCGCCATTGCCCCTGCCGTGATCGACCTTCTGGCGATCACGTGCGCGGAGATCCTGCATGACCGATGGGTGATCCGTGGCAAGGCGTCGGCTGGGTTCGTCCTGGTCGTTGCTGGGTTTGGCTCTATGGCGGC
>Ga0134124_10001514_pt1 | contig 18674 bp, 13 predicted proteins | sample KB304_FD_96880 | JGI IMG/M metagenome (GOLD analysis project Ga0134124, IMG submission 96880) | Terrestrial soil microbial communities without Nitrogen fertilizer from Kellogg Biological Station, Michigan, USA - KB3-0-4 | ecosystem: Environmental > Terrestrial > Soil > Unclassified ...
CAACCCTGAAATGGCTAAACTCGGTGGAGAACGGCGTGAAGTCACAATCCTGTTCTCGGACGTCAAAGGTTTTACAACATTTGCCGAAAAACATACGCCGGAAGAGGTTGTTTCCATTCTCAACGAATATCTGGGGAAAATGACAGACGTTATCCTCAAGTGGGACGGGACTCTGGACAAATTCATCGGTGATGCGATAGTGGTATTCTGGGGCGCTCCGATCGCGTCAGATTCACATGCCGAAAAGGCGGTCAAGTGCGCTCTTGAGATGTCCGATGCGATGGGAGAGCTGAGGCAGGGCTGGGAAAAAGAGGGAAAGCCAAAGCTTGATGCCGGTATCGGCATAAATACCGGTTTCGTACTGGTGGGGAATATCGGCGCTGAAGGCAAGAAAATGGACTACACCATCATCGGTGATCAGGTCAACCTCTGTTCACGGGTTGAATCACTTACCAGAAGATACGATGTCCCTATTCTCCTGACCGAGAACACCGTTCAGTCGCTGCTCAAGGCAGGAGTGGACAAGAGGCTTTCCGGGCTGACGATCAAAGGGGAAGAAAGGGTCATCGTCAAGGGGAAGAACGAGCCGGTGACCATATACAGCATAGCAAAGAGTCCTGAATCGGTTTCTAAGCTGCAGTTGATAGAGTGCCCGGAAGGCGAAGCGGTGAAACTGACTGAGAAGTAGCATTCGATGTCATAACAAAAAAGGCCTCCTGAAAATAATTCAGGAGGCCTTTTTTATGCGGGCAGGTTCGTCGGATTGAACTATGGACCAATAGTGAACGGAGGTGAGATGGCCCAAAACCCGGTTAGTGTCGGGTTCACGACAAGGACCCTGCAGCTGTTGCCCGTTATGCCAAGCGTTTCAGGCGGCCTAGACAGGGTGAACGAACCTGGCCCGGACGGAAGTATGATCCCGGTCGTATTGAGTTTCGTCCACACTACCGATGGGAACGGATTGCCACTTGGCGAAGGAGTGCTGATCTTTGCCGGGTCATCCGAAAGAAGATAGACGTCTATGGTATCGGTACTGAGGGTATTGATGCCACTCCAGTTTATTAGTATCGGCGTCGTAGCGCCGAACTTCCAGAGGGTGGAGGGATTTGGCTCGGTTATGCCGTTAATCACCTGGGAATTTGATGTCGGAAAAAATGCAATGGGTCCGGCAAATTGCGGTCCGCTGAACTGCCAGAAAGTCCTGAACTCCCTTCTATTGTCAAAGTCTTCAGCCGTGACAGATGCTGCGGCCCCGACAGCAAGGGTCGGAAGAGGCGTCGCGGGCAAAGTGGCGGTTGTATCCGAGAGCAGCAACATCTTGTTAAACCCATTGAAAATACCGCCCAATGAACTGTGATGGAAACTGGCCTCTAGCCAGCTCGGCGTGAACGCAGTGGGCTTGCTCAGGTTCACGGATAATCCGGTTGCAGCACCTATCCTTGCATCCGCAAGAAAATGACCATCAGTAAGAGCATATGCGGCCGGAATCGAGAGTGCCGGGAAGTGGGCTGCCGTCAGCTCGGTACTGTTCAGAGGTCTTGCCGGCAAGGTAACGGTACGGGTCTCTATGACTGCACTATTCACATCCATGAGGGTAAACGTATAGGTCGTATTTGCCGGTATTGCATTAATTTCTGCATCGGTCAGGCAATAAAGATCACCCCCTCCCGGAAGTGCAGCCCCGCTGCAAGCCGGGGGGGGAGTGCTGAAAGAGAGGTTGATTGAGCCGGACAAGCCAGCATTTCTGATCATATTGATAGTCAATAGCGGACTGGCTATTGTAGCGGAAGAAATGCCGGCATTGCCCGGGTCACTGACCGAGACAGCCAAGCCGGTCAGGATCGGAGCAGTTACACCCGCGCCAGTAAATGTAACACTGGAATTGCGGAGTTTTATGTCCGATTTGAAGCCGTTGCCGGCAAACTTCCACTCACCGTTTTCTTTCATCATCACGAAACCATCGTCGGGAAACCCGAACGAGCCGTCAGAGAAGGTCCCTTTTCCTGTCACGGTATATTTTATGTTCTGGGAATCTGGCAGTGGGGTGTTGATCTGAACGGTACTCATGGTCTTGCGCAAAAAATCGACCGAAAAATCCTTTACATCCTTTGCAATCACGCTATCTCGTGGCACACCATTATTGATGCCATACTGTGCTGCGGAAGCATAGAACGGGGCAAGATCCGCAGCGGTCAGGGTTCCGGCCTGTATCCTGGGATCCAGAGTGTCCTTGAAAAAAAACAGCAAACGGGCCGTTATGGCCGCTTTTATATCCTCGACCATCTGGATCGGCACAGATGTGTCCGTCCCGTTCAGGTCAAGCGGTGAGCTCGAACCCTTGAAAGAAACGTTCCCACGACCATCATCTCCAGTAACCGTAATCACCCTTGCCGACCCGTTAGGAACAGAGAAAGTGGTAACCAGGCTCAGCGTACTCGATGTTACAGGAATCGATTGTGAGATGGTTGTGATATCGGATGCAGTTACCGTTATGGTGATATTTTTGACGATCGAAGGAATGTTTGATGCTGTTACAAGCGGAAGCACTCCATGGAAGAGTTTTCTGGACGAGTCGGCCGTACCGATCTTGAGGGTCACCTTGGTTGAACTTCCCTCTTTCCCGCTGCCGGAGCAAGATGCCATTAAAATCATGGCAAGGATGAGTAAAACGATCTTAAAGTATGCAGACTTCATGGATTCCTCCATCTGCTAGAATTTGACATCAACATTCACATTCGTATGAGTACCGGGAGGGGTCACCGGTGGTGTCGTCGTAGTCGTCGTAGTTGTTGTAGTTGTCGGTACTGCGGTTGTCGGTACTGCCGGTGGGGGTGGAGGCGGTGGCGGTGTTATGACCGCAGGCTGCTGAACAGAAGTCGGATTATATGCCGGGGCAATAGACTGGAGAGCCCGGGGTGTCGCCCCCCCAAGGAGAGATGATACTCCACCGGAGACAGATATGGGAACATCAACGGGAATCACTTCACTCGATCTCTGTTGCTGGCTCTGTGAAGTTGAAGCTGTAGAGGAAGCAGATCCTGCTGAAGAGTCACCCGCTTTCTTTTCAGGCTGAGGAGCGATATCCTGCTGCATCCTGTTGATCTCATTCATGGTCGCCGGCCTTGGTTTCAATGGAGGAGCCCCGGCAGTTATGGTCGTCAGGGTGGATTGCGTGACATTTACAACCCGGTCAGGGAGCAGGCGATTGTAGGTATATACCGTACCCCTGTTGACCAGAACACCGGTCACGTTGCGTTGAAAGGTCACCACAAAGTCCGTCCCCCTGACACCTGCCACAGCATTCGGAGTACGTATTTCAAAACGTTTGCCCTTGGCGGACTGCCCGGACTCCTTCAGTGAAGAGGGTTCGACAATTGCCTGGACCTTGCCGCGAACCAGTTTGGCATTGGAATAGTCATTCCCGCCGGCCTGATCGCCTATATCCACTCGACTGCGCTGTGCGATTTTCAGGAACGTCCCGTCCTTATACTGAACCTCGGCATACGCTCCGCTTTTGGTCCTGACAAGATCTCCGGCTGACAATGAATCGCCGACTGAGGCTTTAATGGCTGGAAGTTTTCCGGCCCGCAACAGTTCAACGACACCATTGACAAGCTTGATAGAGGCGATGGATTCCGCAGATGCTGCTGCAGGTAATACACCGACAACAAATACGAGGAGCAGGGAGCATAAAAGATAATAAAATTTGGACCTTTGTTGTTTCATCTCATCACCTCAGAAACGGAGTTCCAGACCGGCTGAATAGACATTTCTGCGATATTCGTAGAGGGCAATATTTGAATAAAACGTTGAATGAGAATACTGGGCATTCAGGTAAAGCATTTCATAAAGCCGTCTGTTAATGCCGATTGATGCGGCAAGTGACGTATCATTGCGTTTTACGCCGAAAAAACTGTTTAGATGATAATTTGACCGGGCCGTTTCCCCTGAAAGAATGATATCCGTCTTTTTGTCAACCGGTATCAACATCTCGATACTCAACTTGTTGATGAGTGCTTCCCAGTTGTCGCCGAGAGTATCTTCGAAAGACGAATCGTATTTGAAGTTGAAGAAACCCTTGCCGTTTGCAAAAAGAAATATGTACCCCAAATGACCGGAGTAGATCTCGGCATTGCGATTCTCTGCAGGCGTAACAGGGGATACGAAAAACTCCCGTTTTGCGTAACCTGCGGAAGCCTGAAGTATATGCTCCGGAGCAATTGGATATGTCAGTGTGGGTCGCGCGGAAATCTCGTAGGAATAGATGCTGTAATCAAGAAGTGAGTAATTGTAGGTAAGGGGAAGAGTTACTGCAAATGTTGAAAAACGGTACCCCGGACTGAGTGAAAGTGTATGCGATTGGGTACTGAATTCGCTGAGAGAGAAATAGGAGTTGTTGAAAAAGTTGTACTGGCCGCTGAGAAGCCACTCTGATTGTGAAGGCAGGTCGTAGGAAACCCGCAGGGTCTGGCTGCTGCTTGAATCGAACCTTTTCGGGAAAGTGACACCTGCAACTGCGGTATTGGGTTTTGAAACTGCATTGTCGTCATATTGATAGTTGGCGCCGATCGAAATCCGCCACGGACTGGGCACTGCCTGTTCCTGAATCCTCAACTCGAATTCGCGGGCAAAACCGGCAAGTTCGTTGTCGGGATTATGAGCTATAACCGCTTTCAGACTCTCCCTTGCCCCTTCTTTATCGTTGGCGGAAAGCCGTGTCTGTGCAATCTGCAGGTCAGCCTGTTGTGCCAGAGCCGGATCCAGGTTTTTTGCATCCGTGTAGGAGCTTTCAGCCGCTTTGAGATCTCCCTTCCTGAAAAGGAGTTCTCCCTTCAGAAACGATATCTCCGCAGGGCTGACCTTTTCCTTTTCCCCCCATGCGATCCATTTTGCTGCTTCTGTTTCATCTCCCATTGCAAGGTTCATTGCGATGATCTCAACAACAGCCAGCTTTTCCTGCGGAGTTGTTGAAAGCGCGGATTTGAACTGTTGCAGCGCTTCGTCCTGACTGCCTGTATGCTTGAGAGAAAGGCCGAGATAATATGAGTTGAGAGAAGAAGGTTCGGTTTTATCGGCACTCTGAAAGAGTTCAAGAGCCTCTTCGTAACTCTCGTTGCGATATTGACGAATTCCTTCATCAGTCAATGGTGAGGAGAAAACAACAGGCGGGAATAACAGAAGCGAACAGGTGAAAAGGAGTAGAAAAACCTTCAGGCCCATGACATCCCCCCCTGCAACAGATAATCTGTTATCAAATAATTTCCGCATCAACTGCAGTAACAAAAAAAACACCGTTTTTAAAACAATAGTCGATTATTTCCTGATGTCTATGCCGTAGGTTCTTATTTTACGTTGAAGATTGCTTCTTTCCAGTTCGATTGATTCGGCTGTCAGGTTGACGTTCCAGTCATACTCTTCAAGTTTTCTGATGATGAATTCGCGCTCGAACTCTTCACGGGCCGCTCTCAGGGAACTGCTTTCACGGAGCTGCTCTTCCCCGTTTCGACCGGAAAGTATCTGGCTCCCCTCCAGTATCATATCCGGCAGTTGATCGATACCTATAATCTTGCCCGGAGTCATGATCACCAGACGTTCCATGATGTTTTTAAGCTCCCGTATATTGCCGGGCCAATCATAAGACTGCATGACTTTGACAGCATCGGGATGAATGTTTTTTCGCTCCCTGGTCTCTCTGCGACAGAAGATTTCAAGAAAATGCTCGATCAACGCCGGCACATCCTCTCTCCTCTCTTTAAGTGGAGGGATGTCGAATGGAACGACATTCAGGAGATAATAAAGTTGTTCAGCAAAGGTTCCGTTCTTTATGGCATCTTCAAGCGAACGGCTCGTGGATGTTATTATCCTGACATTCACCTCTATCGACTTTGATCCACCCATGCGTACAAACTTATGATCCTCTATAAGCTTCTGCAGTTTTGACTGGATATTGATCGGCATTTCATCTATCTCTTCAAGAAACAGGGTCCCGCCGTCGGCAAGGTCGAGTTTCCCTTTCCGCTGGGTTGTGGCCCCCGGGAATGCCCCTTTTTCGTGTCCGAACAATTCCGATTCAAGAAGCTCTTCAGGGATGGCTGCACAATTTATTACTATAAAAGGCATGTCACTTCTTGGACTCAACCGGTGGACCCCCAAAGCAACAGATTCTTTCCCCGTTCCGGTTTCACCCGAGATAAGAATCGATGCGCCCGTAGGTGCGACGATTCTTATCTGTTCCCGGATGAGACGTGCCGCTTCGGAATCACCAACCAGCTCATAGCGCTCTTCTATCATCCCGCGCAAAGATTCGTTCTCAAGCCTCAGGCGGCTCATCCCGATAGCGTTGTGAACGGTGACAAGAACCTTTTCCAGAGACAGGGGTTTTTCGATAAAATCGTATGCACCGAGTTTTGTGGACTTTACTGCCGTCTCGATAGTCCCGTGGCCGGAAATCATGACCACGGCAATTTCCGGGTACAGCTCCTTGATTCTTTCTAGAGTCTCAAGGCCGTCAAGACGCGGCATCCAGATATCAAGCAGTACCAGGTCAGGGATCTCTTTCTGCAACATGGAAAGAGCATCCTCTCCGTCCACAGCGAGACTCACCCGATAGCCTTCGTCCTCAAGGATACCCTGAAGGGAACTTCTGATACTCTCTTCATCATCTACTACCAGTATCGCATTGCTCATTTCATTATGCTCCCACTATTCCGGTTTCTTCGGCTAGAGCCCTCCAGGCCGGAAGGCTGCGTTCGATCATCTTCATATCCACACAGTAGGCGATCCTGAAAAATCCCGGAGCGCCGAAACCGGCACCGGGGACAAGCAACAGGTTATGCTTCTGGGCAGCTTTGACAAAAGCGACGTCATCAGAAAGCGGTGATCTTGGAAAAAGATAAAAAGCACCGTCAGGCTTGACCATTCGATACCCGAGAGAAGTCAGGTTTCCATAAAGGAAATCACGTTTTTCCTGGTACGAGGCAACGTCCACCGATTCATTCTGTAATTTTGATACAAGCCGCTGCATAAGGGCAGGCGCATTAACGAAACCAAGAGTCCTGTTGCAGAAGATCGCCCCCTCCATAAAGAGGTCAACATGTGTCATCGAAGGGCTTGCGGCAATATATCCTATTCTCTCTCCGGGAAGAGCGAGGTCCTTTGAGTGTGATGTAACAATTACGGAGTTGGTCACATATCTGAAAATATTCGGGACCGAGTGCCCGTCATACGCAATCCTGGCGTAAGGCTCATCAGCGATCAGATATATCTGTTTCTCGAGCTCCCGCTCTTTCCTCTCGATCATCTCGCCCAGAGCGGCCAGCGATTCGGCAGGATAAATCACCCCTGTAGGGTTGTTCGGTGTATTGATGATTATCGCGCGGGTTTTATTCCCTATGGCCTTCTCGATTGCCGGAATATCAAGCTGGAAGGTCTCCCTGTCGGTCCAGACCTCATGGGGAACGCCTCCGTGATTGTCGATATAGAACTTGTATTCGACAAAATGAGGCGTCAGTATTATGACCTCATCCCCTGGGTTCAGGATAGTTTTCAAAACGACGTTGAGCGCTCCGCTTGCACCGCAGGTCATGACTATCTGCCCCGAAGAGACCGGAAGGCCTGATGAGACCGAGAGCATTGCGGCAACCGAGGCTCTTGACTCCTCGTACCCGGCATTGCTCATATACCTGTGGATGCCGCGTCCGGGCGAGTTGGCAATAGCCCGGAGCTCTTCATAGAACTTTTCCGGCGGGTCTATGTCTGGGTTGCCAAGGGTAAAGTCATATACATTGTCATCCCCGAACTTCTCCCGGAGCCGTCCCCCCTCCTCGAACATCTTCCGGATCCAGGAAGAGCCTTCTATACTTGACTGAATTTTAGTCGCTATCGCCATCGCAGCCTCCAGATGTGAATGAATAAACCTATAGAAATGTTTTGAAAAGCGAGCGGAGTCCAAGCAAAAAAACCCGCATCAGCGGGCAGATTGCGATAACTAATGTATATCGCGCTAAAGCTCCGGTTGCTTTTCACCTCTTGCAACCGAAGCGATATAGGCATCTATCTCATGACGATGCGTACGGGAAAGGGTCGTAAAATAGATTCCGTACTGATGCGCTCCATCCATTGTCCTGTCGGAACGTACTATCTCCCCTTCGGTTTCGACATGAATCGAGCCGGGAATCTGGAACTGACAGATGATAGTGCTGCCGATCTCAAGGAAATACTCCGTCTCAATCAACATACCGGTCAGGCTTATATTGTGGGATATGCAGAAGAACTCGACCTGATCCTTCTTGCTGGTCACTTTCACCCTCAAGGCCACCCTGCGGCTTCTCACAAGCTGCACGGTAAGGAATTGACCGACCGTCTTGATCAGTTGCAAAGGCTTCACAGGCCGGGCCAGCAGGGCATCTGCACCGCAACTCTTAAGGCTTTCCATGTCATGCTCATTGTCATTGCATACCAATATCAGCACGAACTTCGCTGAAGAAGGCCTGCCACTCAGCTTTTGGCAAAAAGCTTCTCCGGTCATATCATCAAGATGAATATCAACCAGGACAAGATCGATCGCTTCGCTCTCGATAATCTCAATTCCGGCAGCGGCATTACTGACGTTGAAGATCTGGAAATCCGACCTTCTCAGAAGTGCGCCGTTACGCTCGACAAAAGATGCTGATGAACTCATGATCAAAATCTTTTTCATGATCACAATCTATCAAAAAAAGGCCAAAAGTCAATTTATGGATACGCCTGGAATGTAATGCTATTGACTCCCTTCCTGTCAGGTGCTATTTTTTGCAGGCTTTTGCTCATTTATCAGGATGTTACAGGAGATCAGATGGAAATTCTTGCAATAGATATCGGTTTCGGATTTACAAAAGCTTCGAACGGGAACAAATCCCTGGTTTTCAAATCAATACTTGGAGACGCGAACGATATTCAATTCAAAGGGAGAATTCTTCAGGATGGCTCCCCTGATGATCATATCCAGATCGAAGTCGACAATCGTTCATACTTTATCGGTGAACTTGCCGAAAGGCAGAGTGAAGTAAGATCATTTACCCTTGACCAGGCCCAGTTTTTCAACAGTCACCTGAAACCTCTTGCCCTGGCGGCTGCAGCCAGCATTGCAGGGTCATTTGTGCCGATCGGTCTGGTAACCGGTCTGCCGATCGGCTTCTATCGCGAATACAAGGACCTGATCACGAAAAGTCTCACAGGTGATCACAAGGTAGTCCTTACCACTTCCTCAGGCAAACGCGAGGAAAAAACCATCAAGATCAGCGAGGTAAGGGTGATTCCGCAGCCTTTCGGTTCTCTCTTCAACCTCATGCTGAACGATCTTGGCGAGCTCGGAGAAAAGCGCTTCGTCCATGAGAAAATCGGTATCATCGATGTCGGCTTCAAGACAGCCGATTATACGGTAGCCGACCGGATGCGATATTCCGAAAGGGGGAGCCGGACGACCGACACCGGCATTTCAAAGGGATTCGGCATGATTGCCGGCAAGCTGTTTGAAAAGAGCAACGTGAATATTGAACTTTACCGGCTGTATAACGCTGTTGAAAAGGGAAGCATAAAGATCCGCGGAACAGAGTACGATCTGAAATCTTCTACCGAAGCCGTGTACGGACAGCTTGCTGCAGCAATAGCCAGCGAGGTGGACCAACTCTGGTCGGAAGATTGGGATATCGACACGATTGTCCTTACCGGAGGCGGCGGAGCAGCCCTCGCAAAACACCTGCAACCGCTGATAAAGGGACAGGTTGTCACCACTGGTCCGGCTACGGATGCAAGACTGTGCAATGTGAAAGGGTACTGGAAATACGGGAAACATCTCTGGTCAAGAGGAATTGAGAAGACGCCTCCCGCGGCGCCGGAGAACTGATCTTTACGGCTTCGTGAAATCAAAAGAGCAGTTAGCTGTAAGAGGGCTAACTGCTCTTTTTTTATTGATGAAACAACTTGGACATTAGTGGTTTAAAGCTCCCAAATATCCATGTGAGGTTACCATTTCTCCCAATGGATTTTATCCTTTAGGTATTTGTCCTTCGGCTTATCCTCACCTGTTGGGACACCGACCAATATGACATTCAACGGAATGACATTGGTCGGTATACCAAGCACGGTGCGCACATGTTTCATCTTATCTTCATACGGATATGAAGCTGTCCAGTGCCCTCCCAGCCCCATAGCCTCGGTAGCCAACAGAATGTTTTCGCTTGCAAGCGATGCGTCGATGATTGCAAAGTCTTTGCTCTGTAAATGAGCTTTTTCCGGTTCCGTGCAGACAATAATTACAGCTCCCGCCTTGTCTATTCCCCGTGCGGTTGGCAGTCCGGCAGCCAGGGCATCAATTTTCTTTTTGTCGGTTACAACCACAAACGACCAAGGTTGCTTGTTGACTGCCGTTGGCGCAGCCATTCCAGCCCGGATAATCTTATCCAGATTTTCCGTGCTGACAGCAGCTCCGGTAAAAGATTTCACGCTCTTCCTGGAATGAATAACAGAAAACGTATCTTTCGCTGTTTCAGTCTCTTTGGCTGCGACAGGTCCTGCCAGCAACAAGCCAATCATCAAGCAAGCAAGCGTAATTCTCATCCCTTAAACCTCCAATAATTGTGTTTTCCCCAATCTCGATACCGGGTTTGTTACCTTTGTTTTTTACGGTCAAGGGCATGGCCTCGTCAAAATCTTTTGCAGCTGCTTAAGTCAACTAACTTGACTACGTCCCCTCAGCCTATTCCTGATTGAGACGCCTCCCGCGGTTCCGGAGAGTCGATCCGATCATTTCCCCTGCACCTTGAAAAAACTCACTCTTAAGGAATTTTCTAGCTGGGTGACGGTCTCGGTCGGCAGCGGTGAAACCGTCGAATCGAGCACTATTCTCAGGAAACCCTTGTGAGCTCCGATGCGCGCCCGCGACACGTTATGGCTGTTAATCGGCACTGTTCTTTCGGAAATAGCTGAAACAGCGCCGGGAATATCGATGATAAGCCTCCACGGTTCGCTGATCCTGATGATCTTGTAATTTTCAATGGGAGCATCGGCCTTTATCTCGATATATTCCTTCCTGACCTCGATCGACTGGACCTTGAAAGCACTCGTACTCCTGCTTTTAGCCGCGGGCTTTGCTGCGGAATGCTCGTTTATCGAAAATTCGGGTTCGGCAGCCAGCAGCAGTTCCCGGTTTCTGTACTGATAGACAAACTGCTGCACCCCCCCTTTCGGCTCTCCGTCGATATCCTTTTCAAGATAGCGGGGGAAGGTCCTGATGATCCTCCCCCATCCGGTGACAAACCTGTCCCCTCCCCGATAACCGCTCATTGCGCCCGACTCCGGAAGATGAAGACGCTTCAGCACGTTTCCTTCGAGAAAAAACATTTCCAAAGACTTCCTGGATGGTTCGGAAGCCTTGCGGCTGACTACAAAGAGCTCGTAATGCCCGTCATCATCCAGATCTTCGGCCCAGGCCCTTTCCAGAATCGTCTCGACTTCCGCCTCGTATTGAGTATACGGATTTGCATTTGTCTTGACGGCGATTTTGAACGATTGCTTTTCGCAGGAATCCAGAGGTTTTGTCGATATGTCAAAATTGTATTCGTCGGTGATTACCTGGCTGCTGTAGGAACAGTCGGGGCTGACAGCAAAGGAAAGCGCGGGGATCATGAGAGCGGACAACAGAAGTGCTGATTGAATCAGGATGCGGACAGGTACCATTTTATCCTCCCAGGGCAGATACTAAAAAGGCTCACCGGAAAGTACCGGTGAGCCTTTTGCTCTTGAAGGATTCTACCTGTACTCAGGCATCTCGTCAAACTGGAGATACTGATAAATCTTCTCCTTGTTCGGTTCGACTTTACTCTTGTAGACAGCCATGAATTCTTCGACTGTCGGAAGCTTGCCCATGGTCGAAGCTACTGCGCCCAGCTCGGCGGAACCGAGGAAGACTTTTGCTCCGTCCCCGATGCGGTCATCGAAGTTACGGGTCGAGGTCGAGAACATGTTCACGCCATCGGGCACACGGGCCTGATTTCCCATGCAGAGGGAACAGCCGGCAATCTCGATCCTTGCGCCGAACGCACTGTAAACAGCGAAATACGCCTCATCTTTCAGTTTTTGCTGATCCATGCGTGTCGGAGGACAGATCCAGGTCCTGACAGCAGGATTGAACTTGAGGCCGCGCCATATTTCGGCTGCAGCACGGAAGTGGCCGATATTGGTCATGCAGGAACCGAGGAAAACGTCCTGGATCGGCGTGCCGGCAACTTCGGAGAGAAGCTTTACATCATCCGGATCGTTCGGACAGGCAAGAATCGGCTCGGTTATTTCTGCAAGATCGATTTCGATTACTGCCGCATATTCGGCGTTCTTGTCGGCTTCCAGCAGCTCGGGCTTGGCAAGCCAGGCATTGACGGCATCGATCCTGTTCTGCAGGGTCTTGGCATCCTGGTAACCCTCTTTGATCATCTGCTTCATCAGGGCTACATTGGAACGGAGATAGGTAGCAACAGACGACTTGGAGAGCTGAATGCAGCCGGCTGCTGCGGAACGCTCGGCTGCGGCATCGGTAAGCTCGAACGCCTGCTCGACCGTGAGGTCAGGGAGGCCTTCCATCTCGAGGATCCGGCCGTTGAAGACATTGACCTTATTCTTTTTGGGAACGGTCAGCAGTCCCTGCTTGATCGCCCAGTAAGGGATAGCATTGACAGCATCGCGCAGGGTGATGCCCTGATTGAGCTTCCCTTTGAAACGAACGAGTACCGACTCGGGCATATCCAGAGGCATGAAACCCATGGCGCCGGCAAAGGCTACGAGACCTGATCCGGCCGGGAAGGAGATCCCGATCGGGAAACGGGTATGGGAATCGCCGCCGGTCCCGACCGTATCAGGGAGCAGCAGGCGATTCAGCCAGGAGTGAATCACGCCGTCACCCGGCTTGAGAGGTACGCCGCAGCGCTCGGTGATGAATTTAGGCAGCGTCTTGTGCATCTTGACGTCTGCCGGTTTCGGGTATGCTGCAGTGTGGCAGAACGACTGCATGAACATCGGCGAAAGGAATTTGAGGCAGGCAAGCTCCTTGAGCTCGTCTGCCGTCATCGGACCGGTCGTATCCTGGCTGCCGACAGTCGTCATCTTCGGCTCGCAGGCCGTTCCCGGAAGGATACCGGCAACACCGCAGGCCTTGCCGACCATTTTCTGCGCGAGAGAGTAGCCCTGGCCGGATTTTGCAACAGGGTTTACCGGCAGCGTGAAGACATCGGTAGCACCGAGGCCGAGTGCGGCACGAGCCCTGTCCGTTACGGCTCGACCGATGATCAGGGGGATTCTGCCGCCTGCCCTGAACTCGTCGGACAGGGTGTTAGGACTGATCTTGAAAGTGGAGATTACTTCCCCCTTCTCGTTGGCGATTTCACCTTTTGCAGTATTGATGGTGATGACATCGCCGTCGTTCATCCTGATCACGTCGGCTTTGAGCGGAAGAGCTCCGGAATCCTGGGCAGTGTTGAAGAAGATCGGGGCGATTACGCCGCCGATGATAACCCCGGCTGTCTTCTTGTTGGGAACGCACGGGATGTCCTGTCCCATATGCCAGAGAACGGAGTTGCAGGCGGATTTGCGGGAAGAGCCGGTACCTACGACATCACCGGCAAATGCGACCTGGTGACCGGCTGCACGCCACGCGGCGATATCCTTCAGCCGATTCGGGAAGCGGGTCTTGCCCATGGCAAGCGCGTGAAGAGGGATGTCAGGACGGCTCCATGCATCACCTGCAGGAGAGAAATCATCGGTATTGATTTCACCCTCGACCTTGAACACCTTGACCTTGATGGTTTCAGGAACACCGGGCCGGTTTGTGAACCATTCGGCGTTGGCCCAAGAGGTCAGTACTCTTTTTGCCGCAGCATTGTTTTTGGAAAGGGCAACAATCTGATCAAAACCGTCGTAGACGAGGGTCATCCCGGAAAGAGCAGTGGCAGCTTCATCTGCCAGTTCGGCGTTCGAGAGAGCATCGACCAGTGGGACCACGTTGTATCCACCGATCATGGTACCTAACATGCGAACTGCGTCAATCTTGCTGATAAGCGGAGATTTTTTGGTCCCCTTGACGATTTCGGCAAGAAATCCTGCTTTCACTTCTGCGGCGGGATCGACTCCCGGAGATACACGTTCTTTAATGAGGTGGACAAGAAACTCTTCCTTGCCAGCCGGCGGGTTTTCCAGTAATTTACAGAGGTCGACTGTCTGCTCGGGACTTAGCGGAAGCGCCGGAATCCCTTGTGCGTTACGCTCTTCTTCGTGCTTCAGATAGGCTTCGATCATCTCTCTCCTCCTTGTTTATCTGCCTGTTTTGCAGTATTTAGCCGGTAATGAAAGGGCGAAAATAGTGTATACTGTATACAAATAAATCTGCCTCTTGTCAACGCCAGAATCAGCATACCAGGGAGCGGTTCATATGAAAAAATTTCTTTTAGCGCTGACACTCCTCCTGACCGTTCCGGCAGCCACGCATGCCGCATTTTTTGACCCTTCTTTCGATTTCAGGACCATCGAGACCGAGCATTTCAGGATCCATTACCATCAGGGACTGGAACAGATCGGCAGGAGAGCCTCCGTTACAGCCGAGGAGGTGCATCGGAAACTCTCCCCTCTTCTCCAATGGGAGCCGGAGGAAAAAACCAATATCGTCATTGCCGACAACTCGGATTTTGCCAACGGCATGACTACCGTAGTCCCCTATAACGTTATTTATCTCCAGACGACACCTCCGCCCTTAACCTCCCCTCTCGGAGAGTACGACAACTGGCTGAGAATGCTGATTGTCCATGAGTATGCTCACGTACTCACCTCAGACCCGGTGCGGGGGTACAGAAAAGCCATGCGCATGATTTTCGGCAAGATAGTCCCCATGGGCGATCTGGTCGATTTCATGGCGTTTGCAATATGGGGTCCTTCTAACATGCTGATGCCGAGGTGGTGGCATGAAGGGATGGCAACCTGGGCCGAGACCGAGCTCAGCTCTGCCGGTCGGGGCAGAAACAGTTACTTCCAGATGATTTACCGGACTGCCGTTGCAGAAAACAGCCTCCTCTCCATAGACAAGATCAATGGAGATATCCCCTACTGGCCTGAAGGAAACTCGCCGTATATTTTCGGCTCGAAACTGATACAGTATATCGCTCAAACCTACGGTGCCGATCTCCCCGGGAGTATCTCCAAGCAGCAGTCCGGAAGGCTCCCCTATTTGATCAACGGCACTGTTGAGGACCAGCTGGGCGGGAAAACCTACATTGACCTGTATGGAGACATGCTTGCAAGTTTAAGCAGGTTCCAGCTGGACAAGATAGCGATCCTCAAAAGCGAGGCATTCACAAGCACCAAAAGGCTGGGAAAACCAGGCGTCTCGGAATCAAACCCCAGATTTTCACCGGACGGGAAAATGCTGGCTTTCAACAGAAACGACCGCCACTCTCATCCTTCCATCGTGATTCAGGACAGTAATGGAGCAGAGATTGCCAATTTCTGGAGAAAATCCAGCGACGGTGTCATCTCATGGAGCCCGGACAACAGGAGCATCTATTTCTGTCAGGCAGAGAGCTCCTACGACACTAATTTCTATCAGGACATCTACAGGTACGATCTGAAACGATCCAGCCTGAAACGGCTCACCTATGGCATCCGTGCGTTTGCACCCGACGTATCCCCGGACGGCGGAACGCTGGTAGTCGTCATCAACAGCAGGGGAAGTCAGAACCTGGCGCTCCTGGATATTCAGGCGCTTGTCGATAAAGACGATGCGAAGCCGAAATTCATCACCGACTACAAGGAGTACAGCGTCTCTGCTCCCCGCTGGGCACCCGATGGCAAGAGCATTGTTTTTGCGATGAAGGACAGCGACGGAAACCCCTCGCTCAACCTGCTGAAGCTCGACACCTCCGAGGTCAGGGAGCTTTACAGCAGCGCCCAGACGGTCGACTCTCCGGTCTGGAGCCCGGACGGAAGCACTCTCTTCTTTACTTCGGATGAAAACGGGGTCTTCAACATTCATTCATACAATCTCTCTTCCAGAGAGGACGCGCAGGTAACCAACCTTCTGTCCGGTGCGTTTACGCCCGATATCAGATCGACCGACGGAGCCATGGCAATTAGCGAGTACACCTCCAATGACTTCGTAATCTCCCGGATTGCGAAAGAAGATCTTCGCACCCTGGAGGAACCTGCTCCCACCATCAGCAGTATCGTCTATCCTGTTAAAAGTTCGCTGCTTGAAACTTCCGGAACGTCATCCCCGGTCTCTGCTGAAACGGAAGCACCCTATTCTCCGCTCAGCTCCCTGCTCCCGAAGTTCTGGCTACCCGCCATGATCCCCGAAAGTTCGACCAACTCCGCCATAGGAGCGATGACTGCCGGCCAGGACATCCTTGGCTACCATACCGTTTTCGGCAAGGTGCTTTACGGCAGCGAGTTCAACAAAGCTTATTACGAAGCTCTCTACGAGTACGGCAGATTCATTCCAACCTTCAGTATTCATGGATACGCTCTTCCCGCCACCTATACCCATCTGCTCCCGTCCCACGATTACAACGAGATCGAGCGCGGTGCTGTCGCCACGATGAGAGTCCCGCTGGGAAGAAACATGGACAGCCCCCTGTTCTTCAATGCCGGTTATCATATCAGGGATCAGAAAGCCCTTGCAGAACCTACTGTCAGAACTTTCAACGGCAAGCCGGTTTTTCAGGGGAGACGCGACAGTTATTTTGCCGGGATGGATTATTTCGATACATACAGGTACCCCTGGTCCGTAACCACCGAACAGGGCCGGACTCTCTCGTTCAACTTCGAGTATTTCGGCAAGGAGTCGGGGAGCGAACTTGATACCAAAGAGTATAAGGCCTCATGGACCGAATATTTTTCCCTGTGGAACAACCATAATATCCTGGCCCGGGTCAACGGCGGTCTGGCTGACGGTGAGCAGGCCCCCCAGGGCTCTTTCCAGCTGGGAGGGATCGCATCATTCCTGAACCCTTTCGGTTTGAGAGGTTATGAGTCCCGGTTTACGACCGGAAGCCGGATAGCGACCGGCACGCTGGAGTACCGGTTTCCGATCGAATATTTCCTGAGAGGTTTCGGCACCGCACCGTTTTTCATGGACCGGCTCCATGGCGCCGTCTTCGTGGATGCGGGTGAGACCTGGGACACGAAAAACTCGTTCAGGGGGAGGGATATCATGCTCGGGGCCGGAACCGAGATACGGTTCGACATGACACTAGGCTACTGGCTGAAAGTTACACCGGCTATCGGCTATGCCCATGGATTTGACAAGCAGTTCGGGATCGATCAGGTCTACTTCATGGTGTATACAAACCTCTGACGGATGATATAATTTAAACAAAAGAGTCGTAGAGGTTAATCATGCGCCGGCACATATTGGTACTTATCTCACTAACTGTTTTTTTTACCGGGTGCGTCACCGTAATCAGCGAACAGTCGCGAAAGCTGGTGGATACGAATGATTCCTTCAAGATCATCAAACAATCACCGGATGCCTACATCGGAAAACATGTAATGCTCGGCGGCCGCATTGCGAATGTGAAGAACAGTGCCGAAGGAGCCCAGCTCGAGATCGTGCAGTTCGACCTTTCCTCCAGGGGCTATCCCGAGGACACCTTCATCTCATACGGAAGGTTCCTTGCCTTGAACAGCAGCTATATGGATCCGCTGGTCTATCGAAGGGGAATGCTGATTACACTGGTAGGAGAGATCAAGGGGAAAAAGACCATGCGTCTGGATGATATCGACTACACCTACCCTGTTCTTACAATGAGGGAGTGGCATATCTGGAGAGGCTCGGATCCTGACAGAGGATACACCTACCCTTCTCAGCAACCTGTTTATGATCCATACAGTTACGGGTTCGGAGTTGAACCTTTCCTTCAAAGACCGTACAGCCCCGCGACCGTTCCCCGTTGAACGGATTAATTTCCCTCATTCGTGAAAGACTACTAGTGTTCGGCAGCTTCGCCTGCTGCGACCCACTCCCTGATCAGGGTGTAGGTGACCGCAAGCATCACCGGGCCGATAATAATACCTAAAAACCCGAAAGAAATCAGTCCGCCAAGTACACCGGCAAGTATAAGTAACAGGGGAAGATCCACCCCTTTTTTGATCAGCATTGAGCTGATAATGTTGTCGACAGTCGCAACAACAACCGTCCATACAATCATGCCCACCCCCCACCCCGGCTGACCATCGTAAAAGAGCCAGATAATGACCGGGATCAGGACAATTGCCGGCCCTATCTGGGCTATGCACATGATGAAAGTGATGCCGGTAAGCAGGACCACCCCCGGGACACCGGCCAGAGTCAGTATGCCATACGTCAAGAGAGACTGGATAACGGCAGTAACCACAACGCCAAGTGCAACCCCTCTGATGGCCTTGGCAGCAAGTATTATCGCTTTCTCCCCCTGCCCTCCTGCGATCCTCCTGGCAAACCGGCAGACACCTCTAGCGGCATCCTCGCCATTCGCATACATAACGGCCGCGATTACAATTGTAACCAGACTGTTGACAATTATCATCCCGAAACTCTCGGCCTGATTAACAACCCAGCTCAATATCTTTTCATAATATGGTGATATAAGCTCTACCATTCTGGATGTATCCAGCGCCCCGTA
>Ga0134124_10001515_pt1 | contig 18670 bp, 15 predicted proteins | sample KB304_FD_96880 | JGI IMG/M metagenome (GOLD analysis project Ga0134124, IMG submission 96880) | Terrestrial soil microbial communities without Nitrogen fertilizer from Kellogg Biological Station, Michigan, USA - KB3-0-4 | ecosystem: Environmental > Terrestrial > Soil > Unclassified ...
GCACCGTGAGCAGTATGGCTGGCCGGGCCAGCGCGACGGAATGGTGGACCCGGTCATGACCGGGCCCGCCGAGGGCACTCGCGGGCGGGCCTGGCTTGGCCCGCTGCGGCAACAGCCCGCGCAGCGCGCGCGCCGGTACGCGTCGGGTCGCCGCCGACTGGCGCGACAGCCGCCACAGCCGGGCCGGGTCCGCGAGCGCGGTGGCCACCACGAGCAGGTCCAGGCCCGCGGCGCGTACCCGGCCGCTGGCCAGCGACCGCACGACGCGTCCGGCCGCGGTCAGCACGACGGCGACGAGACTCAGGGGCAGGCCTACCGGGGCGGACTGCGCGATCCGGACGCGCAGGGCGTCGGCGCGCCCGACGTGGTCGTCCTGGGCACCGCGGGCGCCGGGCGCCCTGGCGCGCAGCCGGGCGGACGGCACGACGACGACACGCAGGCCAGCGCGCCAGGCACGCCAGCACAGGTCAAGATCGTCGGCCCGGCCGGCGAGCGGGTTCGGACCGTCCAGGAGCCGCCAGGCACGCGCCCGCACCAGCGCGCCGGCCCGCTCGACGGCCAGCACGTCGCGGACCGCCATCGGCTCGCCCGGCGCCGGCCGTCGGCAGCCGGCGCGATCCACTGTGACGCCCGCGGGGCCGAGGACGCCCGCCCCCGGGTCGAGCGCCGCGCAGGCCAGCAGCCGATCGAGGGCGTCCGGCGCGGGTCGGCTCGACTCGTCGAGCAGCCAGATGAAGCCGCTGTCCGGAGGCAGCCCGGCGTGCCGCACCGCCTGGGCGATCGCGGCGGCGGGGGACGGGCCGCCGACGGGGACGATCAGAGCCCGGTCGACGGGGCGGGTCTGCCCGGCGACGGCGGCGGGCAGCTCAGCTGCCTGGCCGCCGCGGTCCGGCAACCGCTGGTCGGGGATGGCGGGTCGCCGGCCGGCGGCCGTCCGCGGGACGACGGGCCGAATGACGACGGCGACGACCTGGGCCTGGTCCGCGGGCTGTCCAGAACCACTCCGGCCGGGCAGGACGGTCGGATCGACTGTTTGGCGCGAGGGCGACGAATCGCCCCCGACGGCCGTGCCCGGTGGAGGTTCGAGGGGGCCGGTCTGGCCCACCGCGGTCTCCACCGGGCGCCCGCGGCCGCTCTAGACGGCCCGGCGGCGCTGCTTGCGCCGTTCGCGTTCCGACATGCCACCCCAGATGCCGAACCGCTCGTCGTTGGCGAGCGCGTACTCGAGGCACTCGGCGCGGACCTCGCACCCGGAGCAGATGCGCTTGGCCTCCCGGGTCGAGCCGCCCTTCTCGGGGAAGAAGGCCTCCGGGTCGGTCTGCGCGCACAGGGCGCGCTCCTGCCATTCCATGACCTCACCGAGCAGGTCACCCAGCCCGATGTCGATCACCTCGGCGAGCATCGGCCGGCCGGGGCCGCCCCCGGTCTCCTGGTCGCCCGCGCCGCCGGCCAGCGGTAGCCGCGCGTCGGCCGCGTCGTCGAGCTCGGCGTCAGCGTCGTCGTCGTCCGCGTCGAGGTCCTCGTCCGCCTCGTCCTCGATGTCGTCGACCTCGTCGTCCGCATGGTCCTCGACAACGCCACCCGGGTAAGGGCCGCCCTGGCTGGCGCCGCCTTCGGTCGGGCCGTTCTGGGATGCCGTCGGGACGGCCTCGACGCGGCGGGCCGTCGCGAAGGGCGCCAGCGGGGTGGCGGCCTGCGCGGCGCCGGGCGCCGGGCGGACGAGGTCGTACGTGTCGGGGGCGACTCGGCCGGTGTAGGCCACCCGGCCCGGCCCCCGCAGCTCGGCGGTCGCACGCGCGTCCGCGGGCATCCGCGGGACGGGTGGGCGCCCCGACGCGCCGAGCCGCTGGCCCATGGCCGCGTCAGGACGGTTCACGGCCGTGCGGTCGTGCTCCTCCTCCTCGCGCGTCCGTAGGCCCTGGGGCGGCATTCGGACGCCCGCGTCGGTGTGTTCCATCAAGGACCCCTCCAGACCCGTCGCGGTGCGGTCGGTCACCCCCCGGGCGCCGGCGCGCAGGTAGCTGGTGTCCACACCGGGAGGCCGCTCTACCAGAAGCCGACCCCTCGGCAAGGGAATGACACGCCGGTAATTACACGTGCCGAAGACGGCTGACGTCAACCCTACCGGCGCAACATCTTCTACAACCAGCGACATGACCATAGCTCACAGTCACCAGGCTCCGTGACGGAGGGTCCCCCCTCAGGGTCTCACCGTTACTCGTGACGGCTACGCCCAGTGCGGCGACCCCGTTGCCAACGCCAGGAAATTCGTGATGCACCCGAAGGAGTCACGCCTTGTCCTGCCGGGGACAACACGTGCACACCCTCCCGGACCACCTTGCAACGCTCCGGCGCCATCCACAGCCAGTTACGGGATGTAGTGCCTCCGGTGGGCTCGTAGTGCGTGGCGTGCCGCCTGACCTGCGGCCGACCGTCCAGGGTCGGCCCGCCGAGGCGTGTGGCCTAACCCATTGGTGCTACCCGACAATGGCCGTCTCGCCGCCGAGCGGCGAGGAATCCCCCGGCCACCCCCGATTACCAGCAGGAATCAGTCGCCGAGGCCGACAACAACCCCGGATCCGGCAGCCCGGCTCGGCCGCCGGATCAGCGGACGAGCGGCAGCGCGGTGCGGTGCGAGACGGCCCTGGCGGTGTCGAACCGCTCCTGGGGAACGTCACCGTAGGTCGTGGTCCGCTGCCGGGCCGGACGGCCGGCGAGGGCGGCGACCTCTTCCAGTTCCTCGATCGAACGCCTGGAGCCATGCCGCGAACCGGCCATCCGGCTGATCGTCTCCTCCATCAGCGTGCCGCCGATGTCGTTGACGCCGCCGGCCAGCACCGCGCGGCAGCCGTCCGTGCCGAGCTTGACCCATGAGCACTGGATGTTCGAGATCGCTCCGTGCAGCAGGATCCTGGCCATCGCGTGTACCGCGCGGTTCTCCTGGACGGTGGGACCCGGACGGGCTACTCCGGCGAGGTAGATCGGCGCGCTGTGGTGGACGAACGGCAGCGCGACGAACTCGGTGAAGCCGCCGGTGTCCTCCTGGATCGAGCGCAGCAGCCGCAGGTGGGCCAGCCAGTGCGCCGGAGTGTCGACGTGGCCGTACATCATCGTCGCCGACGAGCGCAGGCCTACCCGGTGGGCGGTTCGGATCACTTCGACCCAGGCCGCGGCGGGCAGCTTGCCCTTGGTGAGCACCCAGCGGACCTCGTCGTCCAGGATCTCGGCCGCGGTGCCGGGGATGGTGTCCACGCCGGCCTCCTTCGCGGCGGTCAGCCAGTCGGCGACCGACAGCCCGGTGCGGCTGACGCCGTTCATGACCTCCATCGGGGAGAACGCGTGCAGGTGCAGGTCCGGGGCGGCCTTCCTGATCTCCCGGGCAAGGTCGAAGTAGGCCGAGCCGGGCAGGTCCGGGTGGATGCCGCCCTGGACGCAGACCTCGGTGGCGCCGATCTCCCAGGCCTCGGCGGCCCGCGCGCCGACCTCGCCGAACGACAGCGTGTACGCGTCGGCGTCACCGCGGCGCTGGGCGAACGCGCAGAACCGGCAGCCCGTGTAGCAGACGTTCGTGAAGTTGATGTTCCGGTTGATGACGTAGGTGACGTCGTCGCCCACCGTGTCCCGGCGCAGGTCGTCGGCCAGCCGGCACAGTGCGTCCAGCTCCCGGCCGGTCGCCCCGAACAGCGCCAGCGCCTGCGCGTCGGAGATCCCGGCCGGGTCACGCTCGGCGTGCCGCAGCGCGGCCAGCACCTCGGGGTCGCCGCCGTGCCCGGTGGCCGGCGTGCGGGAGCCCGTGCCGATCACGCCGTCCGCGCCCGTTCCGGCGGCGCTCACCTGGGCGCGCAGCGCCGCCCAGTCGCCATAGACGCTGTCGAAGTCGGCCCGCGTCTCGGCATTGCGCCCGTCGGTGTCGATCGCGGTGTGCAGGTCCGTGCGGCCGGAGCTGTCGGCGAAGCCGCCGTCCGGCTCCTGCCAGGGCAGCCCGGCGGGCACGGCTGTCGGCCGCAGCAGCCCGTCCGGCCCGGCGAGCGCGCCGACGTGCGCGGCCAGCCGCGGGTCCAGCCAGGGCTCGGCCTGGTAGGGCGGGTAGACGGTCAGCCGGGGCCGCAGCGCGAATCCGGCCGCCGAGGTGACCTCGTGCAGCACGTCCAGCGCCGGCCAGGGCCGCTCGGGGTTCACATGGTCGGGGGTGACCGGCGAGACGCCACCCCAGTCGTCGATCCCGGCGGAGATCAGCAGCGCGCACTCGTCCCGGTCGACCAGGTTCGGCGGGGCCTGGACCCGCGCCGCCGGGCCCAGCACCAGCCGGGTCACGGCGACGGCCGCGGCCAGTTCCTCGGCGCCGACGTCCGGCTCACCGCGCATCGCGGTGTCGTCCTTGGCCCGGAAGTTCTGGACGATCACCTCCTGGACGGACCCGTAGGCCCGGGCGATCCGGCGCAGCTCGAAGATGGTCTCGGCCCGCTCGGCCCGGGTCTCGCCGATCCCGAGTAGCAGGCCGGTGGTGAACGGGATGGTGAGACGCCCGGCGTCCTCCAGCGCCCGTAGCCGAACCTCCGGGTCCTTGTCCGGCGAGCCGAAATGCGCGCCGCCCGGCTCGGCGAACAGGCGCCGGGCGGTGGTCTCCAGCATCATCCCCATCGACGGGGCGACCGGCTTGAGACGAGCGAGCTCGGCCCAGCTCAGCACCCCCGGGTTCAGGTGCGGCAGCAGCCCGGTCTCCTCCAGGACCGCGATCGCGGCGGCCCGCAGGTAGCCGAGCGTCGAGTCGTAGCCGTGCGCGTCGAGCCACTCGCGCGCCGCCGGCCAGCGATCCTCCGGCCGGTCGCCGAGGGTGAACAGCGCCTCCGCGCACCCGGCCGCCGCGCCGGCCCGCGCGATCTCGAGAACCTCGTCGATCTCCAGGTAGGCCGCTGGCAGGCGGTGCGGAACCGTCGCGAACGTGCAGTAGTGGCAACGGTCCCGGCACAGCCTGGTCAGCGGGATGAACACCTTCGGCGAGTAGGTCACGACACCCGGCCGGCCGGCCGAGGCGAGGCCCGCGTCGCGCACCCTGGCCGCCGAGGCGGCCAGGTCCCGCAGGTCGTCGCCCCGGGCCGCCAGCAGTACCGCCGCCTCGGTGACGTCGAGCGTCGCTCCGTCCCTGGCCCGGCGAAGGGCTCGGCGCAGCGCGCTCGGCGACGGCGCGCTCTGGGCCGGCACGTTCGCCACCGACGCCGCCGGACCCTCGGAGCTGGCCTCGGTGCCGGAGTTAGTCAAGGCGTCCACCTGCATTCGGTAAGGCCCGCTCGAACCGGCTGGCCACGCCGGGCGCGGCGGGCGCCGTCGCAGCGGCGGGAACGGTCTGGACTGTGCATCACGTGACGGTGCCCGCGCCACAAAACCGGCGGGGGGCGCCTGCCGCGTTCCCACCGAGAACCCCGGCGCGGCGCCCCGGCTTCCCCGTCCGGCGGGGACGGCGGGCCTATCCCGGCGACTGGCCCGTCGCCCGGACCCTGGCGGTGCCGGCCGCGCCGCGGCGCAGGCCGTCCAGCGTCCCGAGCAGGAAGTTGGTCCGGCGGCGGGCGGCCACCAGGGCGCTCCTGGCCGCCAGCCGCCGACCGGCGTCCGAGGCGTCGCGGCGCAGTTGGACGTGCCGCGCGGCGGCGACCTGTGGCGCCCGCGCGCCAGCGAGTGCGCGCCGGCGCGAGGCGGACCGGGCGTCGGTCCCGCCGGCCGATGCTCGGTGGCCGTTGGTCGAGGAGTGTCTGATCTTGGACATGGCTTTCCCTCCCACGGACCCGGCGGTTCCCTGGCGGCGCGAAGGGGAGTCGTCATGATCGGCGCCGGCGGGGAACTCTCGGGCGACGGTCGAAGAACTCAGTTCCACTGTCGCTGGTCTCTCGGACCTGAATCAAGAGAATCGGGACGGGTATGACACACTCGTCCACCCACAGCCTGTTTGCCCGTGTTCACGCTAAGTGATGGTGTGGGTCGGGGGTGAACACAAAAGGCTTCCGGCGAGCGCATCCTGGCGGCAAATCCCCCCGCGGACGCCAAACCTTACGGCGATCTCGGCCCGATACCGTAATGGCCGCTATCACCGGCGCGGCGCCGTCCAGCCGCGAGCCGAGGCGAAGTGGCGTGAAACACGGAATCGCGGGAGCGGCCTCGCTACCCTGATCGAGTGCCCCGCAACCGCCAGGAGGTCCCCCGCGAGGAACGCGTGGACGCGTTGCTCGCGGTCGCGGAGGAACAGTTCCTCGCCCACGGCTTCGCCGGCACGTCGGTCGCCGAGATCGCGCGCGCCGCGGGGATCGAGCCGGGCTCGGTTTACTGGTACTTCCGGACCAAGGATCACGCCTTCGCGGCCGTGCTCAACCGGCTGCTGGACGGCGAGGTCGCCCGGATCGGCGACCTGGCCGGCGAGCCGGCCAGCTGTCTGTTCGCCGCGCTCGACTCGGTGGAACGCCGCCGCACGCTGCATCCCTGCGTGGCGGAACGGGCGCCGCACGCGCCGCCCGTGATGGCCTACCACGAGCGGCTGCACGAATGGCTGCACGGCCTGGCGCTGGCCGCCGTCACCGACCTGGTCCCCGAACCGGACCGCGAGCTCGCCGCCGAAGCGGTCGTGGCCACGATCGAGGGCGGGCTGGCCAACCCGGCCCCGACCCGCCCCACCAGCGCGCTCGTGCGCTACCTGCTCGCCGCGCTCGCCGTCTGACACGCAGGAGGCGGCGTGCGGAGGTCTCCCCGGAGCGACGGGGTCCCTGCGGAGTCGGCGACAGGGTCTCTGCCCTGTCGGCCCCGCGCAATAGCCTGCTAGCTGTGAAGGTGACGGCCCTGGCTGGGGGCATCGGCGGCGCGCGGTTCCTGCGCGGGGTGAAGGCTGCCCTGCCGGAGGCGGACGTGACCGTGATCGGCAACACCGGCGATGACATCATCCTGCACCGGCTGAACATCAGCCCCGACCTCGACACGGTGATGTACACCCTGGGCGGCGGGATCTCCGCCGAGCGGGGCTGGGGGCGCGAGGACGAGACGTTCACCGTCGCCGCCGAACTCAAGGAGTACGGCGTCGGCCCGGACTGGTTCGGCCTCGGCGACCGGGACCTGGCGACGCATCTCGTGCGCACCCAGATGCTGGAAGCCGGCTACGCGCTCTCCGCCGTCACCGCCGCGCTGTGCCATCGCTGGCAGCCCGGCGTCCGGCTGATCCCGATGAGCGACGACCGGGTCGAGACCCACGTCGTCATCGACGACGGCCAGGGCCGGCGGGCGATCCACTTCCAGGAGTGGTGGCTGCGGCTGCGCGCCGAGGTGCCGGCTGAGGCGATCGTCTCGGTCGGGGCCGCGGACGCGAAGCCGGCGCCCGGCGTGCTCGACGCGATCGCCGAGGCGGACGTGCTGCTGCTGCCGCCGTCGAACCCGGTCGTCTCCATCGGCTCGATCCTGTCGGTGCCCGGCATCCGGGAGGCCGTCGGCGCGACCGCCGCGCCGGTCGTCGGGGTCTCGCCGATCATCGGCGGCAGCGCGGTGCGGGGCATGGCCGACGCCTGCCTGCGGGCGATCGGCGTCGAGACGTCCGCCGAGGCGGTCGGCCGGCACTACGGCTCCCGCGAGGGCGCGCACGGCGCCGAGGGGCAGGGGCTGCTCGACGGCTGGCTCGTCGACACCGCCGACGCGGGCGTCACGGTGCCCGGCGTCCGGGTCGTCGCCCGCCCGCTGCTGATGACCGACCTGGACGCGACCGTCGCCATCGTCCGCGCCGCCCTGGAGCTGGCCGGTGTCTGAGCGGGCCGGCGCCTCGCCGCCCGACACCTCGCGAGCAGCCGCCGTCGAACCGGTCCGCGGTGAGTTGCGGATAGTCCCGGTGCCCGGGATCGGCGAGATCAGGCCCGGCGACGATCTGGCCGGTGTGATCGCGACCGCGCTGGACGCCGCCGGGCTCGGCCTTCAGGACGGCGACGTGCTCGTCGTCACCTCGAAGATCGTTTCCAAGGCTGAGGGCCGGATCGTCACCGTCGCCGGTGACCGGGAGGCCGCCCGGCTCGCGGCCATCGAGGCGGAGACCGTCCGGGACGTCGCGAGCCGCGGCCCGACCCGGATCGTCGAGACCCGGCACGGCTTCGTGCTGGCCGCGGCCGGGGTCGACGCGTCCAACCTCGCCAAGGACAGCCTGGCGCTGCTCCCGCTGGACTCCGACGAGTCCGCCCGCCGGCTGCGGGCCGGGCTCGCCGCGCGGTACGGCGCCCTGGCAGCGGTGGTCGTCTCCGACACCGCCGGGCGGCCATGGCGGCGCGGCGTCGTCGACCAGGCGATCGGCCTCGCCGGGATGTCCGCGCTGCGCAGCCACATCGGCGATGTCGACGGCTACGGCAACGAGCTGGGGATGACCGAGGTCGCGGAGGCCGACCAGCTGGCCGCGGCCGCGGAGCTGGTGAAGGGCAAGCTCACGGCCACCCCGGTAGCCCTCGTCCGCGGCTTCTCGGTGGTGCCCGACGACGGGCGGGGCGTGCGGTCGGTGGTCCGTTCGCCGGCTGAGGATTTGTTCCGGCTCGGCACTTTGGAGGCCAGGCGGGCGGCGCTTACCGAGCGGCGCACCGTCCGGGCGTTCAGCGACGCCCCGGTGGACCCGGCGGCGGTCGAACGCGCGGTCGCCGCCGCGGTCACCGCCCCAGCGCCGCACCACACGACCCCGTGGCGGTTCGTGATCGTGGCCGAGCGGCGCGCCGAGCTGCTCGCGGCGATGGCCGACGCCTGGGCGCGGGACCTGCGCGGCGACGGCTTTCCCGAGGACGCCGTCGCGCGGCGGCTGCGCCGCGGCGACGTGCTGGCCCAGGCGCCCGTCCTGGTCGTCCCGCTGGTGACCGACGACGGCGCGCACGCCTACCCGGACGCACGCCGGGCCGCCGCCGAGGAGCGGATGTTCACCGTCGCCGGCGGCGCCGGCGTGCAGAACTTCCTGGTGGCGCTCGCCACCGAGGGCCTCGGCTCGGCCTGGGTGTCAAGCACCCTGTTCTGCGCCGACGTGGTGCGCCGGGTGCTGGACCTGCCGGCCGGCTGGACGCCGCTGGGCGCGGTCGCCGTCGGTCACCCCGCGGTCCAGGCGCCGTCGCGGCCCCCGCGCGATCCCGGAGCGTTCCTCCTGCACCGCTGAGCGCGACCGCGGCCGGCCACCAGCCGCGCGGCCCCGGCTAAGATGCGGCACCGTGGCCAAGAAGACCCCCGAACGCAACGCCCGCCTCGAGGCACTGCGCCGCGAGCAGGCCCGCAAGGAGCGCCGGCGCGCGCTCCTGATCTATGGGAGCGCGGGCGTCGTCGTGGTGGTGGTGCTCGCCGTCGCCGTCACGCTCAGCGTCGGCAGCAGCAGGAGCAAGTCGGCGAGCCACAAGATCGGCTACGTCGCGGCCGCGACGGCGGCCGCCCAGCAGGCGAACTGCACGGGTGTCGTCAACGACAAGCAGGTCGGCCAGACGCACGTCACCGCCGACCAGACCGTGAACTACCCGCAGTCTCCGCCGTCGTCGGGCAACCACGACGGCGACCCGCTGCCCGACGCGATCCGCTTCTACACCCCGACGTCGGGCATCCGGATCGAGCGGGCGGTGCACAACCTGGAGCACGGCTTCGTGATCGGCTGGTACGACAGCAAGCTGCCGGCCGACCAGATCGCCCAGCTGAAGACCGTCGCGAGCGGCGCGGGCAGCCGGTTCATCGCGGTCCCGTGGACCCGCTCGGTCTTCCCGGACAACCGCCACTTCGTCCTCACCGCCTGGGACCGCACCCAGCGCTGTGGGACGGTCTCCAAGGACGCGGTCTTCGAGTTCGTGCAGAAGTACACGAACCCGCCCTTGGAAGGCGCCACCTGGAACTCGCCGACCGCTCCCGAGTCCGGCTCCGCTTGCGTCACCCTCGACGTCACCGAGAACGGGCCGCTCGTCCTGAACGGCGCGAACACCCGGATCCCGGCCACCGTCCCGACGATGGGCGGCGCCACCACCGCCCCCTGAGCGGCGTCGCCTGGTTGTCACACGCACGGGTGCGTCGGGCACACTCGGCTAGCATCCGCGTCATGAAGATCGGGCCACAGACTCGGTTCGGGCGGATGGCGCAGGCGCTGTCGTTGCACCCCGTCTTCCAGCGGTTCGGGCCGGCGGTGATGCCGCGGATCGACCGGGCGATGCACAAGCTCACCGGCGGCCGCGTCATGATCGGCCAGATGGTGCTGCCGATGGTCATGCTGGAGCACAGCGGGGCGAAGTCGGGCCTTCCCCGCCAGACCCCGCTCGCGACCATGCCGGACGGCGACGGGTTCTGGCTGGTCGGCAGCAACTACGGCCGATCCGGGCACCCCGTGTGGACCACGAACCTGCTGGCCCATCCGGACGTAGCGGTCGTCCAGCACGGCAAGCGCCACCCGCTGCGGGCCCGTCTCGTCGACGGCGCCGAGCGCGACGCCATCTGGCCGAAGCTCACCGCTTTCTGGCCCGGCTATGCCGAGTACCAGCGGATGAACGACCCCAGCTCGCCGAGCGGCCGCGTCATCCGAGTCTTCCGGCTCGATCCCCGTTAGCGCCGAACATCCCCAAAGAGCGATCCGCGGCCAGGTGAACGGCCTGACCGCGGGCTTGGCGGCGTCAGGCCTTGTCGGAGCTGAAGCGTACGCAGCCGGCGGGGAGGGTGGCTCCGGGGAAGACGCGCACCCCCGCGCGCAGCTCGTTGCCCGCCTCGATGCGGGCTCCGTCGCCGACGACGACCCCTTCGAGCAGGACACCGGCACAGATCACCGCGTCCCGGCCGATCACCGAATCCCGCACGACCGCGCCGTCGCCGACCGACGAGCCGTCGAAGAGCACGGCGCCGTCGACGGTGGCCCCCGAGCCCACGGCGGCGCCCGCCCCGATGGTCGCCCCGCCGCACAGCTTCGCGTCCGCGGCGATGGTCGCCCCACCCAGCACGAGCGCGTCCCCGACCGGCCCGGGCAGCGCGGACGACGCGATCCGCCCCTGTACCAGGTCGCGGGAGCCACGGACGAACGCGGCCGGCGTGCCCAGGTCCAACCAGTAGGTGCTGTCCGCGTACGCGGCGATCGGGACGCCGGCCCGCAGCAGGCCGGGGAACGTCTCCCGCTCCACGGACACGGGCCGCCCGGTCGGGATCGTGTCGATCACCGAGCGGCGGAAGACGTAGCAACCGGCATTGATCAGGTTCGTCGGCGGATCCGGAGTCTTCTCCAGGAACGCGGTGACCTGGCCGGACGCGTCGGTCGGCACGACACCGAAGGCACGCGGGTCCTCGACCTCGGTCAGATGCAGTGTCACCGCGGCGCCGCAGCCCTGGTGGCGGGCGACGAGCGCCTCGATGTCCAGGCCGGACAGGATGTCGCCGTTGAAGACGACGACGGGCTCGTCGGGCCCCGAGCGCAGGAAGGCGGCGACGTTGCGGATCGCGCCGCCGGTGCCCATCGGCTCGGTCTCGGTGACGTAGACGAGCTCCAGGCCCAGCGCCGAGCCGTCGCCGAAGTACTCCTCGAACACCTCGGCCTTGTATGAGGTGGCCAGCACGACCCGGTCGATGCCGGCGTCGCGGGCGCGGGCGAGCATATGGGCGGTGACGGGCACGCCGGCGACCGGAAGCATCGGCTTGGGGGCTGACATCGTGAGGGGCCGAAGCCGGGTCCCCTGGCCCCCCACCAGCATCACTGCGTCCATGCTGGCAAGTTTTCCAGACACCGGATGTGGGTAAGTAGGCGCCCGCCTTTGACCGGGCGATCGTCGCGCATGCGAAACCTCGTAGCCGTACGCGGTTCACCGGACACGGTACGAGCCCGTCAGGCCAGCCATTGTCTCCCTACGACAGAGATCGACCACACGGAGCCAACGGCCCCAGAGAGCAACCAACAGGCCACAGAATCGCACGCCAGAACCGGGGAGTCCGCCCAAACCCACGGAAACGAAACCGGCCGTCAGGCTTTCCGCGCGGGCGGCAGCACGTCCGCCGCCGCGCGGGTGGTACGGGCGCCGGCGCTGTCCTTCGCGAACGCCAGCGCCAACAGCAGCCGGGCGCCGAGGCCCACGGTCAGCGCCACCCGCAGCGGCAGGTAGGCCGGGCCCGAGTACTGCCGGCACAGGTAGCGCACCATGCTGCGGTGATGGGCGATGACCATGCGGCGGGATGACCGCTTGGTGGAGTGCCCGCCGAGATGCTCGACGACGGCGCTCGGCACGTAGACGCTGCTCCAGCCCGCGAGGCCCAGGCGGCGGTCGAGGTCGACGTCCTCCATGAACATGAAGTACGACTCGTCGAAGCCGGCGACCGACTCGAACGCCTCCCTGCGCAGCAGTTGCACCGAGCCGGACAACCAGCCGCAGGTCGTCTCGGTCGGCGTGCCGCGCTCCCGGCGGTAGGAGGCCGTCCACGGGTTCGTCGGCCAGAACCAGCCGAACACGGCGTGCCCGACTCCACGGCCCAGCGACGGCAGGTCGCGGGCGGACGGGTAGAGCGCGCCGTCCGGGTTGACGATCCCCGGGCCGAACGCGCCGCCGCGCGGCCACCGGCCGGCGGCGTCGATGAGCTCGTCCAGCGCGCCGGGCGCGAACGAGAGGTCCGCGTTGGCGACAACGATCCAGCTGCCGCGGGCACCGGCGGCGCCCCGGTTCGCGGCGGCGCCATAGCCCAGGTTGCGGCCCGGCCGGACGAGCCGGGCCTCGGGCCGCTCACCGGCGGCGGCCGTCTTCGCGTCCAGCTGGGGCGAGTTGTCGACGATCACGACCTCGTAGCCACGCGACGTGGCCTTCGCCAGCGTGTCCAGGAAGTTCCCGATGATGTCGCCGGACCGGAAGGTCACGACCACGACCCGGATCTCCGGCTCATCCCTCACGACACAGGCCTTCCCGTAGCCCTACGAACCCCCCTGAGACGGTAGCGCCGGGAGGTCCGGGACCTGCCAGGGCCTTCCCCTCTGACTGGGGCTAAGCGTCGGCGGCGGCTCGGGCGTAGCTGGCGAGGTGGGCGTCGGCGCTGGCGGCCCAGGTGAACTCGCCCGCGCGGGCGAGGCCGGCCGAGGAGAGCTGGGCACGCCGCTCCGCGTCGTCGAGCAGCGCGCCGAGCTCACGGGCGATCGAGTCGACGTCGGGCTGCGTGTAGGCGACCGCGTCACCGCCGACCTCGGGCAGCGACAGCCGGGGCGTGGTCAGCACCGGCGCCCCGCAGGCCATCGCCTCCAGCACCGGCAGGCCGAAGCCCTCGCCGTGCGACGGGTAGGCGACCAGCTCGGCGCCGCCCAGATAGCCGGGCAGGTCCGAGAAGCGCAGGTAGCCGGGTCGCAGCACCCGCAGGTGGCTGGGCACGGCGGCCACCGCCGCGTCGACCTCGTCGTCCCAGCCGGAGCCGCCCGCGAGCACCAGCGCCGGCGGCTCGTCCCGCCAGTGCACGGCCTCGGCCCAGGCCCGGATCAGGTTCGGCACGTTCTTGCGGGGCTCCAGCATGCCGAGGAAGGCGACATACCGGCGGTCGCCGAGGCCGAGGCGCATGCGCACCCGGCGCTTGTCCTCCTCGGTCGGCGGGTGGAAGGTCGCCGTGTCGACGCCGTGGTAGGCGACGTCGGTGGTGGTCGGCTCGCAGTCCAGGACGCGGACGAGCTCGTCGCGAGTCGCCTTCGACGGGACGATGATCCGGTTCGCCTTGCGGACGGCGGTCCGCATCGCCGAGCGGAAGAACGTGCCCTTCACGGCCGTGTGCATCTCCGGCTCGGTGAAGAAGGTCACGTCGTGGATCGTCACGCACACCGGCCGCAACGCCCGCAGCGGCATCGTGTAGTGCGGCGAGTGGATCACGTCGGCGGCTACCTGATCGGCAACCAGCGGAAGGCCGGTCTGCTCCCAGGCGAGACGCGCCGGACGGTGCGCGATCGCCGCCGGCCCGGACAGAACGGTGGCATCCGGAGCCATCCGGCTGTACCGTTCTTCGTCCGACCTTTGGCACACCAGCGCCAGATCGGCGCCGGCCGCGCTCAGGGCCGCGACCAACCCATCGACATAGCGCCCGACACCGCCACGGTCCGCTGGAACCGCGGTGGCGTCGACGAGCACCCGGGGTCCCACGGCGCTCCTTCCCACCCAGACTGCTACCTGTTCGTCTATCTATATCCGGGGCGGGCCGTCGGACCGCGCGCAGCACCTGCGCGCTCCCCGACGAACCACTTCCGTGGCCATACCCAGTACGAGTCCGGCGGACCGGCAGGCCCGCCCGACAGATCAGTACCACCGCTGCCGCTCCGCCCGCCCGCGGCGGCGCGGAGTCGACCTTCCCGCGCGGCGCGTCCGACCGGGGCAACACTACGCCCGCCCGTCACCGGCGACGGACACGGCTGGGGAACCGCTGACTCGACGGTAGAGCGCCCAGCACGAGTGCGCCGCCGCAATCCAGCTAAAGTGCGCAGCCCGTTCACGTCCGGTTTCGGACAGCCGGGCGCGCAGCGCCGGATCGGTGAGGATCCGGCTGACGGCGGCGGCCACGGCCGTCGGGTTATCGACCGGCACCACCGTCCCCGCCCGGCCGGTGACCTCGACGAGCGCGGGCACGTCGGACACCACGACCGGCACGCCGTGCGCCATCGCCTCGATCGCCGGCAGGCCAAAGCCCTCCGACCGCGAGGGCATGACGAGCACGCTCGCGCGCGAGAGCACGACCGCCAGGTCCGCGTCGTCGATCCGGCCGAGCGAGCGGAACCGGCCCTCGGCGACGCCCAGCTTGGCCGCCTCGGTGTCCGCGTCCAGCCCGCCCCAGCCGGGCTGGCCGACGTGCAGCAGCGGCAGGTCGACGGCGCCGCCGGTCAGCATCCCGAGCGCGGCCAGCGCGACCTCCAGGCCCTTGCGAGGCTCCAGCGTCGCGAGCGTCAGCAGGTAGCCATCCCGCGGGAGGCCAAGCCTGGCAGCCCGCGCATCGGCGTCCGAGCCGACCCGCAGCACCGCGTCCGAGGCCCCCTCGCCGATGATGTGCAGCTGGCTGTAGGGAACCGGCAGGAACGCGCTCAGGGCGTCGGCGACGGCCTTCGTCGGCACGACGATCGCGTCGGCGGTCCTGGCCGCCCGCGCGCCCATCTCCTGGTGCCAGCGGGCGCCGTGCGGCGTCAGCGTGCGGGGGTGGGTCCATGGGACGGCGTCGTGGATCGTCACGACCAGCGCGGTGCCGCGGCGGCGCGGCGGCACCAGCAGCGTGGGGGCGTGCACGACGTCGACGCCGGTCGGCGCGGGCCCGACGCCGCGCGTCCAGGCCGTCGCCAGTGCCCGGCGCGGCAGTGGCAGGCGCAGCGGGCCCAGCACCCCGGGAAGTCGCGCGTCGTCGGTCACAGGGCCGTCGCTGCCCCGACGCCGGTCGAGCAGCTGGCGACCGAGCCTCGCCACCGGCCCTGTCGGCGGGGCGGCTCGCCGCTCCGGGCGCCACGCGCACCAGCCGGTGACGCCGTCGCCGGGGGCCGCGGTACGGGCCAGCGCCGCCGCGAGCTCCGCTGAATACCGCCCGGTCCCGCCAGGGACCGGCGCCAGCAGCTGATCGACCAGGAAACCCACGCGCACCGGCGGCCCTCCTCAGCCTCGCCCGGTCTGACCGGGACGGTCGGCACCGGCGCCAGCGGAGCCCTTCTTCTTGCTGCCCTCGCCCTTCGGGGTCCCGGCGTTCGGGGTCCCGGCCTTCCGAGTCGCCGACCTCCCGCCCGCGGCCGTGCCCCGGCGGCCACCCCCTGGCTCGGCGTTCTTCGGCTTGGCGTTCTTGGGGCCGGGACGGGTGGCCCGCTCCTTGTCGCCGCGGCCGGCGCCTCCCGGGCCCAGGCCGCCCTCGCCGCGCAGGGAGTTGATCCCGGCGTAGGTCATCACGGCGCAGGCCAGCGCGCCCACGACATAGCCCCAGTTCCGATGGCCGAACAACGCGAAGACGGCGGCCAGGCCGAAGATGACCAGCGCGAACAGCAGGAGGGTGAGCAGGACCGCGAGCGCCCGTTGGGCCGTCACCGTCAGGCCCGCCTGCGGGCGTGCGTGAGCACCACGCTGCCGCCGTCGTCAGCCGTGCGCCGGTCGTCGAGCGCGACCAGCGGGGACAGCGGGGCCGCCGCGTTCCACCCGGCCTTGCCGCCCTTCGCGGACAGCGTCATGTACAGCCACTCGGCCCGCTCGGAGCGGAACATGTGCGTCTGGCGCACGACGTCCAGCCCGGCGGCGTCGAGCAGCTTGGTCAGTGTGTCGGCCGGATAGGTGTGCTTGACGTGGTAGCGCACCCGGTGGCGGGCGAGCTTGTCCGGCCAGCGCTCGGCCCTGGTGAGCGCGTCCGCGGACATCACCAGGTCGCCGCCCGGGCGCAGCACCCGGGCCATCTCGGCGAGCGCCGCGGCACCGTCGTCGAAGTGCTCGATGGCGCACACCGACATGACGACGTCGAACGAGCCGGCGGCGAACGGCAAGGCCAGTGCGTCGCCCTCGATGAGCCCCGGGCGCTCTCGCAGCCGGCTGCCGAAGTCGAGCTTGTCGCGGGCCAGGTCGAGGCAGACCGCCCGCGCGCCCCGCCGGATCGCCTGGCCGGCCCAGTAGCCGTCGCCGCCAGCGACGTCCAGCAGGGTGCGCCCGGTGAGGTCGCCGGCCCAGCCCAACAGGGTCGAGACCTCGCGGCGGCGCATCACGTGCACCTGGTGACCGAAGTACGCCAGGGCATCGTCACGCAGCGAGCTCATGCGTCCAGTCTGCCTGCCGCCCCAGCCAGCCGGCCTGGCGGGTCGGCCGGCACCTGGCACGGGGGCCGATCAGGAGACCGGGCGCGGCGCGGCGGCCAACGCGTGGCCCGCGGGGCGGCGTGGTCCGGGCGTGGCGACCCACAGATAGGTCGGCACGACCGGCAGCGCGGCCCGCGCGAGCCGCGCCCGCACCGGCGCGGGCAGCCGCCGGGACACCGTCGCCGCCCGCAGCAGCCGAGCAGGCGCGCCCGCCGGTGCCAGGTCGGCCTCGGCGTGGAACGCCTCCGGCGTGAGCAGCACCGGGATCGTGTAGTCCCAGCCCCGCAGGCCGGCGCGCCGCAGCATCCGGCACAGGCCCGGGCGGGTGCGGTAGCGCTCGTAGTAGTGCTCGCCGCGGCCGGTGGCGCGCAGGTAACGGTCGGCCAGGCCGGGCGGTAGCCAGGACAGCAGAGGCAGCCGGTGATGCGGCTCCATGATCCCCAACCGGTTGCCGAGGCCCAGGTAGGCGACGCCGTCCGGGGTCAGCACTCGGCGCACCTCGCCGATCAGCGCGTCCGCGTCGACTACGTGCTCATAGATGTGGTTGAGCACCACCACGTCGACGGTGGCGTCCGCCAGCGGCAGCGCCAGGCCGTCGCCCTGGACGAACCGGGCCCGGCGCGCGAACCGGGACCGCGCTCGCCGCAGCCCGGCGGCGTCGATGTCGACGCCGGTCACCTCGGCACCGACGGCCGCCAGCTCGTCGCAGATGAACCCGGCCGAACAGCCGATGTCGAGCACCCGCAGCCCCGCCAGCGCCCGTGGCCCGGCCTCCTGGCGGCCGAGGAAGTGCGCGAGCACGGCGATGAGCTTGCGGGCCTTGCGGCGGCGGGTGAACTCGTCTAGGGACCGCGGCTCCAGCTCGGAGTAGGCCAGCTGGCGCTCCCGCGAGTGGCTGGCCCGCGTGCGGCCACGACTGGTGCGCGCCGACCGGGTCGACGCACCACCTGTGGTCGCACCACGGGTCGGCGCCCTGCGTGTCGTTGCTCTCACAGACCGTAAGGTTACGAACCCATCCTGAACGCTTACCTATTGCACTCGAACGGCGGCGGTCAGGACGTCGAGGTAGCGGTCCCAGCCGCCGGCGGTGTCCGGCGGGCGGACCTTGGCCGCCAGCCCGGCCAGCACGCCCGGCTCGTACAGGCGGCGCAGCGCCGTCGCCAGGGCCGCCGGGTCGTCGGGCGCCACCAGCAGGCCGTCTACCCCGTCGGCGACCGCCGCGGGCAGCGTGCCGACGGTCGTGGCGACCACCGGCAGGCCGTGCAGGTGGGCGAGGTCCACGTTCTGCGACGCGGTGCCGGCCCGGTAGGGCAGCACGAGCGCGTCCGCGGCGGCGAACAGCCCCGGGACCTCGGCGGCGTCGACGTAACCGGGCCGCAGCTCCACCCGGTCGGCCAGGCCCAGCTCGGCGATCAGCGCCCGCGTCGCCTCGGCGCCGCCCCAGAACTCGCCGGCGACCGTGAGCGCGACGTCCTGCGGGCCCTGCGCCAGCGCCCGCAGCAGCACGTCCAGCCCCTTGTAGGGCCGGACCAGGCCGAAGAACAACAGCCGCCGGTTCGGCTCACCCGGGCTCCCCGGCTCGTCCGCTCCCGCGGCGCCGGGCTGGTCGGACTGGGACCTGGCGTCGTCCCGGAGGTGCGGCGTGTCCCAGAGGTGCGGGGCCATCGCCGCGACGTGCACCGGCGCGCCGGTCAGCGCCGCGGCCCGGGCCGCCTCGGCGTCGGTGTGCACGAGGACGGCGTCGGCGCGGCGCAGCACGGCCCGGATCAGCGGCTCGTCGACCGGCCGGCGCTCGTGCGGCAGGACGTTGTGGCACAGCGCCAGCACGGCCGGCATGCCGGCGCGCCGGCGGCGCCGCCCGCCCAGCCCGGCGAGGATGCCCAGGTAGGCGGGCGCCTGGATCGGCGTGACCACGACGATGACGACGAC
>Ga0134124_10001516_pt1 | contig 18666 bp, 14 predicted proteins | sample KB304_FD_96880 | JGI IMG/M metagenome (GOLD analysis project Ga0134124, IMG submission 96880) | Terrestrial soil microbial communities without Nitrogen fertilizer from Kellogg Biological Station, Michigan, USA - KB3-0-4 | ecosystem: Environmental > Terrestrial > Soil > Unclassified ...
CAGCTCAAATCGGATTTCGTCGCCAACGTGTCTCATGACCTGAAGACGCCGCTGTCGGTCATCCGGATGTTCGGGGAGACCCTGGAGCTGGAGCGCGTGCCCGACGAGGGGCGGCGCCGGGAGTACTACCGCGTGATCACGCGCGAGAGCGAGCGACTGTCGCGGCTCATCGACAACGTCCTGGACTTCTCGCGGATCGAGGGCGGCCGCCGCCGTCACGAGCGCCTGCCGACGGCGGTGGAGCCGCTCGTGCGCGACACGCTGGAGGCCTTCGCCTATCCGCTCGAGCAGCAGGGCTTCAAGGTCGAGGTCGGGGTGGCGCCCGACCTGCCCGAGGTCTCCATGGACGCCGACGCCATCGGCCAGGCGCTGTCGAACCTGATCGACAACGCCATCAAGTACGCGGGCGAGGAGCGCGTCATCGCCGTCGACGCGCGCCGTGACGGCGACCGGCTGGCGCTCAGCGTGACCGACCGGGGCATCGGCATCCCGCCCGCCGAGCACGCGCGGATCTTCGAGAAGTTCTACCGGGTCGGGCGCAGCGAGACCCAGGGCCGGCGCGGCAGCGGCGTGGGGCTGGCACTCGTTCGCCACATCGCCGAGGCGCACGGGGGCGACGTCACCGTGCAGAGCGCGCCGGGACAGGGCAGCCGCTTCACGCTATGGCTACCGCTGGGAACGTCTCGGGATATCGAGGCTCGGGATGTCGAGGGGCGCCCCGGCTCCACCGGGGCACCCCGAGCCGCCCCGGGGGGCTTGGGGGGCCCGTCCGAGGCCCCCCATTCCAACTGACCCCATGCCGCGCATCCTGATCGTCGACGACGAGCCGGCCATCGTTAGGGGGCTGGAGGACAACCTCCGGTTCGAGGGCTACGAGACGCTGGCGGCGACCAGCGGGGAGGAGGGGCTGGCGCGGGCGCTCGGCGAGGCGCCCGACCTCGTGCTCCTCGACGTCATGATGCCGAAGCGGTCGGGCTGGGACGTGTGCCGCGAGCTGCGCCAGCGCGGCGTGGACGTGCCGATCATCATGCTCACCGCGCGCGGCGAGGAGATCGATCGCGTACGCGGCCTCGAGCTGGGCGCCGACGATTACGTGACCAAGCCGTTCTCGCTGCGCGAGCTGCTGGCGCGCGTCCGCGCCGTCCTCCGCCGTCCGGGTCCGCGCCAGAAGTTCGAGGAGCTGGCCTTCGGCGACGTGCGCGTGCACCAGCGCGGGCGGCGGGTGACCCGGGCCGGCCGCGAGGTGCGCCTCACACGCAAGGAGTACGAGCTCCTCGTCTACCTGGCCGAGCACCAGGGCGACGTCGTGACGCGCGAGCGGCTGCTCGACGAGGTGTGGGGCTACGAGCGGTTCCCCACCACGCGCACGGTCGACACCCACGTGCTGCGCCTGCGCCGCAAGCTCGAGGCGGATCCGGACCGCCCGCGCTTCATCCACACCGTGCACGGGCAGGGTTACAGGTTCGACACCGCGTGAGATGCTGAGCGAAAGGGGAAGGACATGAGGCTTCGCTATTCGGACGTCACGCCCGAGCAGTTCTACGTGAGCCGTCGCACGTTCATGGCCGGGGCCGCGGCGCTGGCGGTGGTCGGCTGCGACGCCGGCACCGACGCGACGGCGGCGGTGCCGGCCGGCGCCCCGCTCAAGGCGACGCCGAACCCGGCCTACAAGGTGGCCGACGCGCCGACCAAGCTGGAGGCGGCGACCACCTACAACAACTTCTACGAGTTCGGCACCGACAAGGAGGATCCCTCGCGGCTGGGGGGCACGCTCAAGCCGCGGCCGTGGCGCGTGCAGGTGGACGGCCTCTGCGCCAAGCCCCGGACCTTCGACATCGACGAGATCCTGAAGGTCGCGCCGCTCGAGGAGCGCATCTACGCGCTCCGCTGCGTCGAGGCGTGGTCGATGATCATCCCGTGGATCGGCTACTCGTTGTCCGCGCTGCTCAAGCAGGTGGAGCCGCGCCCGGGCGCCAAGTTCGTCGAGTTCACCACGCTGAAGGACCCCGAGCAGTTCCCCGCCCAGAAGCCGAGCTTCCTCGGCTTCGGCTCGCTCGACTGGCCCTACACCGAGGGGCTGCGGCTGGACGAGGCGATGCATCCGCTGACGCTGCTCACCGTCGGCATGTACGGCCAGGTGCTGCCCAACCAGAACGGTGCGCCGGTGCGCATCGTGATCCCGTGGAAGTACGGCTTCAAGAGCGCCAAGTCGATCGTGCGCATCCGGCTGACCGACACCGAGCCCAAGACGGCCTGGAACAAGGCCGCACCCCAGGAGTACGGCTTCTACTCCAACGTCAACCCGACCGTCGATCACCCCCGCTGGAGCCAGGCCACCGAGCGTCGCATCGGCGAGTTCCGCCGGCGCCAGACCCTGATGTTCAACGGCTACGCCGACCAGGTCGCGTCGCTCTACACGGGGCTGGATCTCAAGAAGAACTACTGAGCGTGTCCGCCCGCAGCCGCGTCGCGCTGAAGATCGCAGTGTGGGTGGTGGCGCTGGCGCCGCTGGCCGGGCTCCTGTACCGCTACTGGACCGACGACCTCACGGCCAACCCGATCGAGTACGTGACCCGCGAGCTCGGCGACACGGCACTGCGCCTGCTGCTGGCGAGCCTGGCGCTCACGCCGTTGCGGATCCTGTTCGGGCTCGGCGGGCTGGTGACGCTGCGACGCCTGCTCGGCCTCCTCGCGTTCTTCTATGTGTGCCTGCACTTCGCCGTCTGGATCGTCCTCGACCACTTCTTCGACTGGCACACGATGGCCGACGACATCGTGAAGCGTCCGTGGATCACGGTGGGCGTGTCGGCGCTCGTGCTGCTGGTGCCGCTGGCCGCGACCTCGACGACGGGCATGATCAAGCGCCTGGGCGGCGTCGCCTGGCGGCGGCTGCACCGCCTCGTCTACGTGGCGGCCGTGCTCGGCGTCCTGCACTACATCTGGCTCGCCAAGAAAGTGCTGGTCCAGCCCTGGGTCTACGCGACGGTGCTGGCCGTGCTCCTGGGCATTCGCGGCTGGGACGCCACGCGGAAGGTCCTCAAGCGCCGGCGACCCGTCCTGGCCCGAACGGCGCCGTGATAGGCTCACCTCGATGACCGCCGGATTCGCCGCCATGCTCGCGCTGGGCCTGGTGCTGGCCGGCTGCGCGACGCCGAGCTCGGCGCCTGCGCCCGCTCAGACGGCCCGGGCCGGCGCCGCCACCGGCCCCGCCCCCGCGCCCACCGCGCCCACCCGCGAGGTGCTGCCCAACGGCGTCGTGCTGATCGCGCAGGAGCATCACGCGGCCGACGTGGTCGCCGTGCAGCTCTGGATGCGCGTGGGCGGGCGGGACGAGCAGCCCGACGAGCTCGGCCTCAGCCACTACATGGAGCACATGCTGTTCAAGGGGACGCCCACGCGGCCGCCCGGCTCCATCGACAAGCTGATCGAAGGGTTCGGCGGCGCCAGTAACGCGTTCACCTCGTACGACTTCACGCACTTCGACGTCGTGGTGCCGGCCGCCCACGTACGGCCGGCGCTGGAGCTGCTGGCCGACATCGCGGTGAACGCGGCCTTCGTTCCGGAGGAGCTGGAGTCCGAGAAGAAGGTCGTCTTCGAGGAGATGAGCCTCACCGAGGACGATCCCGAGAAGTTCCTGGCTCGCCGGCTCTCCGAAGTCGCCTACCGCGGCCATCCCTACGGGCGTCCGATCCTCGGCACCCACGAGTTCATCGAGGCGCTCACCCGTGACCGTCTCAACGCCTACTACAAGAAGCACTACATCCCGCGCAACATGGTGGTCGTCGTCGTGGGGCCGGTGAAGCCGGATCAGGCGCGAGCCCTGACGGCGGAGACGTTCGGTCGCCTCACCGGACCGCCGTCGGCCCGGCCGCCGGCCGCCGCGGTGCCGCCGCTCACCGGCCGCCGCCCGGACGACGTGTCGCGCCCCGAGCAGCAGGCCTACCTGGGACTGGCCTGGCAGGCGGCGGCGACCGCGGTGGCGTCCGAGGACATCTCGGCCGTCGACCTGCTCACCTACATCCTGGGCGATGGTCCCAGCTCGCGGCTGAACCAGACCGTGCGCGAGGAGAAGCGGCTCGTGCAGTCGATCGAGGCGTCCTACGTCACCCGCGAGCTGTCGGGGCTCGTCGCCGTCACCGCGCGCCTGGATCCGAAGAATCTCGACGCCGCCGAGGCCGCGATCCTCGACGTGGTGCGTCGGGTGCGCGCCGACGGCGTGAGCGAGGCCGAGCGGCAGCGGGCGATCGTCACCGCGGAGTCCTTCTACGCGTTCGACATCGAGACCGCCGAGGGGCTGGCCAAGTCCTACGGCCAGGCCGAGACCACGTGGACGCTCGACAACGAGCTGCGCTACCTGGAGCGGCTGCGGCAGGTCACGGCGGCGCAGATCCAGGCGGCGGCCCGCAAGTATCTCGGCGACGACCTCGCCCGAATTCGGTTCCTGCCGGCGGCGAGTCGATGACGATCGGGCGCCGGCTGGCCGTCACGCTGCTCGCGGTGACGATGCTGATCGTGCCGGGCCCGGCGCCCGCGCAAGCGCCGGCCGAGAACGTGCGGCTCACGCGCCTGGCCAACGGGCTGACGGTGGTCGTGCGCGAGAACCCGGTGGCGCCGGTCGTCGCCATCGCGCTGCTGGTCCGCATGGGCTCGCGCTGGGAGACGCCCGACAACGCCGGCATCTCCAACTTCACCCACGCCGTGATGGTGAAGGGCACCGCCAAGCGGGGCGGGGGCGAGCTGGCCGAGGCGGTGGCCGGGCTCGGCGGCAAGATCAGCGCGGCCGGCGACGTCGACTACTCGGGGATCCAGGCCTCGGCGCTCGCCCGCTACTGGCGCGAGCTGCTGGAGCTGACCGCCGAGCTGGCGCTGCAACCGAAGATGGCGCCGGAGGACGTCGACCGCGAGCGTGACTGGCTGCTGTCGCGTCTGCAGCGTCGCCGCGACAACGCGCCGTCGCGCGCGTTCGACGAGTTCTACGCCGCGGTCTATCGCAGCCATCCCTACGCGCTACCGAGCCTGGGAACGCGTGAGTCGCTGGCCCGCATCGATCACGCGGCGCTGGTGGCCTGGTACCGCGCGTTCTACCGCCCCGAGCGCATGACGCTGGCGGTGAGCGGGCAGGTGTCCTCGGCCGAGGTGGTCGCCGAGGCCCGGCGGCTGTTCGGCGCGGTGCCGGGCGCGGCGATGCCGCCCGACCCGTCGGTGCCGCCGCCCCGCGCCAGCGGCGGCCGCATCGTGCTCGAGGCCCCCGCCCAGCAGACGCAGATACTGCTCGGCGGCCTGGCCCCCGCGCTCGACGATCCCGACCACGCGGCGGTGAAGGTGCTCTCGACGATCCTCGGCGGCGGCATGGCCGGCCGGCTGTTCGTCGAGCTGCGCGACCGCAGCGCGCTGGCGTACACGGCGACGTCGTACTACGACCCGGTGCGGGAGCCCGGCGCGCTCGTCCTCTACCTGGGCACCGCGCCCGCCAGCAGCGCCCAGGCCGAGCAGGCGCTGATGCGCGAGGTGCAGAAGATCCGAAACGTGCCCGTCTCGGACGACGAGCTGACCCGCGCGAAGGGCTATCTGCTCGGCCGCTACGCGATGGACCGCCGCACCAACGAGCGGCTGGCCTGGTACCTGGCGTTCTACGAGGTCGAAGGGGTCGGTCGCGGGTATCCCGAGCGCTTCCGCCAGCGCGTCGAGGCGGTGACGGTGGCTGATGTGCAGCGCGTCGCTCGGACCTACCTGGCCCAGGTGACGACGATCGTGCTCGGTCCTGCTCCGGGCCGCTGACGGCCGCCGACCGGCTCGGCTACCCTTCGTCCTCGGCGCGCCGCGTCGCGCGCGCTTCTTCGGCGGCGCGGATCTCGTCGGCGAAGAGCCCGACGTGCAGCGGCCAGGGCGGCTTGTTCTCTTCCACGTACTGACAGTCGAGCTGGTTGCACTGCACGAAGTAGCCCTGCACGCGGCCGAACCCGCCGTTGCGCTTCAGCCGGATCATCACCGCCTCCGACACGACCTCACACCAGAACTCTCGCGCACGACCTCGACTCACGTGTGCCCCCTCATCAGCGTTCCGGTCCTGGGCCAGGCGACCCCACCACCATAGCCCGGGAGCGGGCACGGCACAACGGTTGCGCGCACGGAGGGCGGGAAGTGCATTTTCCACCGAACGACTCCGGGACTTCCGCTATATTGTTGCGGTGGCGCGGAGCGTCGCGCCGCACTTTCCCCAGGAGGATTCGATACGTGCGTCGCCGCGACAGGGGTGGCCTCGATGGGCAGGGCTCGATGTGGCTGCTGGCGGTCGCGCTGACCGTCGTCCTCAGCGGCTGCGGTACCTTCTCGGGGCTCGCGAAGACCGACGAGGGGCCGATGGCCGGTCTGCAGGCCTCCGGCGCGCCGGAGGCCGAGCCCGTCCAGCCGGCACCGACGCTCGCCGCGACGCTCGTCGAGACGGACAATCCCGAGGCCGTCGCGGCGGAGCAGCCCGGGGAGATCTGCACGGAGGACGGCGACACCCCGACCCTCCTGAGCCAGATTGAAGAGACGGACGCGCTGCAGACGGCGCCCGCCTTGGTCGATCTCTTCGCCGGCTCGGCCCTGGCTCAGCGCGCGCAGGAATCCACGGACGCGTTCGACGAGGAGTACGACCCGTGGGAGCCGTTCAACGAGAAGATGTTCGCGTTCAATCGCGGCGTCGACCGCTGGGTGTTCAAGCCGGCCGCGCGGGCTTACATGTTCGTCATGCCGGAGCCGTGGCAGGTGCTGATCAGCAACGGCTTCGACAACATCAACTTCGTGCCGCGTCTGGTCAACAGCCTGCTGCAAGGCAAGTGGGGTGGGGCGGGCCGCGAGCTCAGCCGCTTCCTGATCAACAGCACCGCCGGTGTCGGGGGCCTGTTCGATCCGGCGAAGGACTTCTGGGGCATCCAGAAGAGCCGTGAGGACTTCGGCCAGACGCTCGGGGTGTGGGGCAGCGGGCCCGGCCCGTACCTGGTGCTCCCGTTCATGGAGCCACTGAACGTCCGCGACGGCATCGGGAAGGCTGTCGACGGCTTAATGGATCCGCTCAGCTATGTCCTGCCGTTCATCTGGGACAGGCTGGCGATGAAGATCGGCGACGCGATCAACGAGCGGGCGCTCAACTACGACCTCTTTCAGGGGTTCGAGGAGAGCGTGATCGACATGTACAGTGCCGTCCGGCACGGTTATCTGCAGCGACGGCAGCAGCTGATCAAAGAGTAGCGTCACCTCAAGGAGTTCCCACGCGTTGAGCCGGCGGATGTGGGCCGGCGGCCTTTCCGCCGGTCTGATCGTCCTGGTCGCTCTCGCATCAGCGCTCTGGTCGCGAGCCGGGGCCGTCACGCCGTCCCGTGAGCTCGCCAGCGGCCGCCAGCTCTATGTCACGCACTGTGCGGTCTGTCATGGCGACGGCGGGCGCGGCGACGGTCCCTCGGCCGCGGGCTTCGCGAGCAAGCCCTCGGATCTCACCGACGGCCGCCTCATGAACGGGCTGCCCGACGCCTTCATCGTCAACATCATCCTGCGCGGCGGACCGGCCGAAGGGCTGTCGCCCGGCATGCCTCCGTTCGGCGCCTACCTGGGCGAGGCGCAGGCCCGTGACATCGCCGCGTACCTGCGCTCGTTGGCGAAGCCACCGTTTCGGCGGGAGGCCGCGCGCACCCTGGTGGAGGTGGGCGGCGCGCCGCGACAGCCGATCCTCTTCAGCCACCTGATCCACGCGGGCTCGTTCCAGATCGACTGCCAGTACTGCCACGCCGATGCGCGCCGCTCGGAGTACGCGGGGCTGCCGTCGGTGGAGCGCTGTCTGGGTTGTCACAAGGTGATCGGCGCTCAGGACAACCCGGAGATCGCCAAGATCCAGCAGCACGCCACGCGCGGCGAGTCGATCCCGTGGGTGCGTGTCTTCAAGGTCCCGGAGTTCACGTACTTCCCGCACAAGCCGCACGTGCGGGCCGGCGTCGCCTGCCAGACCTGCCACGGACCGATCGAGCAGATGCGGGTGGTCGGGGCGCGCACAGGGCCACGCCTTCTCAACGACCTCGCCAACCTGGTCGGGCTGAAGCCGCCACCCCCGCCGTTGTCGATGGGCTGGTGCATCGAGTGTCACCGCGGGCAGAACGCCACCCGGGGCACCCAGGCGCCGCTCGACTGCGTCGGCTGCCATCACTGACACCGTCGTCGGTTCAACGAGACTTCTCGAAGAGTTAGAGACACCTATCGGCGGCCCCGATTGAGCCGGCGCGCAGGGGCTTCTACCGTCGGTTCGGGCCTGTGTGCTAAGTTTGTTCGCACTTTGGTGTGGGAGTGCGAATACTCGAGCGCTGCGAGGACAACGTCATGCACATCGTGAGAGCCCGGTCGGCCGTCATCGGCATCGTCGCCGCGCTCGTGCTCGCGGCCTGGGGCTCCGCCGATGCGCAGATGCGACCCTCGAGCGCCGAGGTCGTGCGGGTGACCGGGCGTGTCGAGGTCCTGCCGAAGGGGCAGACCAACTGGACCCCGGCCGCGGTCGGTGCGCGCCTCGTCGAAGGCGACCAGGTCCGCGCGTTGGCCGCCGCCGCCGCCGATCTGACCCTGCCCGACGGCAGCACGATCCTCATCGCTGAGAACACGCGCTTCGCGGTGACGAAGCTCGACTACGACAACGTCAACCGGGACCGGGACGCCTCGTTCCACGTGGTGGCCGGCAAGGTGCGGGCGCGGGTGTCGCAGGCGGCCGTGCAGCTGGTCCGGGCGCGCCAGTCGAACTTCAACATCTCGACGCCGAACGGCGTGGCGGCGGTCCGGGGCACCATCGTCGTGATGACGTTCAATCCGGCCACGCAGGAGACGGTGGCGTACGTCTTCCCGTCGCCCGGCCAGTCGCCGGGCTCGGCCCGCGTGACCTTCGTGAATCGCAATGGCCAGACGGTCACGGTGGCCGGCGGCAATCTCGTGCGTCAGGTGGGCAATCAGCCGCCGGGCGCGCCGACCCCGATCACGAACCTGCCGGGCGCCGTTCAGGCCGCGCTGCAGACGGAGCAGAACCAGTCGACCCAGGGCGCCAACGAGCTGCTCGTGATCAACGTCTCGCTGCCGACCGCGGAGGAGACGCAGAACCTGGCGAACACCGGCACGGGTGGGACCGGGACGGGCGGGTTCGGCAGCCTGATCCCGGTCAGCAGTCCGACGACCCCGCTCACGGGCGCTTGCCCCGGCTGCGGCCAGGACACCAACCCCAAGAACCTGGCGCCGCCGCCGACGCCGCCGCCTCCTCCGCCCAGCCAGACCTGCCCGCAGGGCACGAAGCCGCCGTGCGAGCCCACCGACGGCCGCGCGTCGCAGGCGCGGCCGCCCCTCTGCGCTTCGGAGCCCTGTAACTAGCTGGGGGCCCCGATATGGCCGCCAGAGCCCCTGATCGCTCGGGGCGCCGGGGCCCCCCTCGATATTGCGACATGCCTCTCAAGCGGGAACGGTCGACGTCGGAGTGCTGGTGAGAGCTAAGAGCTCGTAGACCACCACCGGGCGGGTCTTGCCCTTGACCTTCACCTCGCCGAGGCGCCGGACCTCGATCGCCTCACCGGTGGCCTCGTACGTACCCTCGCTGATGATGATGTGCTTGTCGGTCTGGTAGTCCTTGTTCAGCGACTCCAGGCGGGCGCCCAGGTTGACCTCGTCGCCGATGACCGTGTAGTCGAAGAGCTGCTCGGAGCCCAGGTTGCCGACGACCATGTTGCCCGTGTTCACTCCGAGGCCGATGCGGAACGGCTCCTTGCCCTCGGCCGTCCACTTCGCCGTCAGCCGCTCGACCTCGGCCGCCATGCGCAGGGCGGCCCGGCAGCCGCGCAGCGCGTGGTCGGGGTAGGCGATCGGCGCGCCGAACTCGGCCATCACGGCGTCGCCGATGTACTTGTCGAGCGTGCCGCCCTCCTCGATCACGATGCGGGTCATCTCGGTGAGGTACTCGCGCAGCATCTGCACGACCATCTGCGGGTCGTTCTTCTCGGTGAAGGTCGTGAAGTCGCGGATGTCGGAGAACAGCACGGTCAGGTTGCGCAGCTCGCCGCCGAACTGCAGCGCCTCTGGATTTTGCATGATCCGCTCGACGACCTCGGGGCTCACGTACTGCTGGAAGGCCCGCCGGGTGTACTGCCGCTGCCGCTCCTCGGTGAAGAAGCGGTAGACGGTGATGGCGATGAACGTCAGCAGCAGCGCCAGCGAGGGATAGACGAGGTTGATCCACTGGCCTCTGCGGAAGGCATAGTGACCGGCGGCGAAGAGCCCCGCCCAGAGCGCGAGGGTCACCGCGATGCTCGCGTAGGGGCGCAGGGCGGGCAGCACGATGGCCAGCAGCAGCGGGAACAGCACGATGCCGGCCGCCTCCACGTACTCGAACCACCACGGCCGGACGATGAAGCGACGATCCAGGATATTCGCCGCCACGTTGGCGTGCTTCTCGACCCCGGGCAGGATCGCGGAGAACGGGGTGACGCGCACGTCGACCAGGCCCGGGGCCGTGGCGCCGATGAACACGGCGCGGTCCTTGACGCGCTCGAGCCCCTTGCCCTGCAACACCTCGGCGGCGGCCACGTGCGGGATGGTGCCGTCGGGGCCGGCGTAGTCGATGAGCACGCGGCTGCGCGCGTCGGTGGGGATGACGATTCCCTCGTCGGGGAGGCGGAGCGTGATCGATTCGCCGAAGGCCACCGTCCGGGTCGAGGGATCCAGGCCGGCGGCGACCCGGACGGCCTCGACGGCCAGGCTCGGATAGTAGTAGCCGCGCGACTCGACGATGAGCGCCTCGTATCGCGTCGAGCCATCGCGCTCGGGAATCATGTTCACGTGACCGATCGCCGCGGCGGCCGCCGCCAGCGGCGGGATCGGGAACGTCTCCTCGCGGGCGTGCAGGGGCGGAAAGACTCCGCGCTCGGTATAGTTCGTGAACGCCGGGGCGCGGCTGGACGGCGGCGGGTCCGTCGCGAGACGCACGCCGATCGCCGACTTCATCGGCGGGCCCGTGCGCTCCGGCGGAGCGGTCCCCAACCCGACGCCGAACAGGAAGTGGCTGGCCAGCACGACGCGACCACTGTCACGCATCGCGGCGGCCAGCGCGGCGTCGGGATCGGCCTCGGCGACGATTCTCTCCAGCTCCGCCCGCAGGCCGGGGGAGAGGCCGCCGCCGCCAAGCCGCTTCCGCAAGCGCTCGACGATCTCGCGCTCGGGCGAGCGTTCCGGCTCGTTCAGCAGCACGTCGAAGGCGATCGAGGCGGCGCCGGCTTCGTCCAGGCGCCGGACGAGCTGGGCGAGGATCACGCGCGACCACGGCCACCGGCCGACGGTGGCCAGGCTGGCGTCGTCGATGGTGACGATGGCGACTTGTGGGTTGGGCGGGCGGCGCCCGCGTAACCGGAAGTGCTGGTCGTAGAGGTTGAACTCGATCGTGTGCAGGAACTCGGGCGCGATGTACCAGATGCCACCGATCAGTCCGATGATGCCGAGCGCGATCAGCAAGGCAGGGCGCCGCGCGGTGCGCGCGCGCGAGGCCATCAGTCGGCGGCTTTGAAGTACTTCGCGGCGGGGTGGTGGAAGACCAGCGCGGAGACGGATGCCTCCGGATCCATCATGTAGCCCTCGGTCAGCTGGACGCCGATCTCCTCCGGACGCAGCAGGCGCCAGAGCGTGGCCTGATCGGCCAGATCCGGGCAGGCCGGATAGCCGAACGACACCCGGATGCCGCGGTAGTGCGCCTTGAGCTTGTCCGCGATGGACAGCTCGGGCGGGTCGGGAAAGCCCCACAGCGTGCGCAGCCGGGCGTGCAGCCACTCGGCGGTGGCCTCGGCGCACTCGATGGCCAGCGCCTGTAGCGCGTGCGAGCGCAGGTAGTCGCCGCGCTCCTTCCACGCCGTCGCCCGCTCGCGCACGCCGGCTCCGCACGTCACGGCGAAGAGCGCGACGTAGTCGTGGCCGTCGTCGCGCGCGTAGTCGGTCAGGCAGAGCCGCTCGCCGTCCGGCTGACGCGGGAAGGTGAAGGCGGCGGCGGATCGGTCGTCGGGGCCCAGCAGCGTGAGCGTGTCGCCGGCGGCCCGCGCGCGGAACCACTGGTACACGCCGTGGGCGTGCAGCCAACCCTCACGCGTCGCCTCGCGCTTCAACGTCTCGATGACGTCCTGCAGCTCCAGCGCCTTTGCGTCGCCCTGCTCGAGGAGGCGGACGACGGGGCCCCGCAGCCCCAGGTGCTTGCCGTAGAGCATCTGGAGGTTCAGGTAGGGATAGACGTGCGCGAGCGGCACGTCGCGCAGGACGTGGCGCTCGAGATCCGGCGGCGCCGGGGCCTCCACCCGCGGCAGCCCGACCGGCCGCGTCGCCGGCGGGGCCGGCTTGACGGTCGCCGTGTCCACCGCGCCGTCGACGAGCGCGGCCTGCTCCGTCCGCACGCGGTTGATCAACGCCTCCCGCGTGACCGCCGAGAAGAGCTGGTTGGCCAGGTCGAGGCCGTCCATGGCGTCCTTGGCGTAGAGCGTCACGCCGCCGTACTCGGCCGCGATGCGCGTCGCCGTGAACTTGCGGGTCAGCGCCGCGCCGCCGACGAACAGCGGGATCTCGACACCGGCCTCGCGCAGGTCCTGGGCGGTGACGACCATCTGCTGTGCCGACTTCACGAGCAATCCCGACAGGCCGAAGGCGTCGGGCTTGTGGGCGCGGTACGCCGCGATCAGCTCCTCCGGCGGGATCTTGATGCCGAGGTTGATCACGCGGTAGCCGTTGTTGGACAGGATGATGTCGACGAGGTTCTTGCCGATGTCGTGGACGTCGCCCTTCACCGTGGCCAGCACGATCGTGGCCCGGGTGGCGCTGTCCGCCTTCTCCATGAACGGCTCCAGATGGGCGACGGCCGCCTTCATCGCCTCGGCGGACTGGAGCACCTCGGCCACGATGAGCTGGTTGTCGTTGAAGAGACGCCCGACCTCGTCCATGCCCCGCATGAGCGGGCCGTTGATGATCTCGAGCGGGGCCGCCTCGCCCAGCTTGGTGTCCAGGTCTTCGAGGAGCCCGTCCCGGCTGCCCTCGACGATGTAGCGCGCCAGCCGCTCGTCGACCGAGAGCGTGCTCTTCGCCACCGGCGCCTTCTTGCGGTCGCGGAAGTGGGCGGCGAACGCGGCGACCGGGTCGGCGCCGCGCCAGTAGATCAGGTCCTCGGCCAGCCGGCGCTCCTCCTCGGGGATCGAGGGATAGCGCTCCAGCCGCTCGGTATTGATGATCGCGTAGTCCAGGCCGGCCTTGACGCAGTGGTAGAGGAAGACACCGTTGAGCACCTCGCGCCCGGCCGGCGGCAGGCCGAACGACACGTTGGAGATGCCCAGGATCGTCTTGCACTCCGGAAACCGGTCCTTGATCGCCTTCACGCCTTCGATGGTCGCCTGGGCCGAGCCGATGTAGTTGACGTCACCGGTCCCCACCGGGAAGACCAGCGGATCGAAGATCAGATCTCGCGCCGGGACTCCGTACTTCTCCGTCAGGAGCGTGTACGAGCGCTCGGCGATGGCCAGCTTGCGCTCGCGCGTCACCGCCATGCCCTGTTGCTTGTCCTCGTCGATGCAGCCGACGACGACGGCGCCGCCGTATCGGTGGAGCAGGGGACACACCTTCTCGAAGCGCTCCTCGCCGTCCTCGAGGTTGATCGAGTTCACGATCGCCTTGCCCTGGCAGTGGCGCAGCGCCAGCTCGATGACCGCGGCGTCGGTGGAGTCGATCATCAGCGGGACCTTGACCCGGCGGGTCAGCTCTCGCATGAAGCGGTCCATGTCCGTGGTCTCGTCGCGGTCGGGGTTGGCCAGACACACGTCGAGGACCTGGGCGCCCGCCTTGACCTGGGCGCGCCCGACCTCGGCCGCGTCGTCGAAGCGCTCACCGACGACCAGCTCCTTGAACTTGCGCGAGCCAATGACGTTCGTCCGCTCGCCCACGAACAGCGGCCGGTTGTCGTCGGCGGGCGTGATCGCCTCCACCCCGCTCACCGCCGGCGCCTGCGCCGTGGGCGGCACGCGCGGCCGCCGGCCGCGCGCGAGCGCGGCGATGGCCGCGATGTGCGCGGGGGTCGTGCCGCAGCAGCCGCCGACGAGGTTGACCCAGCCCTCGTCGAGGAAGCGGCGCAGCTTGAAGGCCAGGCTGGCCGGCGTCTCGCCGTACTGCCCGCGCTCGTCGGGGAGCCCCGCATTGGGATAGACGCTGGTGAAGGCCGTCGCCAGCGCCGAGAGCGAGCGCAGGTGGTCGGTCATGAACTCGGGGCCGGTCGAGCAGTTGAGGCCGAGCGAGAACGGCTCCAGGTGCTCGAGCGACACGGTGAGCGCCTCGACGCCCTGGCCGGCCAGCATGGTGCCGGTGGGCTCGATCGTCGCGCTGATCATCAGCGGCAGCGCCACGCCGGCCTCGTGCATCGCCTCTCGCACGCCGAGCGCGGCGGCCTTGACGTTGAGCGTGTCCTGGCACGTCTCCAGGAGCAGCGCGTCGGCGCCGCCCGCGATGAGGCCGGCCGCCTGCACGCGGTAGCCGGTCCGCACGTCGTCGAAGGTGACGTTGCGGGTGACGGTGATCGTGCGGGTGGACGGGCCCATGGCTCCCATCACGAACGCCTCACCGACGGCCTCGCGAGCCAGCCGGGCGGCGGCCTGGCAGATCTCGAAGGCCCGGTCGGACAGTCCGTACTCGCCGAGCACGTACGGGGCACAGCCGAACGTGTTGGTGGACACGCAGTCGGCACCGGCCTCGACGTAGCCCCGGTGCACACCGCGCACGACGTCGGGCCGCGTCAGGTTGAGGTGCTCGTTGCACCCCTCCAGCGCCGGTCCGCCGAAGTCGGCGGCGGTGAGGCCGGCGGCCTGGAGCATCGTGCCCATGGCGCCGTCGAGCACGAGAATCCGCTCGCCGAGCGCGGTTCGCAGACGGGTCATGGGATGTATAGTAGCGCATGACCATGACCCCCCCGTCCCTCTCGCTCGATGGCGTCCGCGTGCTCGATCTCTCCCGGGTGCTGGCCGGCCCCTTCTGCGGCATGCTGCTGTCCGACCTCGGCGCCGATGTGGTCAAGATCGAGGACACCGGCCCCGGCGACGAATCGCGCACCTGGCCGCCGCACAAGGACGGCGAGTCCGCCGCCTTCCTGGTGATCAACCGGAACAAGCGCGACATGACGCTCGACCTCAAGGCGCCCGAGGGCGTCGCTGTGCTCAAGCGCATGGTGGCCACGGCCGACGTGCTGATCGAGAACTTCCGGACGGGCACGATGGAGTCGTTCGGGCTGGGCTACGACACGCTGGCGGCCATCAACCCCCGTCTCGTCTACTGCTCGGTCTCGGCCTTCGGGCGCAGCGGGCCGCGCAAGGACGCCGCCGGCTACGAGGCGCTGATGCAGGCCTTCAGCGGGATCATGTCGATCACCGGCGAGCCCGACGGTGCGCCGCTGCGCTGCGGCGTGTCGTTCCTCGACCTCACGACCGGGATCTTCTGCGCCTTCGGCATCGTCAACGCGCTGCTGCATCGCGTCCGCACCGGTCTGGGCCAGCGCGTGGACGGCTCGCTGCTGGAGACCGCGGTGACGCTGCTCAACTATCACGCCGAGGGCTACCTGCTCACCGGGAACCAGCCCAAGCCGCTGGGCTCCTCGCATCCCTCGCTCTCGCCGTACCGCACGTTCAAGTGCCGCGACGGCCAGTGGATCTTCATCGCCGGCGCCAACGACCGGTTCTGGCAGCGGCTGGCGCCGGCGCTGGGCTTGCCCGAGATGGTCACCGACTCGCGGTTCGCGAAGAACATCGAGCGCGTGAAGAACCGCCGCGAGCTGGAAGCCGCGCTCGAGACCGCCATCGGCAAGCAGGACCGCGAGCCGCTGCTCAAGGTGCTCGAGGACGCCGGCGTGCCCGCGACGCCGGTGAACACCGTGCAGCAGGTGATGGAGGACGCGCAGACGGCGGCGCGCTCGATGATCGAGCGGGTCGTGCAGCCGAAACTGGGCGAGATCCCGGTCGTCGGCACGCCGATCAAGTTCTCGCGCATGAAGGCGGGCGTGCGCCGGGCGGCGCCGCAGCAAGGCCAGCACACCGACGAGATCCTCGCCGAGTACGAGTACTCCAGCGCCGACATCGCCGCCCTCCGCGCCAAGAAGGTGGTCGTGTAGCGCGCCGGGACGGGTCGCCGACGCAACCCGAACAGCCGCCGAGCATGCGAACAGCCGCCATTGAGAACTAGATCGGCAAGATGTACGAAGCCACCCGCACCTCGACCAGGCCACCCACGTTCCTAGCCGGGCTCGCGGCCCTCGCTACGACAGTCATGCTCGTCGCACATCCCGCATTCGCCCAGCTGTATCGCTGGGAGGATTCGTACGGCACCGTGTACTACACGACCGATCTTGCGACGATCCCCCCGGCCTATCGCGACGGCGCTCGCGACATCGGCGCGCCCACGCCCGGTCCCCAGCAGGCGCCGCCGCCGCCGGTCGCGGCCGGCGTCGTCATCCCATATACCGGCGGCCCGCTCGTCGTCGACGCGTGGCTGAACGGCGTGCCGCTGCGGCTCGTGATCGACACCGGGGCCGACCGCACGCTGATCTCCCCGACCGCGATGGCGCGGGCGGGCATCGACGTCACCGGAGGCGCGGCGGTGCGGATCCGCGGGGTCACCGGGGACGCCGTGGCCGCGCTCGTCTCGGTGTCCCGTCTCGACGTGGCCGGAACTCGCGTCGGGCCCGTGGCCGTCGTCGTCCACGCGCTGGCGGGCCAGAACGTCGACGGGCTGCTGGGCCGCGACGTGCTGGACGCCTTCACGGTCACGGTCGACGCCGCCTCCCAGCGCGCCACGCTCATCCCGCGCTAGTTTCGGGCAGGGGGCCCGGGCGCCAGGGCCGGAGACTGCTGCCCAGACAGGGCAGCGTCTTGCCCAGCACCCCGCGAAGCCTCGTAAACAATGCACAAATCGACGCAGTCGCTCCCGGCACTGTTGTTGCTGTTCATTCTCCGCGCGTCCCGGCGGCGGCCGGGGCGACGCCAGTGAAGGGGGGATCGACATGCAGACGACAGCGGCGCCACCGTGGGCGCTGATTCTGGCCGGCGGGGATGGCACGCGGCTTCGCGCACTCACCCGGCAGATCACCGGGGATCCGCGTCCCAAGCAGTTCTGCCCTCTCCTCGACGGCGAGACGCTGCTGGATCGGACCCGCCGGCGGGTCGATCTGCTGACCCCCTTCGACCGCCAGGTCGTCGTCGTCACGCGGCCTCACGAGCCCTACTACCGTTCGCTGCTCGCTGACCTGGCCCCCGGTCGCCTCGTGGTCCAGGCGCGCAATCGTGGGACCGCGCCCGGGCTGCTCTACCCGCTGATGCGCATCGCCGAGCTGGCCGGCGACGTGCCGCTCGCGGTCTTCCCCTCCGACCACTTCGTCGACGACGACACCAAGTTCGTCGGCGCGGTGCAGGCGGCCCTCGAGGCCACGCGCGCCTGCGGTGATCTCGTCACCCTGCTCGGCATCGAGGCGGACGAGCCCGAGACCGAGTACGGCTGGATCGAGCCGCACGAGGATCCGCTGAGCATCGACGGCGAGCCGGTCTTCCCGATCCGCCGCTTCTGGGAGAAGCCCTCGGCCGACCTCGCCGGCACGCTGTTCTCACGCGGCTGCCTCTGGAACAGCTTCGTGATGGTCGGCCGTGTCTCGGCGTTTCACGACCTGATCGCCCTCGGCGCGCCGGAGCTCTTGCGGGCCTTCGAGCCCATCCGTCGCGCGCGGGGATCGCAGCAGGAGGACGCCGTCGCCGAGCGGGTCTACGCCTCGCTCCCCGAGGTCAACTTCTCCCAGCGTGTGCTCGTGCCCGCGGCCGACCGTCTCGGCGTGGTGCGGGTCAAGGGTGTGGAGTGGAGCGATTGGGGCAACGCCGAGCGCGTCTTCGCGACGATCAAGCGCACGGGGTGGCGGCCGCGCTGGCTTGAGACCCTCTCGAAGGGGGGCTTCGCCCCCCTTCCGACGGCGCAGCGGGCCTGAGCGGCCCGCTCGCGCCCGCCTCCCCCCAGGACAAGCCGGCGCCGGCAACGCCGGCGCTCGGAGCGACGATTCAATCCGTCGATTTGACCATTCGCTCTGCTGCCGTTACCGTGAGGGGCCGTGGAGTCGTTCAAGGACAAGGTGGCGGTGGTGACGGGGGGTGGCAGCGGGATCGGGCGCGCGATGGCGCTGGCCCTGGCCCGTGAGGGCGCCCGTGTCGTCCTGGCCGACCTCGACGAGGCGGCGATGGACGGTGTCGCCCGCCAAGCGCGCGGCCACGGCGTCGAGACGCTGGCGGTCCGTACGGACGTGACCGAGCTGGCGCAGGTGCAGGCCCTGGCCGAGCGCGCCTGGAAGGCGTTCGGCGCCGTGCACGTCCTCTGCAACAACGCCGGCGTCGCCGCCTGGGGCGGTCTCGAGAAGGCCACGCACCGGGACTGGCAGTGGGTGCTCGGCGTGAACCTCTGGGGCGTGATCCACGGCATCGAGGCCTTCGTGCCCCGGATGATCGCCGGCGGCCAGCGCGGTCACATCGTCAACACCGCCTCCATGGCCGGGCTGATCGCCAGCCAGGGGCTGGGCGTCTACAACACGTCGAAGTACGCCGTGGTCGGACTCTCGGAGACGCTCGCCAAGGACCTGAAGCC
>Ga0134124_10001517_pt1 | contig 18663 bp, 14 predicted proteins | sample KB304_FD_96880 | JGI IMG/M metagenome (GOLD analysis project Ga0134124, IMG submission 96880) | Terrestrial soil microbial communities without Nitrogen fertilizer from Kellogg Biological Station, Michigan, USA - KB3-0-4 | ecosystem: Environmental > Terrestrial > Soil > Unclassified ...
GTCGGCACGCAGTGGATCAAATTCGGGAGCAACTGGAAAGATACTCCAACTGAAGATCATGAGCTTCGTAAGCCGTCTCAAGCGCCGCAAAAGTTTCTACCCGCTCGCCCACAGCGGTGTAGAACATTGCCAGCAAACCGGGAGAGACATGATCGTTGCAAACCTGCGGCCGCTTAAAGAATCGCCAGGCTTGCTCCTGATTACGCGAGCGCGCATAGACCATCATCCTGGTTTCGGACAGCCAGGTTGGGTTGTCGGAACGGCCGGGTTCGGGCGCATCACCAACACTCGCTTTCCGACCGGCGATTCCGGATTGTCGCGTCAGCTACAGTTGGCATTGAAGCTCCTGTCTTAACTGGAAGCCCGGCCCAGCAGACTCATCTACATCTTCCGCACAACCGATTAAGGTCTGAACAACCTGTTGAGTAATATCCATGAAGTAAAAAAAGATCGATCGCTTGGTGGCCCGGGCGCTGTTCCTTCATAATCACTGCGCCATTCTTATTCCAGAATAACGTTGGTCAGGAGAACAATGATTCGCTTAGTCAAATGCGTTGTGTTGATTTGGTGTGCTATCACTCTGTTTGTCGGGGTGGCTAACTCCAAAGTATGGTTCCAAAACTCGCCACCTACTCCATCTACGGTCGCTGCCGGCGCGGTACTAACAGTTGTCTTTGCCGACGACCGGTATTTCGAAGGACCAAGCTGGGACCCACTCGGCAACCGCCTCTTCTTTTGTGCGTTTGGAAAGGGAAATGAGCAAGTCCTCCGACTGGATGCGCCGGGCAAAACAACGGTTGTGATGGACCATACACAAGGCATTAACGGAACATATTTTTCTCGTGACGGCAGGCTCCTCGCAGCACAGGCTTTTGGTCATAACTTGTTTAGCCTGAAGATGGGCGCTGATGGCCCAGAAGATACCAAGGTCCTTGCTTCCGGCTTTGAGGGAATTCCATTCATTCAACCAAATGATGTCGCTGAGTCGCCGGTTACAGGTGGAATCTACTTTTCTGATCCAAACTTCAAGGGAAAGACGCACAGTGCAGTTTATTATTTGAGTCGCGAAGGATTCCTTCGCCGTGTAATTGATAATCTAAAACTGCCGAATGGCCTGGAAGTTTCCAACGATGGTGCCACTCTCTACGTTAGCGATAGCTTCGAAAAGAGAATCTACTCTTATCCGATAACGCCAGACGGCGGCGTAGATCAATCGCAAGTGAAAATATTCTTTGATCCTGCTACTGAAAATATGGCAGATCCAGACGGGATGTGTGCGGACGCACTTGGCAATCTTTATTTTGCGATGCGTGGCGGTGTGTGGGTTGTATCTAAAGAAGGGAAGTCGCTCGGTTTCATTCCAATCCCTGAGTTCGCAAGTAATGTAACGTTTGGAGGAACAGATGGTCAGACGCTTTACATCACATGTGACAAGAAAGTCTACAGCCTGGCCATGCGCGTGAAGGGTGCACAGTTTATAAACCGGAAGTAGTCCTACAAATTAAGAAGCGATGAAGATTTGCGATCCAAATACAAAGTGACGTTGTCGTGTTTCTGAAGTATCGAGGCTGGTCGCATTTGGCTAACTTCCAATTCAACACAGTTTCTTACTGCCTCTGCTTTTCGCTGGTCTGGAACAATGCAGAGTATCTGGCGAGTCTTCATGATCTGCTGAATCGACATTGAAATCGCCTGAGTAGGAACCTCGTCGATACTACTGAACCATCCTTCGCCCACCTGTTGCTTGCGACAAGCGGCGTCCAGATCAACAACGATGTATGGCTCATCTGTTTCAAAATCCGCAGGAGGATCATTGAAGGCCAGGTGTCCGTTTTCTCCTATTCCTACGAACGCAGCATCAATCTGTTGTTGTGAAATCAACTCTCCTACTCTGCGGCATTCCCGATCAGCATCCTTAGAATCGCCATTGATAAAGTGGAACGCACGGGGCCGCACGCGCTCCACAATGCGTTCTCTCAGATAACGGCGAAAGCTTGCCGGATGTGTCTCTGGTAAACCTACATATTCGTCCAAATGAAAAAAGACCACGCGAGTCCAATCTATGTTGAAAAAAACCAGGGCATCAAGAAATTCAAACTGCGATGCACCGGTGGCAGCGATTAGATAGGCCGAGCCTCTCTCTGAAATCGCCTGTTGGATTAGCTTTTCAGCGTGCGCAGCAGCTGCTTGTCCCATGTTCAATTTTGTGTCGAGTACTTCAGTAATCATTGGCCTATCCGGTTTTGTTATTAGACGCTTTCCCACTTTCGTGACATTGAGGATCGTTCAACTGCGTCGAGCACGCGCTGGTTCTTGACACCATCCTCGAAATTGGGTGTTGGGAGTCTGTCCTCTTCGAGTGCCTGCAGCAATTCCAAGACTGTATGCGTGAACGTATGCTCGTAGCCAATGATGTGACCGGGTGGCCACCAGCCACTTAGATAAGGATGCGCTTTGTCTGTTGCCTGGATCGTCTTGAAACCGCTATTTGGTCCTTCATCTGAATAGAACTCGAGCTCATTCATTCGCTCCAGATTAAATGACAGGCTGCCTTTACTACCATTGATCTCGAAACGATTGAAGTTCTTTCGCCCGGTCGCATATCTCGTCGCTTCAATCGTGCCAATTGCGCCTTTATCAAACCTCACGATTGACAGAGCTGCATCATCTACATCAACGTCGGCGGTCTCGTTGCTATCCAGCACAGGTCGTTGATGAACGAAAGTATTTAACAACGCCGTGACTTCGCTGATTTCACCTACCAAAAAGCGAGCGAGATCGGTGGAGTGTGAAAATAGATCGCCTAGTGCCCCTGATCCTGCCTTCGACTTATCAAGACGCCATCGAGTTGGGAACTGCGGATTACGAAGCCATTCCTGTAGATAAGTTGCCCGGTAATGGTATATGTCTCCGACGCCGCCCTGTTCGATAAGATTGCGAGCTAGAGAGACCGCGGGTGCTCGTCGATAGTTGTGACAAATCATGTGTACGCAATTGTTCTTCTCCGCCGCTTCGAGCATCTGCTCTGCTTCGGTCAATGTATTTGCCAAAGGCTTTTCACAGAACAGAATCTTCTTTGCCGACGCGGCGCGAAGAACAATCGGTGCATGTGTGTAACCGGGTGAACAGACATCAACGACATCGATGTCTGCACGTTCCACGATATCTTCCCATCTTGTTGAATACTCTTCCCAACCAAAACGGTCAGCAACTTTCTTAACCTCAGGTTCGTTGCGGCCACAGATAACTTTGAGTACGGGTTCGTAAGGGACATCGAAGAAGCTGCGCACTTGTCTCCATGCGTTGCTGTGGGCGCGCCCCATGAAGCCGTAACCAATCATCGCGATGTTCAGTTTGCGCATTGTGAACCCGGATCGTTTATTAAAGTGTTCGAGCAATATATTCAGCCGAACGAAACGCTAACGCCATGATGGTCAATACTGGATTGAATCCACCGTTGGTCACGTGAAGGGAACCGTCTACAACGAATAAATTGTCGTGACTATGAACGCGTCCCCACTCATCCGTAACTGACGCTCGTGGATCGATTCCCATGCGACAAGTGCCCGCCTGATGTTGTTTACCACTCAAGACAAGCCCGGGCTGACTACTCCAAACCTTTTCACAGCCACTTGCTTGTAACCAGTCTTCCCCGCGTGCCCGCATAAATTCGGCGGCAATCACCGTGGCTGGATGCGTTGTACCGCTAAGACGCGCAACTGGAATTCCCCATTTGTCACGAACACCGGGATCGACTGTTACGCGTCCTTCCGGATTCGGAATGTCTTGCACCGGTCCGCGAACATGCAGTACACGAGTGTAGTTGTCGCGCATGAATTGTTTATTGGCTAGTCCCCAGCGAGGAAGATCTGGCGGTAGCGAGTCGTACCAAAAGTCGATAGGAGGTTTAATAAAATCGTCAGCCAACATTCCGCCGCCTACGATTCCCGCGTTATCGTGATTGAACTCGGTAGTTGCAATCGTCACCCCGGGTCCGACTCCGTTGAACACCTTCGTTGGTGATATTCCGTAAGCTCGAGGATAGAGATGACCCTGTAAGTTTCTTCCGACTTGATCGGTCTCGTTTCCCAGGCCACTCGGATGGTGCGCAGATGTTGAATTCAAGAGAAGGCGCGCTGACTCTATGGCACCCGCCGAAACTATTACAAATTTACTCCGTGCGGTTTGTCTGTTCGTTCCTTGTGGTGAATCTACGAAGTATGAAACTCCAGAGACATTCCCGCGCTGGTCTACTTCGATGCGTTCAGCAATCGCGCCGGTGACGAGGTCGCAGTTGCCGGTGGCCAGCGCACGTGGAATGACTGTGTTATGGGAACCGCTCTTCGCATCGGTTGGACAGGCGAAGCCGACACAGTACTTGCACGCGATGCACGCAGCGCGTGCCTGGTACGGTTTGGTGTTGATTAGAAGTGGGACCGGACTTGTTTGCCAGCCTAACCTGAGTGCACCGTCAGTGAGTGCAATGGTTTGTGGACCAGGTGGAACAGGTGGTAACGGATAGTCGCGTTTGCGAGGTGACCGTTGCGAGTTCTCGTTATCTGCCCCCGCAACTCCGAGTTCCCACTCCGCGCGTTCATAGAAAGGCTCTAGTGTTTCATAAGGGAAGGGCCAGTCAGCGAGTGAACTTCCTTCAGGTATTCCATACTTAGTGGCCATTCGAAAATCGTCTGGCGAGAACCTCCAGGCTTGTGCTCCGTAGACGCGCGTTCCGCCACCAAGACAGGCAGCGTTATTGTGATAATCAGGTTCGTGAGGTTTTACGGTACGGCTGTTTCCATTGGGATCGACAAAGACCCTCGGATTCCCGACTAATTCCGGCCCAGCGTTGTGACCGTAGACTGAGAGTCTCTGATTCCGCAGCTGATCGCGTCCGACGTCGTCAAAACTCAGCGCCGCTCCACGTTCCAGGAGCAATATCTGCTTGCCCGCCTCGGCAAGGACACATGCGACGATTCCTCCCGCCGCGCCCGTACCTACTATGATTGCGTCGTAGTTCTCCATTAGATTGAGCGCGATTCAAATCCTGTCATTTCCCACGAAATAGATCCTCGGTTACCACCTTGTTGCGGATCGCTGTAGTAACCTTCAGCAGTGGTTGTGACGAGAAGATTGAAGAATTGGGTTGGGGAGATGGGCCAGGGGGCGAGTACATTCCCTGTTTCAATTGCCTGGAGAATCGATGACTGCAGGTCCGGAGTCAGGTCTGCAAAAGCGGTCGCAAATCGGAAACGACTTTCTGTGTCGACACAGTCGAGACCTGCAGCACAAAACTCGAGTTGTGATGCCAAATCGGTTTGGTACAAGCGTTCAAGGTAATCGCAGACACCCGCTTCATATGCTCCAGGATAATCGTCTGGCGGAATCAGGCAGTCAACGACCGCGCGCAAGGTTTGCTGTTGTAGAGTGGTCAAAAGCGGCTTTGCCTCAAGCGTCTGTGTGATGCTCCTTCTTATTCACACCAGGCTTCAGCCTGGTGATGGGCGGCACGAAAGAGATTAGTGAACCGTTTTTAACGGTTTGCATTCTTATCAAGTATCGAAGATGTGAGCACAAAACAGTTACGTCGCCAACTCCATCGAGAAACCGTTGAAACGGTTCTTTAGTAGGTCGTGGCGACGGGTCACCAGGCTGAAGCCTGGTGTGAATGAAAAGTAGAATCTTCACTTGACGTCGATTGTCTTTTCATAACTCGCCCCGCTCACTACATCTGTAGCGCGGATGACATATCTTCCGGGTTCGTCGTTCAACGCGAACGGCACGACAAAGGTTGATTTGCCATTCTGAAGCAAGACGTTGGTAGAGTAGATAGCGAGCCTCATTCCGTTCGGTGAATAAACATGACACCGAATCAGGCCTGGGCCATCAGTATTTGAGGTTATGGTCAACGGCACGTGTTGACCCAGTTGCGCGGTTGCAGAACCTTCGACCTTGATCTGATTCTCACGAGGACTCAAGGCAAACACCAATGCATCACCGATTAGAATTGAAGCATGGATTACATCGGTATAGCCGAGCTGTTTACCTATGCGTACATCAGTGACAAAGAATTTGCGGGGCAGCTTGATGGTCAGATCCTGCTTCGCCACTTGTCCGAGGTTGGAGTCGTTATAAGTGGTAACGCCATCCTGTCCGACAATTCCCGCCACGGCAACATTCTCTTTGACAAGCGTTAGAACTTCACTGTCGGCGAATTTATAACGTGCCAATTGAGCCTGGGTGATCGGGCGACCATCAGGGGACGTCACTTCAACAACTGGTCGCACACCAGCTCTCTTGAAAAGTGCATTTGCCAATTCACGATAGGCGGAGCCGCCAAACTTCACAGCTCGTTGTTTAGGATATTGGTCGAAGGTGGTATTGAGATAAATCGCCCAGCCCTTACCAAAGTGGTTCACAATTGCGGCGTCAGCATTGCCGATCTGGAACAGGGATGCCCCAGTCGTTACCTTGATGCCGGGTTCAGCAATGCGAAAGTTTGCAAGGTTGGTTGTGCTGAGACTCCAACTCGCACCCTCTTTGGTTGTGTGCACACTCTCGGTTGTTAGTTTCAAATCCCGCTTGTCCGGCAAACCGGCATTGATCCCGAACAACTTGTTAATGGCGTCACTGGTCTGCCAGGAGCAATGTTGGTCCATTAGCCCGGGAGCGGCGTCGGCTATAACAATTCCGCCACGCGAAACAAACTCCTCGAGGTGTTGAGTTTCTTCCGGCGATAGTGCGAAAGCCAGCGGTAAGATCACGACCTTGTATTTTTCGATGGAGATCTGATTCCTGGCGACATCTTCGGACGAGATGAAATCAAACTGCAGCCCCAGGTCTTTGATTGTTCTTACCCAACCATCGCGGTTCGCGACAAAACTCAGACGGGCCTTATCGGAAACCTCATCGTCGTCATCACTATTTCGTTGGTGATAACCGAGAATGCTTGCCGCATGAATTGACGGCATTGAGTAGTAGAGTGCAATTCCATCCTGCTGTCGTGTTGATTCCATTAAGAGCTTGCCAACCCCCTCGGATTTCAGGGAAGTGAAGGCTCGTCCCATGTCTCGAGCAGAGGCGGAGTAAGTCATGTCAGGATTCAGGAACGAGTACATCCAGAAGATATTTGGGTGAAGAACGTTGTGGATCGCCGCTGTCCAAATGGCGTTTTGTACAGCCAAACCATGCGAGCCATAACCGGTCCAGAAGCCGATCATTGCATTTGGCTTAGCGAATGATCGATGCATGTCCCACTGGTTACCGCCGTCATACGACAAGAAGTCATCGATAACTCGATCCAGTCGTGCCCAATCAGCACCGTCATAAGCATTTGTGGCCTGTGTACCAGAAACTGCAATATGAGCATCCGGATCACCTTCGATCGCGGCCGCTCGAGCTATCTCATAAGCCTTCGCGAACGTGATTTCCATGAAGGTCCTATGATCGGCCCAGGGGGCAAAGTTGCGACTCTTTTTCGCTTCGTCTGTCGTGTAAGGCACCACCGAATCCCAATCTGCAAAGCTTGCCCGCCACTCCTTATTCAGAGCCGCAAGCGTGCCGTATTCCTGTCGTAGCCAGACACGAAACTCGCGCAGAGTGTCAGGACTCCAGTCGAAGTCAACAGCGTCGCCGTATGAGGTCAATGAACCTTCGTCGCCGACAAAGTAATAGTCCATGTTGTAACGTGCTTTGTTGCGGGCGGCGGCGCGAACGATATCGGACAGGCTTCTTAAGACATGCGGGTTATTGAATGAGGGGGTTCGCTGAAGAAATTTTTTATCTCCAGTTCGCTTATACAGTTCTTTCTTTGTCAGATAACCAAGCGATTCAAAGTCACCGGTTTTTTGATAGTCGGCGATAGCTCGTTCCATTGCCTCCGGAGTTGTTGGACCACGATCGTACCAATAAACACCGAACGAGCCGCGCGGAATGTTGAGTGAATTGTCGACATCGCCGGACCATGTGAATCCCGTGTCTGCGGCCGCGCCATGGACCATCCTCATTTGCGCATCCTGCAGATAGTGTTTCGTCCCGCCGAAGGAAACGAGTGGCGTGTACTCCTTAATGCGGCGCACATCCTGGACAACCATCACAGGCTTCGCTCTGATCTGATCGACAATCGCCCCGTGTTCGTCTACTAGTTCACCCGTCACCTCGGCAACCTTCCCTAGAAAGTCGTTTAAGGGAAAAGTGAAGGTTCGCTCTCCGCGGGCTGGAGCGGATACGGTGCCAAGTAAACGACCTAAATCATCCGCTACCTCCATCTTCATTTGGAGTCCGGTCATATCACCAGTAGCACGTAATACGGCACTCAGCGTCTCACCGCGTTTATAGACGTCAACTCCAGGCTTGGTGGCCGTCATCATCGCGCGCTTAGTGGTTTCGAAAGTTGCTGCGCCCCAGTTCAGAGTGGAACTGTCCTTCGAATCGCGAATGATCACATTGAAAATCTGCCGACCACCTGGCCAACCTATCGTAGATTGCAAAGCAGACGGCGGTATAACAATCGAGTTTGATCCAACCGCAAGAGACTTATCAACGCGAGTCGATCCGAGTGATTGTCCGAATTCGTTTCTACCGGTGACTTCGATCTGCACTGACCTTTGGCTTGCGACTGAAAGACCGAGTTTTAAACCTGCATTGCTGGCAGCTATCGATTCGATACTTACTGGAGTTTCTCTGCCGGCGGCCCAGAGGAGAGATCGGGCAAGCAACGAGTATTGGTATTCCCAGTAGTCCCAGTAAATTTTCGTTTCGTTCGGATTAATGCTCTGGGGAGTGAAGCCTTCTTCGACATAGGCCATCGAGACAACACGTCCCTTGCCAAAGTTCTTTACAGCAAGTACAGGATGTTCTCCCGATTTAATTAAAACAGTGCCCTGTGCTTTGTACCGATAGAACGATCCGCCCGTATTTCCTTCGGGAAGCAAATCAAGTGGCAGACCCTGAGTAATGAAATGGGGCTCACCAAGTTCCCACTTACCTTTTGTAACGGCATCGTCATTTATCTCGGGATAGCCACGCTCGTTCACGGTGTCGTCCGGGACTCCAATAAGAGGAGAAATCTCCCAGATACGCTCATCGCCAACGGCTTCATCGCCTTTGAATGGATGACCTTTTACGTCACCGACAAAAGGGTGTAGCAACACGAGACCAGCGCCATCCTGCACTCTTCGCAAGATTGCATCGCGAGTCGCACGCGTCATTCGGGACCATCCATTAAGGCCCGGGATTAGCATGACTTCATATTGCGCGCTCCCCGTAAGGTCTTTTTCAACATAACCGTAGACCGTTTGGAAGTCGTCTCGGTCACCACGATATTCGTGACCATAGTAGTCACCAATTCCCCAGCAACTAATGTCCCAACTACGATCGATTGAATCAGTAGTAGGATCTAGTTGCAGCCGCTGCATCAACTCGACCATGTCTCGTCCGTATTGAATGGAGGGGATAAAGAACCCTTTAATCGGACCCTGCGGAAGTTTTGTCGCCCAAGGCACATGCGGTGTGACGACTTCTTTTGAGTAGGTGATATCGTTCTTGGGAAAATTGCTTCCACCAACACCTTGTTGTTCCTGTGCGGAAACACTAAACAGTATGAGTGTGATCCCAAGGACGACAAGGTAGAACGCTTTGGTCATAGTAGTGTTGTGCTTAAAGTTTTCGTCAACTTTTGACAGATGGAACCGTCACGGTCGGCTAACGGAGTCGGCAATTGCAAAGCAGATGCGAGCCGAAGGCAAAACATCATCAACTTCAGGGAACGCGCGCGTGCCGGTGCGGAGTGCACGAACAAACTCTTGCACTTCCTGGTAAGCGCCATTCCGCAGATCTTCAGCTTCACTCTCATCCGCCTTGGAGTCGGCTACCAGTTTGTCTTCCTGCCAGCACTCCATTGAGCGTTGAGGCCCCGAGCCGGCACTAACCCGAGCCCGAAATCCGTCGCCAAAGAATTCATACGACTCTTCGACCATGCCTGCTGTAGGCAAGACTTCCACAGTACCTGTGACGCCGTTTTTGAAGAGTAGTGAAATTCGGTACCACGTGGCCGAAGATCCGACCGGTTGTTGAATATCGACGTCAAATGTTTCGACTTCGCCGACAAAATGTCGGAGTGCATCCATCACATGAATAGTGGTCGACCAGATGAAGTCTTCCTCGCTTCGCGCATGGCGTACCTGCACTGCGCGTACATAGCGCAGGGGACCACACTCTTGAATCCACGAACGAACCTCATTGAGGTAAGGCATGAAGCGTCGATTAACGGACACCATGTGTGTCGTTTGAGTTTTGCGTGCAACAAGACTCAGTCGTTCTGCTTCTTCTCTTGATGTGCCTAGAGGTTTCTCGATAACACACGGCAACCTACGTTCGAGCAATTTAATTCCGGTGTTAACAATATGCTCAATTGGCAGCACGCTTACGCACCCATCTAACTTTTCCGTCTCTAACATTCGGTCCAGATCTGTGTACTGCCGAGCAAACCCGAAAGTACGACAGAACTCCGCAGCTCTATCGGCATTCAGATCGCAGGCTGCGACGAGCTCAATTTCGCCCCTGTGCTCCGCCGCGAAACGCGCGAGAGGTGTCGCATGACTACTCCTCGAGTGTTCACCGCAACCTACTAAGGCGATTCGGACCACTGAGCCTCCATTCTCTTCTAGTTCTGAGCTTCCCCGGCTTCTCGTTTCTTTGTGGCATCGAGGCGAGCAAGCATGTTCTTAATGTCCTTTGCACCCTTGAACGCTACATAGACCGTGATCGTCGAATACCAGACAACGCAGGCGGCAGTAACAATCCACCAGAACCAATGATGAGGCATTAGGCTGACTCCTTTCTCAAGCTCTGCTGTGGTTTGAGTAGTGATCCAACAACCATCGCTGCAGCAGAAAGTACATAAGTGGCGATACCTGAATAATAGGGGCCGATGGACTTGGCTAACTGTACGGTTGAAGGCAACTGTTCCATCACCAGGTAACTGACGGGAATAAGTGCGCTCACAAAAATCGAAGCACCGGCGCCCCAACTGTTGGCGCGCTTCCAATAGCAACACGCTATCAGGAGCATTGAAATGCTAGCTAAATAGATCGTTCCCGTTACTCCAAGATAGGTCCAAAGGTCACCCTTTAACGGGTACCAGAGTCCGTAAAGAAGTAAGAATATGCCGATGAATGCAATGATTGTTCGATTCCAAAAGAGCCCTTTCTTTTCTGACCAGGGTTTCTTGCGGAAGGGAGCCATGATGTCGTTGTAGATCACGCTACACCACGTCAACATGTAGGATGAATCGGTAGACATATCTGCGGCCAACATCGCAGCAATGAGAATTCCCATCAGGCCCGCTGGAACTGCGGTACTCAAGTAGCGCGGCATTGCTTCAAGAGTGTTTGCTACTGGACCGAGCGTTGCGAGCGCGGCAATGCCCCACAAGCCCGGAATCAGAAACCGACAAACGAAGAAGAAGCTCGTCCGGGTATAAACCTTCTGCCCCGTAGCGGTATCTTTTGCGGCGAGCACTCGAGCAATTGTTGTTTGCCAGGTAAGAACCGCAGCTGTATTCAACATCAGATTGAAAAGAACGTATTGCCACCCCATCGTTGGATTAATAAAAGGATTGAACCCGCCCGCGCCGTAGCTTGTCTCGACGGTCATAACCATTTTTTCCCAACCGACGTTTACTAGTATCAATATCGTGACAAGAATTAATCCCGCGCTCATAACCACAAACTGCAGGAAGTCCGTCACAAGAACGGAAAGCATGCCGCCAAGAATCGTATAGATCGCCACACCGACCAGTAATGCCGTCATCATGATCTCGAGGTACTTCACGTCGAGCCCGGCAACAAGCACGAGGAACTGACCACCGGTGCGCAGGAAGACACCCATATTGAGTAGGCCGCCAAGTACGATTACCACCCCGGCCGCCCAACGGATACGCTGGCCGAATCTCTGCTCGAACAGTTCCGGGATCGTCATAACGCCGGCGTCTCGCAGAGGTTTGATCACGAATCCCGTCATTCCAACGACTGCCATTGCTAGAGCCATGAGGATTCCTGGCGTTGCGCCGGCAAACCCCTTTTCGTAACCGTTTTGTGCGGTGTACATACAGGTCACAATTCCGAACTCCGTAGCTGCGAGCGACGCAATCCCTAAGTACACATCCATTTCCCGTCCCGCGACGAGAAAGTGCTCGACTTTGCCGACATACTTGCGAACCATCAAACCAGCGGCCATGGTCACCAGCAAATACAAACCAACAATGCTACCGTCCAAAAGCCAATTGAAATTTGTCATAAACTTGTAATTAGCCTTTCGCTGCTTACTCAGTCAACGTTTTGGAGAATTGCGTGATACGCGGCGCCAATTGCTCCAGCCTTTTCACCCAGTGATGTCGCAACGATTGGTACCCCCTGACCCAGTGGTCTCCATTCGAATTTATCGAGGTACCTGGACAGTGGATCAAACAATGCAGCTCCTGCTTGCGCAATCCCACCCCCAATGATGACGACCTCCGGGTCGAAAGCATTTATGAACGAAGCAATGACCACTCCCAAATGAAAGATCGATCTGAGCCAAATCGTGCTTGCCTGATCATCGCCGCTAAGATGTGCTTCAACTAGCTGACGCGTTGAAGTGAAGCGACCTCCCGAACGTTCCTTGAGGTTATAGTTCCCGATCATTTCCTCGATACTGCCCGGAGTTCCGACGATGTCCGGAGCGCCGTCTGAGTTTAAGGAGACGTGGCCCAGATGTCCTGCGCGTCCGATGTGTCCCTTCGCCAGACGACCATCGATGAGAAGCGCACCTCCAACACCGGTTCCCAGCGTTAGTAAAATAACGTTGCTATAACCTGCGGCGGCGCCCTTCCAGACTTCACCAAGCAATGCAGCGTGTGCGTCATTGAGAACAACGACAGGGCGTGGTGAGTCCAGGAAGCCGGTCCAGACAAAACCCTGAAGGCCGTTTAGGCGTCCTTGCATATGCGCAATTGAGCGACCATCTTTTGCAGCCAATCCGGGAGAGGCGATACCGATGTGACAAGCAGCTGCACCACGTTCTTTTTGAATTGCATCCGTCTTTTCCTTGATGGTCTGGGCCCAGGATCCTTGCTGATCCGCAGTGTCGCAAGTTCGGTAATCGAGGAGCTCGCCGTCATTTGAAACAACGGCGAATTTGATATTAGTGCCACCAAGATCGACACCGATTGAGTATTCCATCGGATTACTAAACGCCCTTTCTCCACTTGGTGTCGTCACGACGGAGTAACTGAAAACTTAAGGATCCATCAGGACTTGTCGGTTGCGCTGTGGCCCAGTTGACTGGTCGCCGCTTGCCACCCTTAGTTTCGAGCTCAGCCCTTATTCTCAGCTTCAGCCCGTCGCTGCCTTTTGGTAATACAAAAGAGGCTTGTCTGATCTTGCCCGCATAAGGCTGACCAGCATCCAGAGATCCTTTCATTCGAATTCTTCCGTCTTCGCTTTCGACGTATAGGCGGAGGATCCCCGGGATGCCAGCAACGCCGTCATTGGATACCGCCACGATAACTTCATCCGTTCCAAATCGTTTTCGCTGCCAGATCCATGAAGGCCTCAAGCGATACCCGAGTCGCCGCTGTAACGTGTCAAAGCCGTTAGGGTATCGTTCGTAATACCGACGCAGGTTGTCAGACTCAGTCCAGAGCGACCAGTAGTTGGCGCCTAAATCGATCGAATGGAGCATCCACTTCTCGAGCACGTTGATTCCCGATTCATCGATCGGAAGATATGTGGGATCGATTTTGTACTGACGGTAGTACCCGTCTTCCATAATCGTTGCCAGCCATGGCGGTCGATTTGCCAGCTCTTCGATCTGAATCGGTTCTTCAACGACAATGCTATCTGAACGTAGCCAACATCCGGCCCGCACGCACATGTCCTGGACCTCTCTGTTGCCAACGTTACTGATATCAGGCTGAGTGTTGACAGCAAGTGGAACATTCCTCCAGAGATCTAGCTGCAACTTAGTCATGTTCAAAAATGTCTGCGCGGCGGTGAGATAGTCGGGAAAAGGATTGGGCAGATTGCTCGTGTGACCTTCGCCCCAGAACCCATACATCATGAGATCGATAAATTCCATCAGCGGATTGTTGTCAAACTCACGTGCCAACAACTCGTTCAATTCCTTAAAGGCACTCTGAAATCTGGGGTGGTCATATCTGGGTTCGACAAAGTCTGCGTGAGCACCATACGTCCGCCCGATTTTCACAAGAGGAACTTGTTTCTGAAGAAAATCCGGGAGAGCAAGTTGTTGGGGTTGAAACTCTGTATTGGACATTTGAACGCGAAAGGCAACCCGTAAGTTGTGACGCTTCGCGGCATCAAGAGTGAGTTTGAAGACAGGGTGCAGGTCGAGTTTTCCAGGAGACGTTTGAACGTTTCGCCAGTCGCAACGAATGTAGAGGACATCGACAAAGGGAAGTGAAGCCATCTTCTCCACGTGTTGTTCGAGCGTTTCAGTTCCGGCACGAACTGCTAATGATGGTCCACCTTCTTCCCATGTATAGCCGACAAGTCCAAATCCGTAGTTCCTTATCGGCTTCGACGATTGAGACGTCACAAGCACCGTGTACCAGCCTTCGTCCTGCTCGATTCCAAACGGACCCTGATTCAACCGGTCACTGGCTGTTGGTCCCGACCCAAAGTCGTATCCATACCAACTATGTGTAGGAACCTCCTGGGCGACCGCATGCGGCAGACCGCTCAAGAGTGGAAGTGTGGCTCCGGCTTTAATGAACTGTCGTCTGTGCATTGAAGTGATTCTTCTGCAATCTGACTAAGAGTTTATTAACTGGCGCATCAGATCAAAGACTGAGTCTCGCATCAGTCGAACTTCTTCCTCAGTACCTGCTTCTGCGCTCAACCGAATGATTGGTTCGGTGTTGGATCCACGCACATGTAGCCAGCCATTAGGTAGCAGAACTTTCACGCCGTCGCTCAAGTCCATAGGTGAATCGGCGTAAATACGGCGTACCATCTTTATGACTTGTGGAATCTTGTCCGAAGGGCATGGCAGCTTTTCCTTGAGCAAAATCAAGCGAGGAAGTTCATTTAGAACCTCGGTGAGCGTGGTGCCACGGTCCGCAAGCATGTGTAGAACCAACGCCATTCCGACAAGGCTATCGCGTGCAAAATTGATCCTCGGGTAAATTACGCCGCCGTTTCCTTCACCTCCGATGAGTGCTCCAACGCGTTGCATACACTCGGTGACATTTGCCTCTCCAATCTTTGTCCGGTAAATAGGACACTCAAAACGCTGTGCCACAAAATCGAGCGCGTTGGTGGTTGAGAGATTGGCAACAACTGGTCCACGTTGCTGGCTCAAAACGTATAACGTTGCCAGGACCAGCGTGTAGTCCTCGCCGATTGGTTCGCCAAGTTCAGAGACAATCGCCAGACGATCGGCGTCCATGTCCTGGGCAAATCCAATATCAGCGCCGTGGCGCTTTACTGCCTCGCATAGAGCCGAAAGGTTTTCCTTGGTAGGTTCGGCTGCTCGAGGGAACTGGCCGTTGGGTTGATCATTGATGGTGATCACTTCTGCGCCCAACGTGTTGAGTAACTTTGGACCGACTATCGAGCCGGCACCATTGCATGCATCCAACACGACGCGTAGACGCCTACCCTTACTGGGGAGTGGCCCAAGTGCGTCCATGATCGCCTTAATGTGAAAGTCCCCTGCGCCCGTTACGGTTTCAACACCGCGCATTTCATGTCCCCCGACAGTTACGTACTCGCCCTGGTGATAGATGTCGAGCATCTCACGGGCAAGGCCGGAACCGAGAAATGTTCCGTCTGCCCCGATAAATTTCAATGCGTTCCACTCGGGAGGATTATGACTAGCCGTGATAGCCAATCCGCCTTGTGCTCCACGCAGACGCACCATCAGCTGGATAGTTGGTACCGGGCACATTCCAACGTCGAGGACGCGACATCCGCTGGATAACAGTCCAGCGATCACTGCTTGCTTGACCATCTCACCTGAGGTTCTCGGATCGCGACCTATAACAATCGTCCCCGAGCCAACGTAAGTACCAAACGCTTGGGCGAATCGGGTCAAGAGTGTAGGCGTCAGCGAATCACCAACCACGCCTCTTACTCCGGAAATACTGATCTTTAATGTTGGGATAGCGCGCATTGTTTTAATCTTTGATCTTTGTATTTGATGTGTCCTGGCGATTGTCGACAAAGCACAAAGTACAAAAAACCAAGCACAAACGATTTACGTTTTAACCCTATCACGGGCCCACTCCAGCAATTCTTGAGCGCGACGTGAATCGTTGGCTTCGGTGATGATTCTTATGATCGACTCAGTATTCGACGCTCGTACATGAACCCAACCGCCGTTGAATTGGATCTTGATCCCATCGCTCAGATCGTGTTCGAGGTTCTCGCTTTCAACCCTCACTCGGAAATTCTGCAGCACCGAATAAAGGTGATTGGGTTCGACTTCGATGTTGTATTTCAGCGTGACTACATCTGGCAGCTCCTTAACCAATTGTGAAATTGGTCCATTGCTCTGTGCCAGATACGAGAGGATGAGACCAATCGCGGCGGCGCTATCGTGAGTCGGATGAACTTCAGGAACTGCGATCCCGCCACTGCCCTCTCCACCCAGAACCGCCTCATGTTCGATCATCGCTTCGGAAATGAATGCCTGACCTACAGGCGTTCGAATTACAGTTGCCCCGTATTGAGCAGCAACACGATCGATTCGGCTACCGGTGGAGATATTCGTTATGAGTGGTCCGACTCGTTCTTTCAACCGGATCGCCGCGGATAACGGTAGCGTTACCTCTTCTGATAATGGTTCGCCAAGCTCAGTTACGATCCCTAAGCGTTCACCGTCCGCGTCGTGCGCGAATCCTATGTCCGCACGACCAGCCTTAACTACAGCCCGAAGTTGAGCCATTGTGTTTGGAGTTGGTTCCGGCGAGTGAGGAAAAGGCGCTAAGGGATCATCATTTACGGCGAGGACCTCACAGCCAAGAACTTCAAGCCACCGCGGAATCAAAAGCGCACAACTCCCATTACAACAGTCGACGGCAACGGTCAGTTTGCGCGAACGGATTGATAGGACATCAAATGCTGTTCGCAGGGTTTCGATGTGAGGCTCGATGGCGTCCATTGTTTCGACGCGAGTCTTTATTTTGTCCCAGGTTGTTTTTAAAAACTCGCCTTGATGATAAATGTCCAACAGCTCTTCAGCTTGCGTTGCGTTGAGGTACAACCCATCCGATCTAACAAATTTTAGAGCGTTCCACTTAGATGGATTGTGACCTGCGGTTATTGCAATTCCGCCCTCAGCTTCAAATTGTCGCGCTGCGAGTTGCAGGCTCGGTGTGGGACAAACGCCCAGGTCGATTACCTCGCAACCTGAGGCGAGGAGTCCGGAACACACGGCTGCATGGACCATTGGTCCTGATGGACGAGTGTCGCGAGAGACCACGATCCGCCCGCCGTCGAGATAAGTACCGAAGGCCTGGGCAAAGTCAACGGCAAGTTCAGGCGTAAAAGCTTCACCAACTACGCCACGCACTCCAGTGATACCGATCTTCAAAGGTTTCATAACAGATGTTTCAAACGACAGCTGTCCGAGGTCGTAACAACGCCAAAACTAATATCATTCCAACGAAAGGTATAAGGCTAGCCGTGATCAGTATGGGTTCAAAAGAATAGTGATCAGAAACATAGCCAATTAGATAAGTCGAGATAATTGTGCCCACGCCGGCTCCAGTTCCACTCATTCCGCTAACCGTGGCAACAGATTTACTGCTGTAGAGATCCGAAGGCAGAACAAGAGCCATAGTGGAAAAGGACGCATAGGCGAAAGTTGAAACTGCAAATAACGCAGCGAGAGAGAACAAGCTTGAAGTGAAGATAGTCGGAATTAAGAGTGTCATGCCCAAACCGCCAAACACAATTACAGCCTTCCGAGCCTTTATGACTGGCCATCCGCGGTTGATCAACCAGCTCGAAAGTCCGCCGCCGAAAAAGTTCCCGAGATCAGCGGCAACGAAAGGAATCCAGAACGCAAGAAGTCCCTGCTCGGGATTGATACCCTTGCTTACGAGGTAGATGGCGAACCAGTCAGTGATGAAAAACCAGACAGGATCGGTCATCGTTCGAGCAGCTATTATCGCCCATGTCTGTGGCAACTTGATGAGATCTCGCCACTGGGCTTCTGGTTGGGGATGATCGATGTCTTCTTTCATCTCGATCCGATCGCGCAAGATCATTTCCCGCTCAGCAGCCCCGATTCGTGGATGAGACTCGGGAGGGTAATAAAGCATTCGCCAAAGTCCCAGCCATAAAAATCCCAGAGTTCCGGTGATTACAAAGGCTGGTCGCCAGCCACCAAAGTATTTGTAAAGTCCGATCACTAAGAGCGGAGCAATTGCACCACCGATCGACGAACCGCTATCAAAAAGTGCAACGGCCCAGCCGCGCTCTTTTTTCGGAAACCACTCGGCGACTGCCTTTGTTGCTGCGGGCCAATTCGCTGATTCTCCTGCGCCCAGTAAGAATCGGAAGCATGCGAAGCTTCGCAGTCCACCAGAAAGGGAAGTCAACATTGCTGCAATCGAATACCAGATGACGGTGACCGTGAGACCTTTTCTAGTGCCAA
>Ga0134124_10001518_pt1 | contig 18661 bp, 16 predicted proteins | sample KB304_FD_96880 | JGI IMG/M metagenome (GOLD analysis project Ga0134124, IMG submission 96880) | Terrestrial soil microbial communities without Nitrogen fertilizer from Kellogg Biological Station, Michigan, USA - KB3-0-4 | ecosystem: Environmental > Terrestrial > Soil > Unclassified ...
CCAATCCGCGAGCGTTGTACTTCTCCGATGATGTGGTGGTTGGCTACATCCGCGGCGCCCCTTTTCTTGAATTCGCCGCACTCGACCCACAAAAGGGTGTCCAGTTCTACACGCTGACTCAGAGAGAAACGGCGAAGCCGCAGATTTCACGCGGCAGCGACTGCCTGCGTTGCCATCTTTCTCTGACCACCATGGATGTACCGGGCCTCATGATTCGCAGCCTGCCCACGTTCACGGATGGGCAGATCAGTCCTCAACTGGGCAATTTCACGCCAGATCACCGCTCGCCATTCGCCGAACGCTGGGGCGGCTGGTATGTCACCGGCGATCTGGGGCGCATCGAGCACATGGGAAATCTGCTCCTTCAGCGGTCTGCGGACGCCAACACCAAGACCAGCAGCAACAGCCTGAAGCTCGCCTCTCTGGAGAGTCGTTTCGACCAGCGGGGATACCTTACGCCGCTCAGCGACGTGGTGGCGTTGATGACATTCGAACACCAGAAGCAGATGACGAACCTGATCGTTCGCATGGGATGGGATGCCCGACAGGCACTCTCCATGCCGCGCACGGACGAGAACCGTCGGATCATCTCGGCTCTTCTGGAAAGCGACGCACGCGAACTGGTGCGCTATCTGCTGTTCATCGATGAACCACCCCTGCCCAATCCCATCAGCGGCTCGACCTTCGCGGACGAGTTTGCAGCGCGTGGACCTTTCGACAAGCAAGGCCGCTCGCTGCGTCAGTTCGACCTGAAACAGCGTCTCATGCGCTACCCCTGCAGTTACATGATCTACAGCAAAGCCTTTGACGAACTGCCGGATGAAGCACGCGCTGCGGTGTATCGCAGGCTGTGGGATATCCTGAGCGGCGCAGATCGGAGTGTCGCCGCCGGAAACTTGAGCGCCAACGATCGCCGCGCCGTACTGGAAATCCTTCGTGCTACGAAGTCCGACCTTCCCGGCTACTACCGGACCGAGGCGTCCGTTCCATAGGTTCAATCTCGCAGCCGCCGTGTCGATCGGGGGCCAGAGTCCGACGTCGCGACAGTGAGAGGTGGATCACATTGCGATTCGCAAGATTCTTGAGCCTGTCTCTGAGTTCCTCAGGGTTTCCCTTACGTATTTCACCTTGCGACGAAATCGACGGTTGCATTGTCAAGAGCGCTGCTACCGTGCACCCGCACCTTGCATTGCAACAGGAGAGCCCTTCAGGGGCCCGGACAATGGATTCCCGCTCAATTTTCAGGCTCCGATCCGCGAGCTCCGCGGGAAGTCTGCCTTGGTACCTCTCTGCTGAAATTGCCGTGGGCGCGCTGTTCCTGCTGGTGTCCGTCGCAGCAATCGCCACCACGCGCGCCTCTGGCGGCGCAGCGCTGCTGTGGCCGAGTAACGCCCTGGCGGCTTCGCTGCTGATCCGGATGCCGCAGGTGCGCTGGAGTGCCGCCTATCTCAGCGTGTTGCTTGCCGGCCTGCTTGCCAATCACTTTGCGGGCGGCGATTCATGGGGATTGTCCCTGGGTTTCACGCTGGTCAATCTGTTCGAGATCAACTTGATGGTGGCGACTTTCCGCTTTCTGATCCGCTTTCCCTATCCGCAGATCACCATCGTCCAGGCCTCGGTCATGACCTTGTTCATGGGGTTGTTCGCCACGGGCATTGCCGCGGTGTTGGGAGCCATGCTGCTGCACGAGGCCACCGGCGCCCCGGTGCTGTCGGCGGCTCGCGAGTGGTGGATGTCGGATGCGATTGGCGCCTGTCTCTTCGCGCCGCCGGTCATTCTGTACAGCAAGCAAGCCTTGCAGCGCCTGCTTCGGCCGCGGTTCGTGGCGTTGAACGCCGCCGCGCTGCTCGCCTGCGTCACCGCGACCTGGCTGTCCGTCGCGTTCATCCGGTTTCCATTTGTTCTCATCGCGCTGGCACCCATGGTGGCCGCCTTCCAGGTGGGATCGTTCGGCGCTTCGATACTGAGTCTGTGCAATGGCCTGACCGTGGCCATTCTGTGGAAGCTGGGTATCCAGCCCCTTGGGCTGGATCCGACTACGCACGGCACGTCGCTGGTGGGCCTGCCCTTCGTTGCACTAATTGCGGCGCTCATGCCGCCGATCGCCGTCGGCCTGGGAACCGATTCCAGGCGCCGGATGGTCAAGGCACTGACTGCCAGCGAGCGCCGCTTTCGTGAGTCGATGGAGCATTCGCCGCTTGGCATGATCACCCTGGACCTCAAGGGTCATTGGGCCTTCACCAACGCGGCGTTGCAAAAACTGCTCGGCTACAGCGCTGCCGAGCTGGCCGCAATGGATATCGAGTCGCTGGCTCATCCTAGTGAATTGCCGCGCATCTGGGAGCATTGGGGGCGCCTGATCTCGAGCCAGATCGACTCCTATGCGACCACACGCCGGTTCCGTCATCGCGATGGCAGCTGGGTGTGGACGCACTGTGCGGTTTCGATGGCACGAGATGCTGACGGCATGCCGATGCACATCATCAAGCAGGTCGAGAGTCTGCAGGAAAGGCATCGCGCCGAGGGCCGCCTTGCCGCCGAACGGGAGCTGCTGCGCACCACGCTGGCGGCCATCAGCGATGCCGTGATCACCACCGATCCTTCCGGGGCAGTCACGTATATGAACGACGCCGCGGTGGCACTGATTGGCAAGGCCTTCGAGAGTATCGAAGGCCGCGACATGGCCCAGGTGCTGGGGCTCACGGACGTGGAGACTCAGGCTCCCGTGGAGAATCTGGTACAACGTTGCATTCGGGAACGTCGGGCCATCAAGCGTCGGGATGCGTGCGCATTGCTGCGGCCCGACGGACTGGTGTGCTACCTCGCCGACTCCGTGACTCCCGTGTTCGACGAGCAGTTTGAAATCACGGGTCTGGTCGTCCTGCTGCACGACGTCACCGAGCATCGCGAGCGCACACTGGCACTGCATCATCGCGCCAATCACGATGCATTGACCGATCTGCTGAATCGCGGCGCTTTCGAACGGCGGGTCGACAAGGCCTTCAACCAAGCAAGCGGACTGCAAGCCCCCGCGGCCCTCATTGCCATCGACCTGGACAGGTTCAAGGCGATCAATGACACCTGCGGCCATGCCGCGGGAGACCAGATGCTGCAGATGGTGGCCGAGGCACTGCGACGCGTCGTGAGGCCGGCGGACGCGATCGGGCGCCTGGGTGGCGACGAGTTCGCGGTGCTGCTGAATGATTGCGAATCAGCCCGGGCGCGGGAGATCGCCCAGCGTGTGCTGGTGGCACTGAATACCCTGCACATGAATTGGAATGGAGTGCTGCACTCTGCGGGCGCCAGCGTTGGAGTCGCCACTTGCGGTGCCTCATTCGACACGCCGAAGGACTGGATCGCCGCGGCGGATGAGGCCTGCTACGCGGCCAAGCAGAATGGCCGTGGCAGGCTGTGCACCTGGTCGGCGGCGCGCCGTGACGCCGTCGCAGGGTAAGAACTTTTCGCAGAGTGGGATTCGAACCTTCTCACCGGACTGGCGGTACATTTCTCGCCTGCCCCGAAACTAGTGCCCCAGAGCGCCGGCACTCACAACGCCTGCAAGAATGCCAGCAAGTCCGCTTGTTCCTGCGCTGAAATACGTATCGGGGATCGCCCCTCCCCGTCGCGTCGGAGGGAGCCACGCTGTGACCGATTCAGCTCAGAACGGCCCACTGCGGCGGTTGGCGATTCGACATAGTGCCTCAGCACTTCCGCCAGCGAAGCGAACTGGCCGGCGTGCATGTAGGGTGACCTGCTGGCGATGCCGCGCAGGCCAGGGGTTTTGAAGGCGCCTTGGTTGTGCGCATCGTCTGCCAGGAAGCGCAATTCCTGGCACTGCTCGGGCCGAGCATCGCTGTATCGGCTGATGCAATTGAATTCATCAGCACGTACCTTCGCAACGCCGATCATCCTCCCTGCATCAGGATTCTCGGCATCTCGCGGCGGTACACCAGTGTTGTGAAATTGTTGATCGGTGAACAGCGGGCCATTGTGGCAGCTCACGCACTGGCCCTTGCCGATGAACACACGCAACCCCCGCACCTCTTGCGGCTTCAGGATGCTCCCGGTGTGTTGATTTCCGCTCAGCACATTGTCGATGTAGTGATCCAGCCGAGACAGAGAAGGCCTCAAAGTCAGTTCATATGCGGCAATAGCTTTCCCCATATTTACGAACACCCGGGACACCGCATCTCGTGATGCAGCATCCATCTGCTGCCATGCCGCCTGTTCCGCAAGGTTACCGTTCGGGCTGGCGTTTCCCGGGAGCCCTGCGAGATCAGGCAACGTGCCGAACAGCTCGGAGTAGGCCTGACGGTAGTACGCTTGAATAAGTCGCGCGTAATCGAGCCGGTTCCCGCCATGCTCCACGGGATCCTCCAATGGACCGAGCGCCTGTGACCACAGGCTGTCCTTACGGCCATCCCAGAACAGCCAAGTGGTGTACCCGGCGCCAATGAGCGCCATGGATCGGCGCTTGCCGGTTCCCACTCCCTCGCCCACAGACCTTCCATCCTGGAATTGCGTGGCTGGATCATGGCAACTGGCGCAAGCCACGGCCCCGTTGCGACTGAAGCGCGTGTCAAAGAAGAGCGCCTTGCCGAGTTCCGCGGCAGCGGCAGATTTCTGCCAGGCATTCGAGGGGTCGTCGGGCACCGCTGGCAGCTCGCTGAGTCGCAGAGTTGCCAGCGTGGCTTCGTCCTTAGCACTCCAGCGATCACGTCCTTCTTCGTGCCGCTGCGAAGCCTGCACACCGCTGAAGCAGCTGGCGCTGAGCGCGAGAAGCAGCGCGCCCCGCGCCAGCGTGATCCCGATCCGATGAATCTGTCTCATCTGCGGTTCACACCTTCTCACGACGTGGGATCTCGATCACCTTGTTGAAGGTGACCGCATCCGTTCCGTTCTGATCCGTCTCGATCCTCAGCTTGATCACCCACCAGCCGGTCATGCTGAACTTCATTCCTTCAAGCAGGTAGCGACCGTCACCGAGCTCCTGCGTGACGCGCGGCTTGGTGGGCAGGCCGTGGCCGTGCTGCGGCATACCGCCATCGACATCAATGTGGGCGTGCAGAACGGGTTCGCCACTCGGTGAAGTGACCCTCACCTCCCAGGCATGCAGGTGATTGATGACAATGTCGGCCGCCTGCGGGTGAATGGCAACGATGTACTTGTCCTGGGTGGTAGGCTTGTCCAGGGATAGGTCGAGCGTGGCAGGCGGCCGCATGCAGCCTGTAAGCGGCAAGGCACTGATCAGCATGGCGATAATTGAGTAGCGCATGAAGTGACTCCTTTAAGTAGTTAACAGGCCGCAGCGGCCTGACAGGAGCAGTCGGGACCGCAGCGGCACTCGCCTCCACAGTCGCAAGCTGGCGCGCAGGCGCATGCCGCAGGGGTGGTTTGGCAGCCGCAGGTGCAAGCGGCGCCGGCACAGGGTGAGCACGAGCAAGAAGTGTCGTCGAAGTTTTCCATTGCGTTCTCCATGATGTGGATCGGTACGTCGAGCCAGGAATGACATTCTCCGGATGGGCGCGAGCAAGGGCTTGAACAAAGCGGCTGATCTGCCGAAGACCCCGCGCAGGGTGATTGCCGGTATAGGTCGCGTGTTGCTGTGGGAAGGCGGCGGTCTGTGGATCGGACGCTCGGCCGGGCCCGTACAGACCCATGCACATCATGCGATCCAGGTTTCCGTGGCACTGACGGGTGCAGTGCGGTTTCGCACCGCGGATCGCACAGCCTGGCGCGAGTATCGCGGGGCATTGGTGATGCCACATGGGCCCCATCAGTTCGATGGCAATGAACAATCGGTGGCGCAACTATTCGTGGAGCCGGAAACCGCGCAGGGCCGTGCTCTCCTCGAGCGCCATGGAGGAAGGCAGATTGTGTCGCTCGATGATGAATTGTCTGAGCAGGTCAGCAAGACGCTGCACGGCGCCTACGCGGCACGGGCCTCCGATGAAGCTCTGGTCGCAGCGGGACGGAAGGCGGTGACGCTACTGAGCGGCGGAGACCCTGCATTGGAGGTCGACCCTCGCATCACCCGGGCTATCGAATGGATGGGCGAGAGACTGCATTCACCTGTGTCGCTGGCGGAAGCGGCTCGTATCGCACACCTGTCGCCGAGCCGTTTCCGTCATCTCTTCATGGCACAGACGGGGATTTCGTTTCGTGGCTACCTGCTCTGGGTACGCGTCAAATCAGCGGTGAGCGCAGCAATGAGCGGGATCTCCTGGACAGACGCAGCGCAGGCATGGGGATTCGCCGATTCGGCACACCTCAGCCGTACGTGCCGCAGGATGTTTGGCATCGCGCCGAGCAGCCTGATCAGGGAGTAGTAGTCTGACAGCTTCCTTGGATCGCAAGGAAACCTGCCAGACACATCTTCGCCAGCTCGATACGAGTCTCGGGTGCCGCTGCCTGCAGCGATCCATCCCGAATTCGACGCGTGAACTCGTCCTGCGTCAGTGCTGAGAGATCGCCAATGATTGGAGCGGCAGTGGCAATCGTGACCATGAGCAGCCCAGCGTAGTACAACCGCGTCAGAGCCCGCACCGCGTCCAGCCGCTGTCTCAGGGCAGCGTCCGATGCCCGACCAGACCATGACTCAATGAGCGCATCCTGCGCCTCGTGGGTCGGAGCCAGGTTATCGACCAGAATCGCCACGTCTACGAGTGGATCGTTACGGTAGGCAGTCTCCCAGTCGATCAGCCACAGGCGCTCTCCATCGAACAGCACATTGCGAGGATTAGGATCGTTGTGGCTGCTGACGTGCCTGGAGTCGTCCCAGGGAAGCGACGTACAGATCCGTTCCAGAGCCGCCATGTGTGGATCAAGCAGACCAGGGGCGAACCGGGCCTGCAGACGCTCGGCAAGACGGCGCACGACCGCTCGGTAGTCGAGCAGCAACGGAAATGCAGCTGTGGCTTGCAATCTTGCTGTAAGGCTGCCCAGTGCGCGCGCCAATTCCAAGGAACCACCGGGATAGCTGTACAGCGGCCGCGCCTTGATGAAATCCATGATGGCAACGCCGGCCTGATCATCAACGTAGTGCAACGCCGGCGCGACTCCCGCTTCAGCAGCGATGCGCATGCACGTGTACTGGTGCGGATTCCGGAACGGACTACGGACTGATTCCACGCGTACGAGGAAGGAGCTCTTTCTCGCTTCAACGCGAAACGTCGTCGCTCCCGAAACACCGCCCGTAACAGGCTCTACGCCTTCTATGTGTCGCTCATCCAATACCGCCGACAGTGCGGCATGGACAGCGGCGTGCAAGTGTTCGGGAATGAGGGATTGCCATGACGTGCTCATCTGCGCACCCCTTCCTGAATATCGGAATCGTCCGTCGCGAACCTGGCAAAGCGCACTACGCGCAGTTTCTCCTTGAGCAAGGCGCTCCGGGACTCCAGCAATTCGTGGATGGTGATGGATGCGTCCTTGATGAACCTCTGTTCCAACAAGCACGCCCGCTCATGGAACCGTTGCATCTCCAACTGCTCCACTCGCTGAACAAAAGGCTCACTGCGGCCGGCACGAAGGCCATCGTGCCTGAGGTTGTCTCTGGCAGCGGCGATCATGTGTGGAGAAAGGTCCTCAATGCACACTACGAGTGGATTGGCGGCCGCCACATGCACGGCCAGATCGTGGGCCAGCTCTCTCACCTCAGACGACATTGATGCCGCTCGGGATTCGCAGCACACCTCTATTAGCGCACCTAGCTGTGCACCGGCATGAACATAGGAGGCCATTACGCCGAATCGCTTATTGGCGTTCACAGGTGGCGCTCCTCGACAGCGGACTCGCTGCCCAGGTGTTCGGTGAACCACGCACTAGCCAGCGTGGCAGCCCGCTGCACATGCTCTGCTGCGTCGAAACGGCCGGCCGCACCGTCGATGACTTCGAGGCGCTTCGGCACCTGCGGCGGCAACACGCCGAGAATCGTGCGCATGAAACCGTAGCCCACGGTGTCATCACCCCCGAAGACAAACAGTGTGGGTACGTTGAGCCATGCCAAGGCGGGACCGGCCAGGTCTGGGCGACCTGCGCTGCAGACCACTGCACGAACGACCGTTGAGCGCTCGGAGGCGGCTGCCACGGCGGCCGCAGCACCCGTACTGGACCCAAACATGCCCGTGCGCAGTGACCGGAACGCCGAATCGTTGGCGAACCTGTCGATAACGGCCATCGCACGGCCTCCAAGAAGAGGGATGTCATATCGCAGCGTCTCATTGATGGTGTCTTCGACGTCTTCCTCTTCAGTCAGGAGATCGGCAAGCACCGTGCAGAACGAGGCGCAATTGAATGCGGCAGCGACGTCGCGAATGCCTGGATGGTATCGACTGACGTTGCCAGCCAGCGCAAATATCACCAGCGCCCTTGCGTCGCGACGGCCGGAAATCTCGAGAGTTAGCTCCGCGTCGCCGATGCGCAGCCGCTCGTCGAAAGCGTCCGGCGGAGAGGCCAGCGTGGTTCTCAGGTGCGCAGAGAATTTCGGCCAGCTCTCGAATCCGTGTTCCCGCGCGATAACTAATTGCGCGTCAGCTAACTTGATTCTTGAAGCTGCAAGACTGGGTATCGCCAGGCCCTGCAGGCGCGGATGATGGGTGCCGACGCGGCCGAGCGCGTCTGGACTCTGCCTATTAATACCGTCGAGCAGGTCTTTGGCCTGCTTACGGTATTGCTCAAGACTTGGACGAGTCGGAATGACTCTGTGATTCACACGAAACTCCTTTCACTCAAGGCCTGAGGTCCGCACCGCCAGGCAGGAAAGAAGTTCTTTTGACGATGTATCAATTACATCTTGCAGGTGGGCACTGCCCTATCCGCGGACTGGATGCGCCCTGCGCGCGATGGAAACTCTATGAGATCGGGATCGCGCTAGTCAATGCTCAGGACCGTATCAATGCAGCGCAGCTTTCAGGCTACGACCCAATCCGTCCCGCACCCGGACCCCAACAAGACCAGAACCTTCTTGGCGTGCTCACTCACTCGCGCTCGCAAGCGACACATCAGGGTAAACGCCTGAGGCAGGGTTCTTGTTCCGGCCGAGTAGCCCTCGTGAATCAAACTGCTTCCGGGGCCAGTCGGCGGGCTTCGCGCTCCGGATCTGACTGTCGGTCAACATTTAAGGTATCTCCCACGACGTGGTCGTAGGTACCTCGAAAAATACCTACGATTAGTTGAGACATACCGAGAGCCTATGAGACGTCTTGAGCGCCTAGAACCCTGAGTTTCTGGGCATTTTTGACGTTTACTAGACCGCCTGAGCCGGCGTGAGATCGGATATTGGTGGAAAGGGAGGGACTCGAACCCTCGACCCCGGCATTATGAGTGCCGTGCTCTAACCAGCTGAGCTACCTTTCCGCAGCCCCATCCGATGGGGGCGCGTATTCTGCGCGAAGCTTCGGGCGTTCGCAACGCACTGAATTTTCTTGGCTTTCATCAATCACTTGTGAGCCATGGGCTCTGGCGGCCCGGGCCACCGGCCGCTGAATGCGACCCCCAAATAAAACCTAACCCGGGAGGCTGTTATGCCCGCCGGGTTAGGTGTGTCGGGAAGTATTTCGGTGAGGATTCACTTCCCGCAGCTGTAGATTGCCCTTCAGGCACACAGATGAATACTCCCGAGCGGCGCATTGGCAGGCCGGAATCCGCCTACACGCCAGCCGCGCAAGACTCTGCTGCGGGATCAGCCGCCGAGCGCGGAACGCAGGCTGGCCAGCTCGCCCGCCGTCTCCTGCAGCACCTTGTGGATGGACTCCGCATTCACGCCCAGGCGCACGGCTGCGGAAGTTTCCTTCAGGCGCATTTCCATGGCCGGCAGATCGGTGTGGAAGGACACCAGCACGTTGGCGATGGTGAGTACGTCGGTGAGATCGACCGTCTCGCCGCCGGTGCGCTCCAGGTCTTCGTAATGCTCAACGGCTTCGATGATCTCGGGGCTGATTTCCCAGCTCTCGAGCACGGCCTTGGCCACCTGCGCATTCCAGTCGACCACGATCTGGTGATACGCGCTGCCATCGGCGAACAGTTCGGGATGCTTCACGGCGCGCGTCAGAATGTAAACGCGACCCATGCCATGCATCAGACCGGCCAGCATGGCCTGGTCGGCATTCACCTTCGTCCAGCTGCGCGCCACGACGTAGCACATCGAGGCCACCTTGACGCTGCGTTCCCACAGGTCGTGCAGCGGCTTGCGCAGCGGCGCGAGTTCCTTGGCGTTCTTGATCTGCTCCATCGCATAGGCCAGCGAGGCGCTGCGCACATTCGAGATGCCAATGCGCGCCACCGCCGACTTCAGCTCGGTGATCTTGGTGCCATTGGGATTAAGCAATGCGGAGTTGGCCATCTGCAGCAGCTTGGCGGCCATGGCGGGTTCGGCACTGACCACGCGCGCGATCTGCGCAGCGCTGCAGTTTTCATCCGCGAGCACCTTGCGCACGCGCACGGCGACGTCGGGAAATGAGGGAATCTCGATCTTGCCCGCAGACATCTCGAGAGCCAGGCTCTTGACGAATTCGAAGGCTGCCTGGTTGGTGGGACCGGCAATGTTGCCCTGGTGCTGAGCTGACATAAGTTTGCGAAAACCTCTCGACTATTAGCTGCGAGCGGGATTGTGCAGTCGCGCCAGAAGCTGCGCTTCGTGGCGCGTCACACCCGTAGCGGAAACAATTTCCTCCTGGCCGGCGCCGTGGCGGGCCATCTGCAGGGCCAGGTCGTAGCCGCGCTGCGCGCTGCCGCCGGCGGTGGCCAGCTGCAGCTGCTGACGATCATCGATACGCGATTCCAGGGAGGCGATCTGCGAGGCCAGCTGTTGCGCCAGTTCGGTAAGCGTACGGGTCTCCCCGCGCGATTCCTGCAATTCGATGACCAGTTGCTGCATGTCGCGGCGGCCTGCGCGGCGCCAGCGGCTGAAGGCAAAGGCAAAAACGAGGAGCGCCACAGCCAGTATGGCTGCGCGGGCAGCAAAGAACTGCCACTGGTTGAGTTCGAACAGGCTGCTCAGATCCATGACTGCTCCGAAAGGCTGGTTGCGCCGGTATTCCGGCACCTGCCTTCAATCGAGCAGGATCCGTGCCACCAGGAGATCAGGCGCCGAACAGCGCCCGCAGTTGCTGCACTTCGTCGAGCGCAGTGTGAATTGCGTCACTACAGGCCTCGCGCGTCAGCTTCAGCCGGTCCAGCAGCGGTTCGTGCAGCAGGCACACCTGCGCCAGCTGCATCTGATCCAGATAGTCGGAGCGTGAAGGTGGGAGCAGGTCGGTGAGCAGATTCGCGGCGGTGAGCACATCGCCCAGCCTCGAATCATTGGGTTTCTCAGTGGCCTGCCAGCGGTTCTGGAAATGCAGCACACCCTCGTAGTATTCGCGCGGCACTTCCCATTTCAGCAGCAGTACATCAGTGACGGGATCGCTCCAGCGCTCCAGCAACTTCTCGGGCAGGCCTTCCTGTTCGAGCAGATGCGGCGCGCTGCGCATGCGGGCCAGCACATAAAGCTTGCCCACCACATGCAGCAGGCCCGTCAGCAGCGCGGCGTCGGGCTCGGCCGATCCCGTGCGCCAGGCGACGGCCTTGGCGACTGAGCCCACATTGATGCCGCGGCGCCAGACACTGCCCAGCCGGTCGCGCAGCGCGCGCAGTTCTTCATTACTGCGCAGGGCCTGCACCACCAGCGCAAGCGCCGCAGCGCGGACCATGCGTGTACCGATGCGCTGCACGGCGGCGCGCAGATCCTTCACCTGGAAGCTGGCGCTGCTGAATGCCGCCGAGTTCGCGATGCGCAGTATCAGCATGGCGAAGGAGGGATCCAGGGATGCGGCCTGTGCAATGTCGTGCACATCGGTCCTGTCGTCGTTGAGCAGCTTCTGCACGCGCATCGCCACCGGCGGAAAGCCTGGCAGCTCGATGTCACCGCGCGCCACCTCGCCCGCGATGATTTCACCCAGGGCGAAGGCATCGCGACGCAGCGTCGTTTCAGAGGCGATGAGTTTTTCGGGCTCGGTCAAGGTGCGGCTCCAACGCCGTCCTGGCGACCAGAGGTTGGTTCCATGTTGAGAATCGTCAGCACGACGCGGCGATTCGCATTGCGACCATCCGGCGTCGTGTTCGGCAGTACCGGTCGATATTCGCCATATGCCACGACGGCCAATCGGCGCGGGTCGATACCACCGTCCACCAGCATATGCACAACGCTGGCGGCACGCGCAGCGGACAGTTCCCAGTTTGAAGGATAAATGCCGCCCACAATGGGAACATTGTCGGTGTGGCCCTTGACCTGGATCAGGTTCGGGAATTTCGCCAGCACCTCGGCCAGTTGACGAATCACCGGCTGGGCTACGGCCGCCATGGCCGCCGAACCGGAGCTGAACAGAATGTCGGAACGAATGCCGATTTCCACCACGCCATCCCCGACCTGCACATCGACCAGGCCCTGTGCGATCAGCGGGCTCATAGCATCCTCGGCCTGCTGGGCCATCTGCCGCAGGGCCATGGTGTGCACATCTTTGTCGAGCTGTACCACCGGCGCCGCCACCGTAGTGGCCGCCGGATGACCGACCTGGATGGGCTGAGGTCCGCTTGGCTCGCCGCGGAACGCCGCGTTCAATGAGTCGGAAACCACGCGATACTTGCCCTCGTTCACCGAGGAGATGGAATACATCACCACGAAAAATGCGAGCAGCAAGGTGACCAGGTCGCCGTAAGGAATGGCCCAGGCTTCGTGGTTGGCGTGTTCTTCGTGTTTCTTGCGGCGCGTCATGTCTATCCGTGCAGATAACCCTGCAGGCGTGATTCGATACTGCGGGGATTGTCACCCTGCGCGATGGCCACCATGCCTTCGATGATCATCTCGCGCAGGTGGCTTTGTCCCTGCACGGTGGTTTTCAGCTTGTTCGCGATGGGCAGCAGAAACAGATTGGCCAGACCGATGCCGTAGACCGTCGCGGTGAAGGCCGCGGCAATGCCGGTGCCCAGCTTGGTGGGATCGGCCAGATTCTGCATCACCGCCATCAGGCCGAGCACGGCGCCGATGATGCCCAGCGTGGGCGCGTACACGCCCATGCCTTCGAAGACTTTGGCGGCACGCATGTCGGCAGATTCACGGCCGTTGAGGTCCACCTCCATGGTGGCGCGGATGGCGTCGGGCTCACCGCCATCGACCACCAGCTGCAGGCCCTTGCGGATGAAATCGTCGCGCTCGCGATCGATCTGCCCTTCAAGACCCAGCAGGCCCTGCTTGCGGGCGATCTGGCTCCATTCGACGATGCGCCGCACGATGGCCTGCGCGTCAGCCACCGGCGAACGGAACACCCAGGGGAAGATGCCGAAGGCGCGTTTCATCACGCGGCCCGGCGTCTGCACGAGAATGGCGGCAAAGGTGCCCACCACCACGATCATCAGCGCAGCGGTGGAAACCAGCGAGTGCAGGCCGGCACCCTTCAATACCGCGCCCGCAAGCAGCGCGATGAAGGCGAGCACGATTCCGGCGAGGCTGAGCAGATCCACGGCTTAGTCCCTCCGCTCCGTGTGCCAGTTGCGCAGCCGCGCGCGCAGGCGCACCAGCGCCTGGCCATGCAGCTGACATACACGGGATTCGCTGATGCCTAGTACGGCACCGATTTCCTTCAGGTTCAGCTCGTCGTCGTAGTACATCGACATCACCAGTCGCTCACGTTCGGGCAGCCCGGCGATGGCTTCGGCGACGGATTCACGCAGCGCGCCGCTCTCGGTCTCGAGCAGCGGATCGGCGTCGCGATCGGCCACGTCATGCGTGTCGTTGCTGTCATCCATGCTCGAGAGCTGGCAGGCCAGCGAGTCCTGCAGCACGCGGTGGTATTCCTCGAGGGAAATGCCCATGGCCTGTGCGATTTCTGCATCACGAGCTTCGCGGCCGGCCTTGTTCTCGATAGTGCGTATGGCGGTGGCAGCCTCGCGTGCCTTGCGATGCACGGAGCGCGGCGCCCAGTCCTGTTTGCGCAGTGCATCGATCATGGCGCCGCGGATGCGGATGCCGGCATAAGTCTCGAAGCTTGCGCCACGGTCCGAAGCATAGTGCGCGGCAGCTTCGAGCAGCCCAATCATGCCCGCCTGGATGAGGTCATTGACCTCGACGCTGGGCGGCAATCGTCCTGCCAGGTGGTACGCGATGCGCTTGACGAGCTCGGCATGACGCGCGACCAGCGCATCTGCCGAACCGCCCGCACCGAGTGCCTGATAGGCGTTGACTGGACTCATCGTACGGCCTCCAGTCGCGGCACGGGCGGCAGCAGGCGTTCGATGAAGAATTCCACATTGCCACGCGGACCGGTGGCGGCGGGCCACTTTTCGGTCTGGCGCGCCAGGCGAACGAAAGCCCGCGCTGAGGCACTGGACGGATAGGCCTTGACCACGCAGCGCTGCTCGCGGATGGCGGCGCGCACGAAGCTGTCTTCGGGAATCTCGCCGGCGTATTCGAGCACGACGTCGAGAAAGCGATTGGCCACGCGCTCGAGCTTGCGGTACAGCGCCTCACCCGCGCCCTGCGCAGGCGACATGTTGGCGAGGATGCGGAAGCGGCGCACGCCATGATCGCGATGGAGCACTTTGATGAGCGCGTAAGCGTCGGTGAGGGACGCCGGTTCATCGCGCAGCACCACCAGTACCTGCTGTGCCGCCTGACAGAACTGGCGCACACCATCGGCGATGCCGGCTGCGGTGTCGACGATCAGCACGTCCAGACCGGCGGTCAGATGACTGAAAGCCTGCACCACTCCCAGGTGCTCGGCAGTCGACAGACTGGCCATGCGTGCCACGCCGGAAGCGCCCGGCAGCACCTTGAAACCCTGCGGCGCGTCGATCACCGCTTCTTCCAGTGTGCAGCGACCATCGAGCACGTGTTCGAGCGTGACCTTCGGCGCAAGACCCAGCAGCACATCGACATTGGCAAGACCCAGGTCGCCGTCGAACAACATGACGCGCTTGCCCTGTTCGGTGAGCGCAGTGGCCAGATTCACGGCCACACTGGTCTTGCCCACACCGCCCTTGCCGCCAGTGACCGCGATCACCTGCACGGGATCGGGCCGCACGGCCGAGCGGATGCCTGCAGTCTGCGCGGCGTCGAACTTACCGGAACGCATGCGCCACCTTGCCGAACTTGCGGGCCAGCAATTCATCACCCACCGTGGCATCGTTGGACTGCGCCAGATACACGGCGCGGGCCACGAGCTGGTGCGCGCGCGCGGGCGCCAGATCCTCGGGAATTCTCGGGCCTTCGGCCACGTAGCTCACTGGCAGCTGCGCCACGGCCAGCGCCGACAGCGCGCCACCGAGGCTCGCGGCCTCATCGATCTTGGTGAGCACTACCGCGGCAGGCTGAAACACGGCGAAGCGCTGCACGGCTTCGTCCAGCACGGCCGATTGCGCGCCGGCCGAAAGGGTCAGCCATACCTTCGCGCCGATCTGCGCAACCACATTGTTCAGTGCCGTGGCGCGTGCCTCGAGCGCCGTATCGCGCGGACTGATGCCGGCGGTGTCAATGAGTACCAGCCGCGCGCCAGACAGGCGCCCTAGCAGCGCGGGTAATGCCTCGGCACTTTCCAGCGCATAGCATTCGACGCCGAGCAGGCGACCCAGGACGCGCAGTTGTTCATGCGCGCCGAAACGTTGATCGTCCAGCGACACCAGCGCGATGTCGCGCGGTCCGTGGCGCATCACCCAGCGCGCCGCCAGCTTGGCGATGCCGGTGGTCTTGCCCACACCGGTGGGACCGACGAAGGCCACGCGGCCACCATTGTCGAGCAGATCATCGCCCGTCACCTTCAGGCGCCGCGACAGATGCGCGAGCACGCGGCGCTGCGCGTCGTCCAGGCCGATGCCATCGGGCAGCTCGCCCAGCAGTTCTGCGGCGAGAGGCGCAGCCAGGCCCATGGTGGTCAGTTCTTTCAGCAGCTCGGCCGCAGCGGGTGCGCGGCGCGTCAGATCATTCCAGGCCAGCTGCGAGAGCTGCCATTCCAGCAGATGACGCATCGATCGCAGTTCATCGCCAACGCGCGGATCAGGCGCGGAGGTAGCGGAAACGGCGGGTGCAGCACCAGGCGCGGCGCCCGCGGCACTGGCCAGCAGCGCAGCGAATGGGCTGGGCTGCGCAGCTTCGACCTGCACCGGCTGCGCGATGGTTTGCGTGGTGGCGAAGGCCGTGGCGGTGGCCTCGATTGCTGTCGGGGCCTGCGAATCCAGGGCCACGGTGACTTCAACGCCTTCGGGCAGATGACGCGTCGAGAGAATGACGGCATCGGGCCCCTGCTCTTCGCGCACCTTGCGTAGCGCGCTGCGCATGTCTTTGGCGTTGTAGGTCTTGATGTTCATGGTCATCCTGCGTCGTCGTTATCGGCCCACCGCGGTCACCAGGCGAACGCGGCGGTTGTCGGGGATTTCATTCCAGGCCAGCACCTGCAGGCCGGGCACGCCGGCGCGCACGAAGCGCGCCAGGGTCTGCCGCAGTGACGGCGGCACCAGCAGCACGGCCGGTTCGCCCATCATTTCCTGGCGGCGGGTGGTTTCGCTGAGGCGCTGCTGCAGGCGTTCGGCGAGACCGGGTTCGAGGCCCGGGCCGTTGCCGCCCGCGCCATTCAGCGAACCCTGCAGCAGCTGCTCAAGGTCACCTTCCAGCGTGATCACGGGCAATTCGTCTTTCAGACCGGCAATGTCCTGCACAATCTGGCGGCCCAGCGCAACGCGCACCTGCGCCTGCAGCACGGCAGGATCCTGCGTGCGCGGTGCATGTTCGGACAGCGCTTCGAGAATGGTGCGCATGTTGCGCACCGGCACGCGCTCGGACAGCAGGCCCTGCAGCACGCGCACCAGGGTGCTCATCGGCATGAGCTTCGGTACCAGATCTTCCACCAGTTTGGGCGAGCTCTTCGCCAGCGCATTCAGCAGTTGCTGCACTTCCTCGTGACCGAGCAGCTCGTGCGCATGCGTCTGGATCAGATGACTCAGATGCGTGGCGATGACGGTGCTGGGATCCACCACGGTGTAGCCCAGCGTCTGCGCATGATCGCGCGCCGAGGGTTCGATCCACACCGCTTCCATGCCGAAGGCCGGATCAGTGGTCTCGATGCCACTGACCTTGCCGAACACCTTGCCCGGGTTGATGGCCAGGTCGCGGTCGGGATAAATCACGCCTTCACCGATGGGCACGCCTGCGAGATTGATGCGGTAGACGGTAGGTGCGAATTCGAGGTTGTCGCGGATGTGCACCGGCGGCACCAGGAAGCCCAGCTCGTTGGTCAGCTTGCGGCGTACGCCGCGCACCCGGGCCAGCAGATCGCCGCCCTGGTTGGCATCCACCAGCGGCACGAGCCGGTAACCGACTTCGAGACCGAGCAGATCGACGGGCCGTACATCTTCCCAGGAGAGTTCGCGGGATTCGGGCGGCACCACTGGCGCCACTTCTGGAACGACGGCCGCAGCCGCCGCTACGCGCGCGGCTTCCGCCGCCGCCTTGTTCTGCAACATCCGGGCGCCGCCCGCGCACAGCCCCGCGATGCCGAGGAATGCCATGTTCGGCATGCCGGGAATCAGGCCCATCACACCGATGATGCCCGCCGCGACATACAGCGCCTTGGGCTGACCGAACAGCTGCTTGCCGATTTCCCCACCCATGTCCTGCGACTTGGACATGCGCGTGACGATGATGGCCACCGCCGTGGACAGCAGCAGCGCGGGCAGCTGTGCCACCAGGCCATCACCGATGGTGAGCAGCGTGTAGGTGCGCGCCGCATCGCCAGCGGACATGTCATGCGCCATCACGCCGATGGCGAGGCCGCCGATCATGTTCAGCGCGAGGATCATCAGGCCCGCGGTGGCGTCGCCGCGGACGAACTTGCTGGCACCGTCCATGGAACCGTAGAAGTCGGCTTCGGCGCGCACTTCATAGCGGCGCACGCGGGCTTCTTCCTGCGTGATCAGGCCGGCGTTCAGATCGGCATCGATGGCCATCTGCTTGCCGGGCATGGCGTCCAAGGTGAAACGCGCGGTCACTTCCGAGATGCGGCCCGCGCCCTTGGTCACCACCACGAAGTTGATGATGGTGAGGATGACGAACACCACCACGCCGACGGCGTAGTTGCCGCCGACCACGAACTCACCGAACGATTGAATCACCTTGCCCGCGGCGGCGCCGCCGGTATGGCCGTGCATCAGCACCACGCGAGTCGAGGCCACGTTCAGGGCCAGGCGCAGCAAGGTGGCCAGCAGCAGCACGCTGGGGAACACACCGAACTCCAGCGGACGCGGCACGTAGAACACCGCCATCAGCACGATCAGCGACAGCGCGATGTTGAAGGTGAAGAGGATATCGAGGGCCAGCGGCGGCAGCGGCAGCACCACCATGGCAAGCACGGCCAGGATGCCGATCGGCACGCCGATGCCGCTCTTCAGAAGATCCTTGATTGTGAAAGGCTGGGCCATTTTTCGTTAAGCGTCCGGCATGTCGATCTTAGGCAACGCCGGCAGGCTGGCGTGGTCGCGCTGGGCCGCCCGGAGCTGGAAGATGTAAGTCAGCACCTGGGCGACGACCACATACAGGTCCGCCGGAATCTCGTCACCGATCTCTACGTTGCGATGCAAGGCCCGGGCCAGTGGCGGCGCCTCGAAAATCGGCACCTTGTGTTCGGAAGCTACTTCACGG
>Ga0134124_10001519_pt1 | contig 18657 bp, 13 predicted proteins | sample KB304_FD_96880 | JGI IMG/M metagenome (GOLD analysis project Ga0134124, IMG submission 96880) | Terrestrial soil microbial communities without Nitrogen fertilizer from Kellogg Biological Station, Michigan, USA - KB3-0-4 | ecosystem: Environmental > Terrestrial > Soil > Unclassified ...
GGGGAGGGAACTTCAGGACGGGCGGATGGAAGAGTACCGCCGCAAGGTTCTGGAGACCTTTTTCCGCCATGACAGGCTGGAGAAGCTGCCGGCCCAGCAGAAGAAACGGCTCATCGTCCTGGAGAAATTTGTCGGGCGTTTCGAGCCGGAGCGCCGTTACTCCGAACAGGAAGTGACCGGACTCATCATACCGCTGTTCGACGACTACTGCACGGTCCGTCGCCTGCTGGTTGACGAAGGTATGATCCGCCGGGAAGGGGCCACCTATTGGCGGGAAGTTAAGCAGGAGGCTCCGGCGGGAAACGAGGTGAACTCGCCACCACAAGGGAAAGGGATGGACAAGATGGTGGAAAAAGCCGGTCGCGCCGATATCAAGCGGCTCTACAAACAGCAGCAACCTGAAATGGGAGTCTACCAACTTCGCAATATCGTGAACAACAGGCTCTATGTCGCCAGCAGCCGCAACCTGGACGGGACCCGCACCAGCAGACTTTTTCAGCTCAGGATGGGAAAGGCTGTCTTCAGCCGGGAGCTGCAGAGTGATCTGAACCAGTTTGGCGCCGAGAGTTTCGAGTTTTCCGTGCTTGCCGTGCTGGACAAGCCGGAGCCGGGTGATAATGTAGAGCAGTTGCTGGCGGCGCTTGAGCTGCACTGGCTTGGAAAACTGCAGCCGTTTGGCGAGCGGGGCTACAACAGCCTCAAGGCGTATCAACGCGGCATGGGCCGGCTTTACGGAAAAATAGCCGGCCTGCCATAGAAAATACCGAGGAGGAGCATTCATGGCGAAAATTGTTGACTCGTATCGTTTCCTGGATGGCATAACCAAAAGACTGATCAGATCGTGGATCAATCTCGAATCGCCCCGTGAGATCCCCTGGACACCACTGGCCAAGCCGCTATCCGACTGCACCGTAGCCCTGATCAGTACCGGGGGGATCGCTCTTAAAACGGATCGTCCCTTCGATCAGGAAGGAGAGCGCAGGAATCCGTGGTGGGGCGATCCGTCCTATCGCATCATTCCCAAAACGGCGAGGGCCGAAGATATCCGCGTGTATCACATGCATATCGATCCGCGCCTTGCAGAACGGGACCTGAACTGCCTGCTGCCCATAGAGCGGCTGGAAGAACTGGCGGAGATGGGGAAAGTCGGCCGTGCGGCACAATCACACTATTCGTTCATGGGCTACATTCTCGATCCGCGGGAGTTCCTTGATAGAAGCGTCCCGGCGATAATTGAACATCTCCGGGCAGACGCGGTAGACGTGGTGGTACTGGCCCCTGCCTGACCGACCTGCTGCTGGTCCGTCGGACTGGCTCAAAGAGAAATAGAGAAAGCAGGGATGACAACCATTTCCCTGTCGAACATACCGGATCTGACATCGGCAGTGAGTGTGCCGCGCCTTGCGGGCATTGAGCATCCCTTCGGGCAAATAATGGGGAAACCCGGGGACCGGGACGGCCAGCTGGCGGTGCTGATGGCTGCGCTTGAGGCAGTGGAGGAGATGAAGGTGCCGGGCAGCATCAAGCACCTGCCGTTCGAATGGACGGGCACGGAGAAAGAGGCTCAAGCACAACCGCCGGAACCGCCGCCGATAGTGGGCTATTTGAAATGGCATCCATGGGAGTTGCCGAGACTCTTTTCTCGGGATGTGCCGCGAGAGTCGGGAGGAACTGAAGGTTGAAGGCGACTCCAAGCCTCATATCTTTCTATCAAGACTCCGGTACTCGCTTCGGAGAGAGTGCTGCTCGCCGATGCTTTTCACAGTTTTCCAGGTCGGCCATGATACGGACCACCTTGAGGATGTATTGATATTATTGAACAAGCAATAATATCGACATGCCGGCCAATACGGTTCCTGCTCACATTTATATCAAAAACCACTTGACACATGATAAAAATATAATAATATACGTCAAATTAAAAATGCCAAACCCTGAGTGATCAGGGGACGGAAAGTCCACGGGACTTGGGTAGCTCCCTTCTTCCTTATCGCCTCTCCCCAAGTTGGCCGGATTGCCGGCGTAGCCACCGCGATGGCTGCACCAGAGCAGTTCGGCCTTTTTTTATTCTGTGCTTTGATATTGAGATTTTATGATTTCACATGCATTGACCATTGTGGCAAATGAACTGAATAGACATCTCGTGGACAGCTATGAATCCACGCACCCTCAGGTCGGACTAGGCAATCTCGCCGAGGGATTTGCCGCTAGTACTGGCAATGGGCTGTCGAGGAACATGCTTTATCTGTCGGTGGTGAACGTCAGAGAAGAAAAAACCCTGAAAAATCTTCCCAATCGGATGTGCAATGACTCATCGCTAAAAATTGTCTACGAAAACCCGCCTGTCTTTCTCAATTTTCTGATTCTAATCACAGCTACCCACCCAGAATACGTAAATGCATTATCAGTATTGTCAAGGGCAATCCGTTTCTTCCAGTTCAGAAACGTGTTCACTCAAGACAATGTGGCCCCGGTTTCCATTACATCGTCGAGTGTGCATATCAAGCCGCTGGACAGATTGGAATCGTTCAAACTGATATTCGACCTGTATTCGCCCACCATGGAGGAAGTCAACCATTTATGGGGTACGCTGGGGGGAAAACAGTATCCTTTTGTTTTGTACATGCTGAGAATGCTCGATCTGAAATTCAAAGCAGTACTAAGCGAAGGCGAAGCCGTTACGCAGATTGTCAGAAACTTCCATCACAAGAACAGTGGAGCAGCTTGACATGGCCGAGAGTAACATAAACCAGTACAAGCGCCTGTTCGAAATACGCCTGCTCCACCATTATTGGCTCGACGAAGGGGCTACAGTATTCGATCTGTTGCAGCCTAAGACGAGAAGAGAAGAACGCCTGCAGGAATATGACATGCGCTCCTTCCTCGCTGTGGCGCCGACCTCTGCAACGGCAAAGGAGATCAAAGGCTTGCGCGGAGTTTATAAAGAGACGGCGCTGGGCTGCATGGTGGCTGTGCCGGACATTGCCGTGATTCCGGCGGACGCGGTATTCGAATTCGCAGTGACAGTGCGAGACCCGGCTTTCTACGGCTATACCGCGCTGACGCTGCAACCGCGGAAGATCAGCGGATTTTATCATCAGCCCGATAACAAGACCTACCGGTACAAGGAAAACGTGCCTGTTTTCTCCAACCTGACGGGAGCTTCCCGAGGAACGGGAGTCGGCAAGTCCCTCTACCTTTCCGCTGAAATACCTGCACTTGCCGACGACGACCAGGTGGAGTCGCTTATTATATCCGGCAACGCCCTGTTGCAGTTGACCGGAGACCAGCCTGGCGCCGGCACCCAGCAATTGACCCCCCAGGCGAACAAGCTGCCCGTGTATGTCCACCAGGGCGACGCGCCGGCCGTCGTGCCGCCAGCCGACATCTCCGGAGCGCCTTCACGGGGGATAATGCTGACGGACGGTATCCCCGACAATGTATTCGCCCTCGTCCGGCTGTCGGCGGTACGGGTGGATGACGGCGATTTCAGCCTTATCGGCAGTGGCGGGCACGCGAAGGCAACCAGCCCGGTTTTTGAAATCCGCTTCAAGAACCGCTCGACGATCTGGAAATACATCAACAAGAGTACCGGTGCCTTGATGTCCACCGAACCCGTTCCCCTGCCATTGACCCTTCACGGAAATGCGGGGACGAAGCAAAAGCCTTCGGAAGGTCTGGTCAAGGCCGTGAAAAGCGGCGACAAAATCACCCAACTAGTCTCGGAAATCTTCGTGTGACCTGCTCACTCGTCAAAATATAAAAGGAGGTAAGAACCATGCCAATAATGCCCAAGACACCCGGAGTCTACATCGAAGAGATCCCGAAGTTTCCCCCCTCCATAGCAGCAGTGGAGACAGCAATCCCGGCATTCATCGGCTACACCCAAAAAGCTTGGAAAATCAAGCCGGGCGACCTGATTAACGTCCCCACCAAGATCGGTTCCATTGCAGACTACGAACTTTATTTCGGAGTGGGAGCCGCCCCAAGAGTTGACAAAGTCATCTTGGATGACAACAAGAACTTCGCTTCAGCGGATATCGGCAGCATCTATTACATGTACGACAGCCTGCGGCTGTTTTATGCCAATGGCGGAGGCGACTGCTACATTGTATCCACAGGTAGTTACGACACTGCCGGAAAAATAGCAAGTGACTTCACCGGCAAAGGGAGCGGGAAAGGGATCGATGTCCTCGAAAAAGTGGATGAACCGACCATCCTTGTTTTCCCTGACAATTCGCTCCTCGAAACAGGCGCTGATTTCTACACCGTTTACGATGAGGCGATGGCACAGTGCGGTAGCTTACAGGACAGGGTTGCTCTGTTCCATGTAAAGGAAAACGATGCAAAAGGGGATGAATTTCGATCCAAGACCGGAATAAAGGAGCTGAAGTATGGCATGGCCTACTCGCCTTGGTTGAAGGTCAATTTTCCGAAGAGTGTTACCTATCGTGATTTTAAAGATGCCATTCAGAAAGGTACCACCAAATTTGCACTTGCCGATCTGACTGATGACACCAAGATTAAAACAGAACTGATACCGGAATATGACCAAATTATCGGAGACGTCGATAAGATAGCCGCCGCTTCCACTGCGCTTAATGCTCCCTTGAGAGATAAATTCACTTCTCTCGAAGGCGCCTACCTTGCAGGAAATACGACAACAAACTTTCAAAATTTAGTGAACTACATGCTTGAAATTGCCAGGAAAGCGGATGGGCTGGTTGGTGCGGGTGCAGGCGCACTCAGCAATGCGTCTTTAAAAAACACATTGAAGCAAAACCTTATAACTTTGACTCTCAAGGGATATTACTCTGAGCTGATCGGCTACGAAAAGGAACTTGCAGCCAAAGCAACGGCTGCACCAGCGTATGCCAAGCAGTTCACAACGGGTACGGTTCCATCAGCGCCCGAGTGGAACACGTCCCCGAGCGGAAAGTCCATTTTCGATGACGCTAATGCCGACGTTGCCGCCTTAAATATAATACTGGCAGCTGATGATTCGAACCCCAAAAAGATGAACAGAGTGCTTCCCCGGCTCAGAACGCTATTCGATAAAATCAACAGCGCCTGGCTTGGCAGCGTAGTTGGCGCATCACAGGAAGCAGAAAAGCAGAGACACGATGGCCTGCTTGGCACTTTCCCGCTTTACAAAACTATTCTCACAGGCATCCAGAACACTTCTTCAACCGTTCCTCCTTCCGGAGCCGTGGCCGGGATCTACGCTTATGTAGACCGTACCAGGGGGGTTTGGAAAGCACCGGCCAACGTCAGCATCAGTGGCATCATCGGGCCGAAGGACTCTTTCACGGCCTCGGAACTCGGCGCACTCAACGTGGACCCGAACAGCGGCAAGTCAATCAACGCCATCCGCAGCTTCACCGGCAAAGGCACGCTGGTTTACGGCGCCCGCACCCTGGCCGGGAACGACAATGAATGGCGCTACGTCAGCGTCCGCCGCTTCTTCAACTTCGTGGAAGAGTCGTGCAAGAAAGCCACCGAGCAGTTCGTCTTCGAGCCGAATGATGCCAACACCTGGGTGCGCGTGCAAGGCATGATCGAGAATTTCCTCACATTCCTCTGGCGGCAGGGGGCGTTGCAGGGAATCAAACCGGAGCATGCGTTCTACGTCGCAGTGGGACTAGGCAAAACCATGACCGCCATCGACATCCTGGAAGGCCGCATGATTATCGAAATCGGCATGGCTGCCGTTCGGCCCGCTGAATTCATAATCCTCAGGTTCTCGCACAAGATGCCGGAATCTTAGTCCACGAACAAATTAAAGAGAGAAATGCCAAGAGACTAACAAAGATAAAAGGAGACCGCCATGGCGCAGGATTATCCGTTGCCCCGTTTTCATTTTCTAGTGGATTGGGGGGGAGCGAAACTCAGCTTCACCGAAGTGACAGGCCTTGTTATGGAGAGGGAAAAAATAGAATACCGGCATAGCGACAGCAAGGATTTCAATAAGATCGCCATGCCGGGATTGATCAAGAACAACAATATCACCTTGAAGCGCGGCAAATTCGAGAAAGACTTCGATTTCAACACCTGGCTGGATGCGATTAACAACGAGCGGGTCGAAGGACGACGCGACGTGACCATCAAGCTCCTGAACGAAAAGCACGAGCCCGTGGCAGCATGGTCGGCGATCAGATGCTTTCCGGTAAAGGTCACGGCCCCTGACCTCAAATCGGACGCGAACGAGGCCGCGATCGAGAGCATCGAAATCGCCCATGAAGGACTGAAGTTGATGAAAGTTTAGGACCGACCATGAGCGACTATTACCCACCCTGGGGATTCTACTACAAGGTGGAATTCGGAATCAGCCAAAACAAGAACGACGTCCGTTTCCAGACGGTGTCCGGGTTGTCGGTGGAATACGAGATGGAAGAGTTCAAAGAGGGGGGCGAGAATCGCTTCGTCCACAAGTTGCCCGTGCGCACCAAGTATGCCGACCTCGTGCTGAAGCGCGGCATGCTGACCGATTCCACCGTAATCGACTGGTTCCTCAAGGCCTTTCGCGACCGGGAGTTCACTCCGGCGGATCTCAACGTCATCCTCATGAATGAAAAAGGGGAGCCGCTGCGCACCTGGAAGGTCACCCAGGCTGTCCCGAAGAAATGGATGGTGGCTGATCTCAATGCCAATGAAAGCTCCGTGGTCATCGAGACCCTGGAATTGAACTATCGTTATTTCACGATCCAGTAGGAGCAGTTCTCACGGGAAACCATGCCGATAGAAATCAAGGAACTGCATATCAAAGTTACGGTCGATGCCGCGTCAGGGGGACAATCGGGAGGACGGGCGTCCGCTGCCGGGGGCACGGCTGCGGATGCGGGCTCGAAAGACGCCATCGTGGCGGAATGTGTGGAGCAGGTGCTACAGATCCTTAGGGCAAAGAGGGAGCGCTGATGGCGGAACTCGGGAAACTGGAAAAGATGCTCATTCTCGCCTTTGCGGATTCGAAAAAGGCGGAAAGCGGCGGAAAGTCCGATGCGGACGATGTCATCGAGGCCCTTATCAACCCGGAATCTTACACGGTTGATTACAAGATCAAGTTCTCAGAATCGGGACAGGGACAGGGAACAAGCGGCAAGCAACTGAAGTACGAATACACTGAGCCTGAAGAGATATCCTTTGAGTTTCTCTTTGATAACACCGGCATCATCGATGGCAAACCCCGGGATTCCATCGCCGACGACATCAAAAGGTTCAAGCAGGTCCTGATCGAGTACAAGGGAGACTCCCACGAACCGCGGCACTTCAAGTTACTGTGGGGGACCTCGATCTTCAAAGGCAGGGTGACTGAGCTCAGTATCACCTACAAGATGTTCAAACCGGACGGGACTCCCCTCCGGGCCGTTGTCAAGGTGAAGTTCAAAAGCAGCATCGAAGAGCAAAAACGTGCTGCGAAAGAGAACAAGAGCTCTCCGGACCTGACTCACCTGCGCAAAGTCAAGGCGGGGGACACGCTCCCGCTGCTGTGCAACCAGATCTACGGCGACCCCAAATACTACCTGAACGTGGCAAAGGTGAACGGGCTGCGGGGTTTCCGTTCCCTCCAACCGGGAACCGACCTCATCTTTCCGCCCCTTGACAAGACAGGCGTCAAACCGTGAGCAACGACTCCACCATTCCAGCCCCTGCCACCCCCGACATCTGTACGCTCTGCGTCCTGGTGGAAGGGAAGGAGATCCCGGGCGAATACCAGGTCGTATCGGCGTACGTCGCACGGGAAGTGAACCGGGTTCCCTCGGCCGTGGTGCAGTTGCTGGACGGGGAGGCCTCAAAATCAACTTTCGCCGCCAGCGACAGCGATTTCTTCATCCCCGGGAAAAAGGTGGAGATACAGCTTGGCTACCGCTCTAACAACGAGTCGGTGTTCAAGGGGATCATCGTCAGACACGGCATAAAGATCCGCAAGAATGGCAGTGTTCTTATCGTGGAGTGTCGCGATGAAGCGGTGAAGATGACTTCGGGAGAAAAAAGCCGCTACTTTGTCGACAAAAAAGACAACGAGATCATGGAAGAGATAATCGGGGCGTACGGGCTGCAGAAGGACGTGAAACCCACGCCACCCGTTTTGAAAGAGGTCACACAGTTCAATACGACCGATTGGGATTTCCTTTTATGTCGTGCCGAGGCCAACGGTCACGTAGTGATCGTCACGGATGGCAAGGTTAGCGTGATTCCGCCAGATACCGGCGGCACGGCAGCAGTCACCGTCAAGTACGGCGCGACACTTCTGGAGCTTGACGCGGAAATCGATGCGCGCCTGCAAAGCAAGGGGATCAAGGCAAGCAGCTGGAACCCCACTGATCAGGACGTGACTGAGGTGGAGGCGAAAGAGCCTGCAACGACCAAAAGCGGGAACCTCTCCGCGAGCGACCTGGCCGACGTCATCGGCGGGGATTCGCACATGATGAGGCACGGCGGGAAACTTACCGAGCCGGAACTTAAGGCCTGGGCCGAGGGTCGTCTGCTTAGGGAGCGCCTGGCCAAGGTGAGGGGGAGGGCGAAGTTCCAGGGTTTCGCCGGGATCGTCCCGGGTAATGTCATGGAGCTTACCGGCGTCGGTGCTCGCTTTGCCGGCGAGGTCTATGTCTCCGGCGTACGCCATACGGTGGCGAACGGCAATTGGGAGACGGACGTGCAGTTCGGTCTTGGCACCGAGCCGTTTGCCCAGGCCTACAACCTGCGGCCGCTGCCGGCGGCGGGCCTGCTGCCGGCGGTGAGCGGTCTGCAGATCGGGATCGTCACTGCGTTGGAGAACGACCCGGACGGCGAGGACCGCATCAAGGTGAGGCTGCCGATGATCAGCACCGCGGAGGACGGCCTGTGGTCTCGCATTTCTACGCTGGACGCCGGTGACCAGCGCGGGATGTTCTTCCGCCCCGAAATCGGCGACGAGGTGGTGGTCGGGTTTTTGAACGACGACCCTCGGCATCCGGTGGTGCTTGGGATGTGCCACAGCAGCGCCAAGCCGGCCCCGGAACCGGCGAAAGACGACAACAACCGGAAAGGCTATGTCAGTCGCGAGAAAATGAAGCTTATCTTCGACGACGACAAGAAGATCGTGCAGTTTGAGACACCGGCAGGCAACAGAGTGACAATGTCTGAAGACGAGAAAGGGATCTTTATAGAGGATCAAAACGGCAACAAGGTCGCACTCGACGACAGCGGTGTAACGATCGAAAGCTGCAAGGATCTCACCTTGAAGGCTTCAAAAGATATAAAGATCGAAGGATCGAACATTGAGTTGAAGGCTCAGACCGGTTTCAAGGCCGCGGGATCTTCCACAGCAGAGGTATCCGGGGCAAGCACGACGATAAAGGGTAGCGCCACCACCACGATCCAGGGCGGCATGGTGCAGATCAACTGAAGTGGAGAGTGCGCAGATGTTACCCGCAGCGCGCGTAACGGACATGATCGTGAGTACGGCAACCCAGGGGGCACCGATGCCGATTATTCCGCCGGGAGCCGCCACCGTGCTAATTGGAGGCGTGCCGGCGGCGCGCCTGGGGGATGGCTGTGGCGCGGATGCCATCATCAAGGGTTCAGCCACGGTGCTGATCGGGGGGATGCCAGCGGCCCGCGTTGGCGACACGACAGGGGGGGGAGGGGCTGTGCTTCCTCCTGGCGCACCGACGGTACTGATCGGGGGGTAGGTAATGGATCTCACGTTTCTCGGCCGGGGTTGGTCGTTTCCGCCGAAATTCAACGCCAATGTTCCAGGGGTGGAGATGCTGGAATATGAAGCGGATATAGCCTCGAGCCTCGAAGTATTGCTCAGCACGGCCCAAGGAGAGCGGATCATGCTGCCGCAGTACGGCTGCAACATGGATGAGCTGGTCTTTGAAAGTCTCGATACACGAATGAAGACTCTTACGGCTGACAAAGTCGAGTCCGCCATACTCTATTTCGAGCCGCGCATTGAGCTAGAAAGTGTCAGAGTAGATGACCACTATGAGTTGGAGGGGGTGGTGGTGATCGAGTTGATCTACCGGGTGAAAACCACTAATTCTCGTTTCAACTTCGTCTATCCCTTCTACAAGCTGGAAGGTACCGACATTAATCTCACGGCAACCGTCAACTTTTTGCCCGACAAAGACTAAACATGACCATTTCGAACGATTGCACAACCTATTTCGACCCTGAAAGGATCGCCCGCGAAGGCACGAGTCGGGAGCAGCGGGTATCCCCGGCGCTCGACCCCGCAGGCGCACCTGTGGACGAGCGCGTGGTCGAGCACCAGATAGTGTTCGCCCAGGCCTATGCGCGGTTTCTGCGATACTTCGATGGGAACAACGTGGAGACGGGCGACTGGACGCCCTTCTTCAGCGAGGGTGCCGCCGTCCAACTCGCCATTGCGGCGGTGCAGGACGTGACGAGCTACCGGCAGAGCGTAAGGGAATATCTTTCGTTTCTCAACGACCGCCGCAACCGTAAAAACGAGGAGGCGTTGCGCGACCGGCTCGATTACCTCTTCAGCTGCTGCGCCACGCTGGCGATCCGACTGGACCTGATCAAGGAAAAACTTCCGGCGGAGATCGCCTTTAAAAAGACCCTGCAAAACCTGGTGAAGAGCCAGCTGGCGCCCGTACTCAGTCGGCTCATCGCCTATCACCTAGGGGGGAAAGCCATCGCGGGCAAAGAAAGGCCGGTCAACGAGGGGGACCAGGAAAAGGCGGCGCCTGTTCGGGTCCTCGGGGGGGACGCGGTAAAATTCTCCGCCCTTGCCTCGGCGAAGCTGTCCCAGGACTGGACCGCCGGAGATGACTGGACGAGTTACTATCAAAAGATCGAAGCTGACAAGTCCGTCTACGGAGCCCTTACCGGCGCTACGGCATTTGATTGCACCAACCACGTTGCCACCAACAATCTTTTCACTTCGATCATCGACCAATTCCTGAAGGTATTTGCCCGGGTTGTGTCAGGGGCAAAACAGTCGCTGGATGAAACGCTGGAAAATTGTGACAATCACCAGCCTCACTTCACCCTGTTCCTCGCTTTCCTGCGCCTGTTCGAGCATGTACGCACGCAAGTCAACACGCTCACGGAGCGCCACCTAGATTTCTACTACCGTGAGATTCTAAGGCTCAAAGAAAAGGAGCCGCAGCCGGGCCATGTGCATCTTCTAATCGAACTGGCGAAGCAGGCGGCAAATCACCAGATAAAAAGCGGCGAGCTTTTCAAGGCGGGGAAAGACGACAAGGGGCGGGATACCTTCTATGCCAATGACCGCAATTTCATCGCCAACAAGGCAAAAGTCGAATCGCTGAGAACAATCTACCGGCACGGTGATGAGCAGGTGCTGACGGGCATCCAGAAGAGGAGGGTCTTTGCTTCCCCGAAAGCTGATTCCGATGACGGGCGTGGGGCGGAATTTACCTCGGTGGACCGCTCGTGGCACCCTTTTTCGAACAAGACATATCAGGGCGGCACCCTTTCAAAGATAAACATGCCACAGGCCGAGATGGGGTTTGCGCTTGCGTCGCATTACCTGTTCATGGCGGGGGGGACGCGTACGGTTACCGTCACCTTCGTTGCCAAAAATCCGCCCGGGCAAGATAAGTTAAATCACATTTGCAACAGTCTTTGCTGTCATTTCACCACAGAGAAAGGGTGGCTGGAAAAGCCGGCGGAGCTGAAAGCAGACGGCATATCAATACTACTGACAATCAAACTGACTGGCTCTGATCCCGCAATAGTGCCGTATTTGACGAAAACTCATGGTTGCAATTTCGATACAAATCTTCCCTTGCTGCTCGTGAAATTCAAACATCAGGATGATGTCGAATATCAGTACTATGACATGCAGGACGTTGAAGTTCGTGAGATAAATCTGACAGTGGATGTGTCAGGCCTGAAAACGTTGGCGGCATCCAATGACTTCGGCCCGGTGGACCTTTCCAAGCCCTTCCAGCCGTTCGGACCGCAGCTGCTCGCCAAAAGCGCTCTTATCGTGGGTTCCAGAGAGGTTTTCCAGAAAGACTGGACGAGCCTCAAGCTGGAAATCGATTGGAAGGCGAGAGGACGGTATTATCCTGCAGGGTCGTCTCCGTCGCTTGTCGCGGAGTGGTTGACAGATGGAGCATGGACTGATTCTAAGACTGATTCTAAGCAGAATATTCCGATTGCGTTCATTGCTGCTATCGATAGATCGAAAGAAAGGAAGAAGAAGGCGGAGAGTCCCGGTTTGGGAGAATCTTCTTCCACAGATGTTGTAACTTTGCCCTCAATGGCTCTATCCGAATCCCGCAAGGTGGAATTACTTGTCCCCGATTTTTCTGATAACTCAATCTATGATAACGCTTCCAGTTACGGTTTTCTGCGGCTGTCTCTGGATAAGGGGTTCGGACAAAAAAAGTATCAGGAAGATTTAAAGAAGTACCTCGTGAATAAGGCCACGAATTCCGAGTTAGCTCATGATCCGGGTCCCGGGCCGGATATTCCTGTTATCAGGTCTATTTTTGCCGACTACAAAGCAACCCAGGTAATAAAGTTAAGGGATGATGCCGATGCTTTTTCTCAACGCGTAGCTAGATTCTTCCACCTTGCGCCGTTTGGTCAGGCCGAACAACATCCCTACCTGAAGTCGCGTCTGCCGGACAACGAAGCCAATCATCCAGATAGGGCGATTTATCTGGTTCCCCAGATGAGGCACCTTGCTGCCGCTCCTGATACGCCGTCCGCCGTGCGGCCAATTCCGCATGAGGCGGAATTCCTCATCGGAGTTTCAGGTCTCAAGCCTCCCCAGAACCTTGCGCTGCTCATCCAGGTGGCGGAGGGCTCCGCAAATCCACTTTCAAACGGTCCGGGACAGATTTACTGGAGCTACCTCTGTAACAATGAGTGGATATCATTCGATCCTTATGCCGTGGAAGACCGTTCCAAAGGGCTTCTCAACTCCGGCGTCGTCACCTTCGCCGTGCCCCGGGAGGCGACGGATGACAACACCTTTTTGCCAGCCGGAATGCACTGGCTACGGGCTGCTGTAGAATCGCAAAGTGACGGCGTCTGCCGTCTGCTACTGGTTGCCGCGCAAGGGCTGGAGTCGACTTTTTCAAACCATGATAACGATCGGGCCTTTGCCGCACAGGTGTTGCCGGCAGATTCGATTAGCAAGCTCGACCAACCCACGGCGGAAATAAAAAAGATCTCGCAGCCCTTTGCCGGTTTCGGCGGACGAGGAATCGAAACGCCGACCGCTTTCTATACCCGTGTCAGCGAACGCCTGCGCCACAAAGACCGCGCCATCAGCCTGTGGGACTACGAACGCTTGATCCTCGAGGAGTTCCCCCAAATTTACCGCGTGAAGTGCCTGAATCATACACAGTACGAACCGAATGACGGCATCTACAGGGAATTAGCTCCTGGACACGTCACGGTCGTCACCATACCAGACCAGCAGTCTCATAACCTGCGTAATCCCTTACAGCCTTTCACAAGCCTCGGACTACTCAACGACATTGCCGCATTTGTAAACAAGCGGGTATCGGGCTTTTTGAAAAACGGGGTCAACCTGCATGTGAAGAATCCGCTGTTCGAGGAGGTTCGAGTCAGCTGCAATGTCCGACTGAACGAAGGCTTTGATGAGGCCTTCTATGTGAAGAGCCTGCGGGGGGCAATTACGCGCTTCCTGTCGCCGTGGGCCTTTGGCGGCGGAAGCCCGTCTTTTGATGGAAAGATCTACAAGTCTGTGCTGATCAATTTCATAGAGGACCAGGATTGCGTTGATTATGTGACGGATTTCAAGCTGTTTCAGGACCTTCCCGGCTCCCCCGGCGTGATCGATCTGGACGAGGTGGAGGGAACGAGCGCTGTTTCAATTCTCGTTTCCGCCCCCTCCGATAGACACGCCATCACCCCCGTCACCTCCGCGCTGGTCGAAATCCCTGACGAAAAGTGTACGTGTGCCCCATGAGCGAGCTGCCTGCCACCATTCCTAAACAGCCGGCATTGAAGCCAGCGGAGGATTACTATTTCCTCCGCCGGGAAGGGATCCGGTTTATCGAGCAGATGGGGAGCAGGCTTTGGACCGATTACAATGCCCATGATCCCGGCATCACGATCCTCGAGGCGCTCTGCTACGCCATTACCGAGCTCGCTTACCGCATTGGCTGGGACGTCAAGGATCTCCTGGCGGCAGGTACCGCCTCGGCAAATAAAGCCGACCCTTACCCCGATCAGGCGTTTTTTACCGCCGGAGAAATTCTGACGGTGAACCCGACAACGCCGGATGATTTCAGGCGCTTGCTCGTCGACCTGGAAGCGGTGCGCAACGCCTGGGTTTTATGCCGGGAATCCGCATGTGATGGCGATGCGTACTACGCCTGGCGCGCGCAAGGGCTCATGCAGTTGTCTCCCCAGTGCCCCGAACATATGATACCGGCGCCGATGCTGATTTCACCTCTGGGCCTCTACGATATCCTGCTGGAACTGGAGGATCACCCGGAAGCAGGCGACCTGAACGATTGCAAGATAGAATATCGCTCCAGTACCGTCGGTGCCGATGGTTTGTCCCATCCCTTGACGATCGAACTCCGTTTTCCTGAAAGGGGAATTGAAGATCTGAAAAAATGGCAGATCTTCCTGAGATGTGGTCAGCGTTATGAGTTCAAGGTAATGAGTTTCGGCGCGGGAAAAAGCACGAACGTTTTGAAGGACAACGCCATATCACTGGATCAGTATCTCTATGACAATTGGAGAAAGGTCCTCTATGTCACTCTTGAAGGAACCTTGCCGTCCAGTAAGAAGGCACCGGCAATCAGGATACAGAACTTGGCGCTACGAATTTTAGGCGATGCGGAAGTGAGGAAAAGGGTTACCTTCGATGTACTGAAGGATCTTCTTGAAGACCGCACTGTGAACGATTTTACCGCAACCCCGGCTCACATCATGCGCAGCTATCATCAAAAGGAGTTGCTGAAAATCGTAGCGATTGACGAGGCGAAAAAGACTCTCCTGTCCCATCGCAATCTCGGCGAGGATTATTGTCGAATCCGTATCGTGGCGGTCCAGGAAGTCGCGGTCTGCGCCGATGTTGAGGTGGAGCCGGACGCGGACATTGAACTGGTACAGGCGAAAATCTGGTTCGAGCTCGAACAGTATTTCGCCCCATCCCTGCCCTTTTATTCCCTGGAGGAAATGCAGAAAGCGAAGATTGCCGTGGAGGAGATCTTCAACGGACCGCTGCTCGACAGCGGCTTCATCAAGGCCAAGGAACTTGAAGATTCGTCTTTAAAGTCCGTGCTGTACGGCTCAGACATAATCAACCGTTTGATGGACATCAAGGGTGTTATTGCTGTTAACCGGTTGCAGCTCACAAAGTATGACGCTGAAGGCAATGTCGTCAGAGGTATGGTAGATCCCACCTGGAAAGATGGAAAATTCGAATTCGATAACGATAAAATCAGCGCCTCGTGCGCGATGTACCTTGCTAAAGACCATCAGCCACGGCTCTATCTGAACGGATCGCGCTTTCTGTGCTACAAAAACGGCCTCCCCTTCCAGCCGAGGATGGATGAGGCCCATGATACCCTGATCGAACTTCGCGGCACGGCTGCACGTCCCGGAATCAAAGGTGCGGCGAACGATTTGCCTGCCCCAGTTGGTAATCGCTGTGATGCAGAGGATTATTTCCCCGTGCAGAACAGTTTTCCCCCGGCTTACGGGATCGGTCCCGAGGGACTGCCGGCCAACGTATCGGACGCGCGCAAGGCCCATGCGAAACAACTAAAGGCGTACCTGATGGTTTTCGAACAGTTGCTGGGTAACGCCTGCGCGCAGCTCGCGCATGCAGGGGACCTCTTTTCACTGAATCCCGACATCCGGCTCACGTATTTCGTAAGCGAGTTAAGCACGAGAATCCAGGGGTACGACGAGATAACCAAGACAGATCTCGATAATGCGGCACTGGAAGCGATAACGGAGACCTCCGGGGAATTTCGCGAACGGCGCAATCGCATTCTAAACCACATCATGGCTCGGTTCGGCGCGCAGTTTGACGAGTACACCACGTTGCTCACCAGCGTATTCGGAAAGCAGGCCGCCCTCGACCGATTGATCCGAGACAAGATAGCTTTTCTCAGGTCCTATCCCGCGATCAGCGCTGATCGGGCGAGGGCTTTCGATTATGTGGCAACTCCTTTTCTCAATGACAACCAACAGGGAATAGTGCGGCGGATCAGACGGCTGCTGGGAGTTCCCGACTTGGAGATTTCCTGGCATCTAACAGACCTTGGAGTCAATAAGTACCGTATCAAATTCCACTTAATCGACCTGATCGACAACAAAAAGGAAATTCTGACTGGCAATGTAACTCTGTCAGCCTGCAGCGAATTCGAGGCGAAATCACTGGGTTACCGCGCCATTACAGCTCGAATGAGTCTGCCCCAAAACTACAAACTGGAAAAAAAGACCGCTAATAACGTGGAGCAGTTTTCCCTGAGAGTAAAGGGAAAGGCGACAGAGGCCCACGGGCGATGCGTTGACGCATTCGCCAGCGAAACCGATGCGCTGGCAATGCGGGACATGCTGGTGGGCTGGAGCGCGATGGCGCGCATCATGGTCGTTGAGCACCTCTTGCTGCGGCCCAAATTCCCCGGTGACGCACTTTATCCCTCTTCAGCGATTGACGGCTGTGATGTCTGCGATGCACTCGATCCCTACTCTTTCCGACTGACTTTTGTCCTGCCGGGGTGGTTGGAGCCTTTCCGCACGAACCTTGACATGCGCGGTTTTGCCGACCGTACGATCCTGCAGGAAACGCCATCACACCTCTATGACCGGATTTGCTGGATCGACAGCGACCATTTCGACCGCTTGGAGGCTGCCTGGTTCGACTGGCTGGAGGAAAACGCCCGTTTTGATTGGACGGAAGAGCGCCTTCTGGAGCGGGTGGAAGCGACCCTGGAAAAGAACCAGCAGTCAGCGCCGGGCTTCGAAAGTCTCGCAAAGGAAGATCTGTGCAAATGCGCCGGAGTCCTCCTCACCGGTTTCGGCGCCGGTTATTACAACTGGCTTGATGGCCACATAAAGAGCGGCATGCCTTTGGACGAAATAACCAAGGACTTCTGCAAGCAGTTTCACAACGGCAGCGACCTGAGCCCTGCCGTTCCGAGCTGTCCTGCTTTTAAAGCAGATACTCCTGACGAGATTACCGATCTGTTGTTACGCCGCTACAAAAAATACATCAGGGTTTCCTACCGTCTCAGCATCCTCCTGGACCTGCTGAACGACCTGAGAAACGTCTTTCCACCCGCGACCCTGCACGATTGGGACGACGGCAGCGACGAAAACCCAGTGCGCATGGGAAAAACGGCTCTAGGAAGCTGAAAGAGGTGATTCGCTATGAACCCGATTAACGATAATACCCATTATCCGGTCTTCGAGCCCAACCAGACCCTTTCCAGTTCGCAGCTGAACCAGGTTTTCAACTACCTGGACGAGCAGGAGCGCCTGACACGGGCGGACCTCATCGGCATCGGCATCGTAAGCGGGCTGGATATCCAAGTCGACGCAGCGGCAAACACGGTGAAGATATCGAAAGGGTGCGGCATCACCTCAGCAGGGTATCTCATAGTGCAGTCGACAGCCGTCTCCTTTTCCTCTTACAAGAAATATTCTCCGCCCAAGGAAGTGGAGTACCCTCCATTCTATCCACCATGCAGTGACGGCAAACCGCAAAAACAGACGCCCTATGACTTGTGGGAGATGGTTTCGAATGATGAACCTGGTGCGAAACAGTTTGGTTCCGATCCCAATTTCAACTTGAGCTGCATGGCGGTCGTGCTGTTTCTGGAGCTGAAGAAACAGGACGCGACTAAATGCACTCTCGACACCTGCACCGGCGACGGCTCCGGAGTGGCGGCAACATTGCGTTGCTTGCTGATCGGCAAGAAGGATCTTAACGCCATCATTGGGGCTCCCCTGGCCGACTATAAACGTTTGAGCCGGTCCCTGGCCGAGATCCCCATTCCCAGATTGGCGATAACTGCATCCGTGGATTTGAACGACTATCAGAATAGTTACAAAAAGTTGTTTTCCCAGCCCCTCAACGGCAAAACCCCGGTGGAACATGTAATCGAGGCCGCCACATATGCCGGCCAAATCCTGAAGACGATCATCCCTGATCTGCCTGCTTTTGAAAGCGGCAAACTGACAAGCATTTTTTCGTCTTTGCCCAGTACGGATGTACCGGACATACAGTACTATTACGACCTGTTGCGTGACCTCACCGCGGGATACCATGAACTGAGGGCGGCCATGCTGCGGCAACCGGCGGTCTGTCTGCCGGATGGCGGTATTTTCAGCCGGCACCTCGCCTTGGGGGTGCATGGCGGTGACCCCGCGGAAGGGCGGACTGGTTATTTCCCCTCTCCTGCAGTAACGGCGCCGGAAAACACCGCTGACGAACTCCGGTTTCTCTTCGACCGATTGAACCAGATCGTGCTGAATTTCGACATTCCGCAGGAGGCGAAATTCAAGATTACTCCAAGCATTTACGGTATCAGGTATTTGTCAGGGAAATCGATCCCCTTTTATTTCAAACCGGACATACGACAATTCTGGGATGCCGCCAAAAAAGGCGAAAGAATGAAAGAGATATTGTCCTGGTACGACTATACAGACAGTCCTGACCACGTGCAA
>Ga0134124_10001520_pt1 | contig 18651 bp, 21 predicted proteins | sample KB304_FD_96880 | JGI IMG/M metagenome (GOLD analysis project Ga0134124, IMG submission 96880) | Terrestrial soil microbial communities without Nitrogen fertilizer from Kellogg Biological Station, Michigan, USA - KB3-0-4 | ecosystem: Environmental > Terrestrial > Soil > Unclassified ...
CACCAGAGCTAGCGCCGTCCTATACGGTTTCATACCTTTAAGACGCCCCCGAGGAGTCCGTGATTCACTTCGCGGGCCAATAGCCCGAGAGCAGGCAGCGGTTGTAACGATTGCGAGGTCGGCAATCTACCGCCGGAGACGCAGGTGAAGCTGCTCCGCGTCCTCCAGGAGCACGAGTTCGAGCCGGTGAGCAGCAACCAGACCGTGCCCGTGGACGTCCGGGTCATCGCGGCCACCAATCGCGATCTGCCGGCCGCGATCGCGGCCGGCCGCTTCCGCGCCGATCTCTTCTACCGCCTCAACGTCTTCCCCTCGAGGTGCCGCCGCTGCGGCAGCGCCGTTCGGATATCCCCCAGCTCGGGATGATCTTCCTGGCCCAGTGTACGGCAAGCAGTTCGGCAAGCGCGTCGAGGCGGTGTCGCGCGGCAGCATGGAGCGACTGATGGCCTACGGCTGGCCGGGCAACATCCGCGAGCCGCAGAACATCATCGAGCGCGCGGTGATCCTGGCCCCGGGTGGCGTGCTCGAGCTGGACGACGACGTGTTCCGGGCAGCACCGGTGGGCGTCGATGCTGCCACCGCCCGCGACGTTGCCCCGGCGCCGGCGCGCCGGGCCCCGGACGCCGGGCTGGCCGAGACGCTGGAGGAGGTCGAGCGGGCGCAGATCACGGCGGCGCTGCCGCGCAGCGGCGGGGTGGTCGAGGGGCCGAGGGGCGCCGCCGGCGTGCTGGGAATGCATCCCAACACGCTGCGCAGCCGGATGGACAAGCTCGGGATCCGTCGCACAGGCTCCGAGAGCCCGTAGGCGCTGGCGACCCCGCTACCGCCGCCGCCGGCCGACCAGGGTGCCGATGATCATCGAACATCCGGCCCACGGGCGCCGGCCCGCCTCCGGCGACGGCCCGTTCGGATGGTCGAGGGTGTAGGCCACCACGGCCACGAGGACGACCAGCAGCATGAAGACGTCGACCCGCTCCTCGAGCGGAATGTCGGGATTGTCCTGGACCCAGGTGGCCACGACGAGCCCACACACGCCGAGCAAGACCATGGCCCACAGCACGGCTGCCCACGGCGACGTCCGGGCCCGGCGTCTCGCTGGCGGTGGCGTCATCGCTGACGCGCCCGATCCTATCACGAAGTGATATTAACCCTCACGGAGTGATATATGATCGGCGCCGATGCCGCGCCGCGCCTCCCCGTCCGCCCCTCCCATCGACTACGCGACGCTGGCCGACCTGCGCTACCAGCTCCGCCGCTTCATGCGCGCCCGCGAGGTCATCGCGCGCAAGGCTGGCATCGAGCCGCAGCAATATCTCGTCCTGCTGCAGATCAAGGGCCTGGCCGGGCGCGGGGTGCCGAACATCGGAGTCCTGGCCGAGCGCCTGCAGATCGGCCACCACGCCGCCGTCCAGCTGGTCGACCGTCTGGCTCGGCGCGGCGTGGTCGAGCGGCAGCAAGGCGGGCGCGACCGGCGGGAGGTCGTGGTGTGCCTGCGACGGGCCGGAGAGACGATCGTCCGGCAGGTCGCGGGCCACTCGATCGATGAGCTGACGGCGGAAGGTCCACAACTGGTGTCGTCCCTCAACCGACTCATCAAGCAATCCACACGAGGCAGGGCGCGGCCCCGACCGGGGCCCAGAAAGGCGACGCGATGAACAACAAAGGGCTGGTGCTGGCGATCCTCCTACTGACCGGACTGGCGCTCGGCTGCGCTCGGAAGCCGGCGACGACGAGTTCCGCGCCCGCACCCTCCGGGGCGGCCACGACGTCGCGGGCGATGAACGCCGCGCCGGCCGGATCGGGCACGCGTCCCGCTTCGGCCACGACTCCCACCAATCCGGGTCGGTCGACGTCGGCGGCCACCGCACGCCCGGCGCCGAGCGAGTTCCTCCCCGTCGCCGAGCTGCGCGACGTTCACTTCGACTTCGACAAGTACGCGATCCGGCCCGACGACGCGGCGATCCTCGACAAGAACGCCGGCTGGCTCAAGGCCCACGCCAACGATCTCCTGCTGATCGAGGGCCACTGCGACGAGCGGGGCACCAACGAGTACAACGTTGCCCTCGGCGAGCGACGGGCGCAGGCGACGCTGAACTACCTCGTCGCCCAGGGCGTGGCGACCCGGCGCATCACGATCGTCAGCTACGGTGAGGAGCGCCCCCAGTGCGCGGACCACACCGAGGACTGCTGGGCCAAGAATCGCCGGGCGCACTTCCTCGTGAAGCCCCAGTAGCGTGCCCACGAAGCTTCGGAGCGCCCCTGAAGTCCTCGTGGGCGCTCCATGACGGATCGGCGGTGGCCGTGAGCGCCCCGCCGAGCCGTCTCGCAACTACGCATGAGACAAGCCCTCGCTCCCGATCCGATGGCGGACGGCCCTAGCATGGTCCTTGCGCTGCGCGGATGCCCGGGGACCAGCGACATGCTCAAGATCGTGACCATCGAGCCCCCGGCGGGGGGAGCCACCCTCCGCGGGCTCGGGGTCCAGGGGGTGCCGTTGCTTCATTGCTCCGCCTTCGTGGCCGAGCAGCTGAAGGTGCAGGCGTGATCGACGACGCCTCGGTCTTCGAGCGACTGCGGGCCGGCGACGGCACCGCGCTGGAGCCGCTGATGGAGCGCTTCGCCTCCCGCGTCTACCGCGTGGCCCACGGGGTCACCGCCAACGCGTCGGACGCGGAGGAAGTCGTGCAGGACGTGTTCCTCACGCTCTTCCGCAAGGCCGATAGCTTCGAGGGCCGGGCGGCGCTGAGCACGTGGCTCTACCGCATCACCGTGAACACCGCGCTGAACAAGCGGCGCGGCAAGCGGGCGCAGGTCGAGGAATCGCTCGAGCATCACCTGCCCCGCTACGCCTCGGACGGGCATCGCGAGGGCGATCGTTCGTTCCTGCTCTCCGACTGGTCACAGATGCCTGACGAGGCCTTGCTGTCCCAGGAAGGGCGCGGCGTCGTCCGCGCGGCGGTCGAGTGTCTGCCCGCCCACTATCGCATCGTGCTGATCCTCAGGGACGTGGAGGAGCTCTCGAGCGAGGAGGTGTCGCAGATCGTGGGCGAGTCGGTGGCCTCGGTGAAGTCGCGGCTGCATCGCGCGCGCATGGCGCTGCGCGAGCAGCTCACGCGCGCCTACGCCTCCGGCAGTCTCCGGGCCCCCACCGCCACCAGCGCGCAGGCCACGCTGACCAACCCCAGGCCGATCGCCAGACCGGCCGCTTCGGCGACACCGCCGATCAGCGGCGGTCCCGCCAGGAATCCCGGGTAGCCGGTCGTCGCGACGGCCGACAGCGCCCGCCCGGGCTCCACGCCCGGGATCCGCGCGGTCGCGCTGAACAGCACCGGGATGATGTTCGCGATCCCGAGGCCGACCAGCGCGCACCCCACGATCCCGGCGGCCGGGTGGCCGATGAGCAGGCTACGGCGAGCCCGCCGGCGGCGACGGCGCGCGACACGCGAAGCACGCGGCGACCGCCGAAGCGGCCGACGACCGCGTCGCCCGTGAGGCGTCCCGCGGCCATCGCCAGCGAGAACCCGGCAAACCCGCCGGCGGCGAGCGCCGGGGCGGCGTGGAGCGTGTCGCGAAGATAGACCGCGCTCCAGTCGGCCATCGCGCCCAGCGCGCCGCCGACAGCCGCGAGCGCCACCGGGGCGGCCACCACGACGTGCACGACGTCATCCAGCCCAGCCGACATCGCCCCGCTCGCGACCAGAGCCCCGGCGACACCGCCCAGGCTGAACAGCGCGTGGAAGGACGACATATCGCGCGCCCGACACGCTGCTCGACGGCAGCGGCCTGAGCGTTCTTCGAGACGTCCAGCAGCCCGTTGCAGGCGCCCAGGAGCGCCAGCGTTGCGGTCAGGAGAGGCAGGCTCGGGCTCAGCACCGGCAGCGGCATCGCCAGGCACAAGACGATCGCGGACGCCGAGGCAATGAACAGGCTGCCCCGGCGAGCGATCAGCCAGCCGCGGTCGGCAGGGCCACGACCGCGCCGGCGGCCATCGCCAGCAAGACCAGGCCAAGCTGGCCGTCTCCGGACGTGAGCCGGGCCTTGACGGCCGGGATGTGGGGCAGCCAGCTCGCCAGGACGGCGCCGTTGACGAAGAACAGGATCGAGACGGCCAGCCGCGATCGGCGCATGGCTCCCTGCCGGTCAGACCCGCGACGGGCCTGGATCGGTTCGCGGCCGGCACCGGTTCGTTGCGAGCCGACCTCGTGTCGATGAGAGCATCAACAAACCGGCGTCACCCGCCACCCTGGACACCTGAGCGGCCTCCCCCGCGCAACGCGCACCGCGATCCCCGGAGGGTTGCCGGTCCCGCACGGCGGGCATACAGTTCGAACACTCTCAGCGAATGGAGGCCCACCCATGTGCGTGGACAATGACTCTCGTCCCCCGATCACCCCGATCGCCGGCGGCTCCGCGGGCGGCCGTGATCTCAAGCTGACGTCCGCCGACGGCACGCGGTTCATGGCCTACGCCGTCCGGGCCAGCAAGCCCACCGGCGCCGGCATGGTCGTCATCCCGGACGTGCGCGGCCTGCACCAGTACTACAAGGACCTGGCCGATCGCTTCGCCGAGGTCGGCGTGGACTCCGTGGCCATCGACTTCTTCGGGCGGACGGCCAGCACCGAGGATCGCAGCGACAAGTTCGACTTCATGAGCCTGGTGCCGCAGACGAAGCCCGATCAGCTGCAAGCCGACATCGCGGCCGGCGTGGCGTACCTGCGCAGCGCCGACGGGGGCCAGGTGCGCTCGATGTTCTCGGTCGGCTTCTGCTTCGGCGGCGCGCTGTCCTATCTGCAAGCGGCGAGCGGCCTCGGCTACGCGGGCGTGATCGGTTTCTACGGCTGGCCGCTCGGCCTCAAGCGCTGGCCGGACCGCCCGAAGCCGATCGATGCGGCGCCGCGCTACCAGAGCCCGGTGCTCTCGATCTTCGGCGGCGCCGACGAGGGTATCCCCCAGGCCGACGTCGATGCCTTCGACGCCGCCCTGCGCAAGGCGAGCGTGAAGCACGACTCCACGGTCTACCCGGGCGCGCCGCACAGCTTCTTCGACCGGAAGTTTGCCGAGTTCGCCGACGCCTCCGCCGACTCCTGGAAGCGCGTGCAGGCGTTCGTGGGCCAGAACACGAAGCGCTGAGGACCACGCGCGCCGGGGACCCCCGGCGCGCGGTCTCTCGGTCAGAGGTACCGGCGCTCGGCCTGCCGGATCGCGCGATAGCGGCCGAACGTCCGCCGATCGTCCTCGAGCCCGATCAGGCTCTTCCAGAAGCTTCCCCCGCGGAAGGTGTGGGCCAGCATGGCCCGCCCGTTCGCCAGCACGAATCGCGGATTCATCCGGAGGACGGCGCCGATGTGCCGCACCTTCATCCACCGCTCGGCGCGCCACCGCACGAACTCGATCTCCTCGGCGGCGACGTGCTCGCTCCGCACGACGGCCGTGGTGCCGTCGTAGTCCTCGACGTTGTCGTTCATGATGAGTCCGCGCTCGCGCAGCTCCCGGTTCATGGGGGTGCGCGGATAGGGCGTGGGGTGCTGGATGTACGGGTAGTCGACCCAGCGGCGCGCGAACGCCAGGTTGGCCTCGATCGATTCCCGAGTGTCGTCGGGATTGCCGAGGATGAGACCCCCCACCACGTACATGCCGTGTCGATGCAGGTGCTCGATGGCCGTCGTGGTGGCGTTGCCGACCGTCCGGCTGTCGGCGCGCAGCGCGTTCTTGGCGCGGGCGCGCAGGAACTTCAGGTCGTCGTCCAGGATGTTCTCGATGCCGAGGAAGACGTAGCGGAACCCGGCCCGCCGCATGAGCGGCGCCAGCGTGGCGCCGTGGTTCGCGATCGCCGAGGTCATCGCCTGCACGATGTAGAGGAGGTCGTCGAGGCCGGCGTCGACGATGGCCCGGCAGAGGCCCTCGAACCGCCTGACGTCCAGCGTGATGTTGTCGTCGACCAGGAAGATGGCCCGCGCCCCGTGCGCGCGCGCGTCGCGGATGTCGGCCAGCACGCGGTCGAAGCTGTAGCGGTGGAAGTTGCGGCCGCGCATCTCGATGATCGAGCAGAAGCTGCAGTCGAACGTGCAGCCGCGCGACGTCTCGATGACGTCGACCTGGCGGCCGAGGAACGTGTAGCCGGCCAGCACGCGGGCACCGCGGTTCGGCGGCCGGATCACGCCGTCGGCCAGGCCGTGGACGGGCCGATCGGGGTTGTGGTGGAAGGCGGCGCCCTCGCGATAGGACAGGCCGGCGATGCCCCGGACGTCACCGCCCCGCTCCAGCGCCCGCACCAGCTCGCGGACGGTCAGCTCGCCCTCGCCGCGCACGACGAAGTCCACGCCGGCCGCCGGGTCGGTGTAGGCCTCCGCCGCCAGGCTGGGGTCGTAGCCGCCGACCATGATCGGCACGCCCGGCCGCAGCGCCCGCACGAGCTGGACGATGCGCAGCGCCGTCTTCCGCTGGAAGCTCATGACCGACAGGCCGACGAGCTGCGGCTCGTGCTCGTGCACGAGGCGCTCGACCGCGGCCCGGACTCCACGCTGGACGAGAATCAGATCGGCGACGGCCACCCGGTGGTGCGCGTCGACGTTGCCGGCCAGCGACGTCAGCGCGCCGTTCGGCATCCGGATCCCGACCGTCGGCATGTGCTCGAACGAGTCGGGCATCGAGAGCAGGAGGATGTTCATGCGGTTGCACCCCTGAGGGGGCTAACGTAGCATCCGGGTTGTCGATCGAGAAGGAGGACACCCATGCCGCCCAGCAAGCTGGCTCACGTCGTCTACCAGACCAACCGCATGGCCGCGATGCGCGACTGGTACGCGACCGTGCTCGGGGGTCACGTGATCTACGAGAACCCGAGTCTCTGCTTCGTCACCTACGACGACGAGCACCACCGGGTGGCCTTCGTCGACTTCGGGCCGTTGGCGCCGCGTGATTCTGCCGCCGGACGCGAGCTCGGCCCCAAGCCCGTCGAGCAACCCGGCCTCCATCACGTCGCCTTCACCTTCGGGTCGATGGGCGAGTTCCTCGACAACTACGTCCGTCTGAGGGATCAGGGTATCCGTCCGTTCTTCTGCGTCAACCACGGGCCCACGACCTCGATGTACTACCGCGACCCGGATGGCAACCGGATCGAGCTGCAGATCGACAACTTCACCACCGCCGAAGAGGGACAGGCCTGGATGCACTCGCCGGCGTTCGATCGCAACCCGATCGGCGTTGAGTACAATCCCGACGAGCTGGTCAGGAAGTTCCGCTCCGGCGTCTCGGTCGCAGAGCTGGTCGTGCGCGATTAATCAGCATGGGGGGCCTCGGACGGGCCCCCCAATCCCCCCGGGCGGCTCGGGGCGCCCCGGCGAAGCCGTGGCGCCCCTCGTAGTCGTTTCCGTCAGCCCGGGATGCCGGCGGTGACCGTGATCTCGATGACCAGCTCCGGTGCGTTCAGCGACGCCACCGTCACCGTGGTCCGGGCGGGCTTGTCGGTCGGGAAGTACTTCGCGTACTCCTCGTTGTAGGCGGCCAGGTCCTCGCGCCGCGTCAGGTACACGGTCGCGGTCAGCACCTGGTCCAGCGAGGTGCCGGCGGCTTCGAGCACCACCTTGATCCGCTCCAGGGCGTTGCGCGTCTGCTCGCGGATGTCCTTGCCGAGCTCGCCGGTCTTGGGGTGTCGGCCGGTCTGCCCGGCCACGAAGACCAGGTGGCCGAACCGGGTGGCCGCCGACAGGTTGGGGTTGGCGGACATGAGCGGGGCCTGGATGATCTCTTTCCTCGGCATGGCGTGCACCATAACGCGTCCGGCCGGGTCAGACAACGCCGGGAGAGGCTTGACGGTCTCCGGCTGAGATGGTCCACTCAGGCTGCCCTATTTACTGATCGGTGGAGGCGCCATGCCCGACACCGCGACCCCTGATTCCCGGATCGAGCTGCTCTTTCGGCTGGTGGAGAGCATCACCGCCTCGCCCGACCTCGACCTGGTGCTGAACCGCGTGGTGCGGTCGGCCACCAGCCTCGTGGAGGGCTCGCGGTCGACCTTGTGGATCGTCGAGGACCAGCGGCTGGTGGCGCGCGCGCGCGCAGGCGCCCGAAACTACACGACCGCGACGGGCCGAACCGAGTTCCCCATCGGCGAGGGCATCGTCGGTCATGCCGCGCTGGAGCGGCGGCTGGTGCTGGTGCCCGACGTCCAGATCGATCCGCGCACGGTCGATCGCAAGTACTTCGCCGCCGAGGGCCTCGACGCGTGCGCCGCGATTCCGCTCATCTCTCATGGCTGCCTCGTCGGCGTCCTGGCGCTGGTGACCACCCGGGCCGAGGACCTCGGCCCGACCGTGGTAGAGATGTTGACCGCGTTCGGCGGCCACGCCGCCATCGCGATCGAGAGCGCCCGGCTCTACGCGGATGCCGAGCGGCGCCGCTCCGAGGCGGAGACGCTCGCGGACGTGGCTCGTGACCTCGCCGAGCACCATGATCTGGACGCGGTCCTCGCGCGAATCGTCCAGGGCGCCAACGATCTCTGCGGGGGTGACGTGACCAGCGTGGCGCTCCGCGACGCCGAGGGCCTGTTCTCGGCTCGACACGTCCTCGGGGCCCGCAACGACACGTATCGACGCTTCCGCATCGCTCCGGGCCTGGGAATCGGCGGACGTGCCGTGGCCAGCGGCCAACCCGAACGGGTGGCCGAGCGCGAGGCGTGGCCACCGATGCCGCGCGAGTACGAAGAGGTGATCGACTCGGAGGGGCTCCGCAGCGCGCTGGCCGTCCCCATCTTCGTGGACGGGACGGCCGAGGGAGTCCTCTACGTCTGCAGCCGGACGCCGCGGTCGTTCAGCGCGGCCGACGAGACCCTGCTGGTCCGGCTGGCCGATCACGCCGCCACCGCGATCCAGAACAGCCGACTCTTCGCGGCCGAGCAGGCGGCCCGAACCGAGGCCGAGGCGTCGGAGAAGAGCTTCCGTGAGCTCGTCGACTCCGTCGACGCCATCGTCCTCGACGCCGATGCCGAGACGTTTCAGGTCACCTTCGTCAACCAACGCGCCGAGACGATCCTGGGCTACCCGCGGTCGGCGTGGTATGCCGACCCGGCCTTCTGGGCCAACCACGTTCATCCAGACGATCGGGGCTGGGCGGCCACGATGTGCGGCGAGGCGATCGCCGAAGGGCGCGATCACGTGATGGAGTACCGGATGCTGGCGGCCGACGGCCGCGTGGTGTGGATGCACGATATGGTGCGGGTGCTGGACGGCCCGGCGGGGGGCCGGCGGCAGCTGCGCTCGGTCATGGTCGACATTACCGAGCGCAAGCATGGGGATGCGCTGCTCACCGGTGAGCGCGAGATCCTGAGATTGATCGCCTCCGGCGCGCCGCTCGCGGGCGTGCTCACCGGCATCTGCCGCCTGATCGAGTCGATGCGCCCCGAACTGCTCGCCTCCGTGGTGCTCGTGGAGTCCGGACGCCTGCAGCACGGGGCGGCCCCCAGCCTGCCCCGGGCCTACGTCGAGACGATCAACGGCGTCGCGATCGGGCCCAGCGCCGGGTCGTGCGGGACCGCCGCCTACCGGAAGGAGGCCGTGGTCGTGTCCGACATCGCCACCGACCCGCTGTGGGAGGGCTTCAGCGATCTCGCGCTCTCCCACGACCTCCGCGCGTGCTGGTCGACGCCGGTCCTCGACGGCACCGGCGAGGTGATGGCCACCTCCGCGCTCTACCGCCGGGTCCCGGGGACGCCGAGCCACGACGAGGTGGAGCTGGTGGCGCGGGCGACCCACCTCATTCGTATCGCGGTGGAACGCGACCGGGCGACGCTCGCCCTGCAGCGCAGCGAGGAGCGCTATCGCGCCCTCGTCACCCACATCCCGGCGGTGACGTGGGTGGCCGACTCTGGCAGCAACACCATCTTCGTCAGTCCCAACGCGGCCCAGGTCACGGGTTCCGCGGCCGAGGAGCTGACGGCCGGCGGCAAGGACGAGTGGCTCGCGCGAATCCATCCCGACGACGTGGCGGCGGTGCGCCTGGCGTACGCGGCCCTCGAATTCGAGCAACGGCCGTTCGACCTCGTGTACCGACTGCTCCACCGAAATGGCGCGTGGATCTGGATTCACGACCGCGCCATCTCCTCGTACCAGCGAGACGGCATGGTCTACTTTGCGGGCGTCCTCACCGACATCACCGCACGCAAGGAGGCGGAGCTGGAAGTGCAGGAACAGCGCCAGCTGCTGACGCACCTGACCCGCGTCGCCACCCTGGGTGAGCTGTCGGGGGCGCTGGCCCACGAGCTGAACCAGCCGCTGACGTCCATCCTGACGAATGCGCAGGCGGCCCTGCGATTTCTCGACCGTGAGCCCCCCGAGCTGACGGAGCTGCGCGACATCTTGAGCGACATCGTGAACGACGACCAGCGGGCCGGCGAAGTCATTCGCCGGTTGCGCACCCTGCTGCGCAAGGGCGAGACGCCGCGGCAGCCGCTCGACGTCAACGACGTCATCGGCGACGTGCTCCGGCTGGCCCACAGTGAGCTGATCGGCCATGGCGTCATCGTCACGCTCCAGCTCACGCCGGACCTGCCGAAGATCGTCGGCGATCGCGTGGCGCTGCAGCAGGTGCTCCTGAATCTCATCGTCAACGCGTGCGACGCGATGCGGCTCGACGAGCCGACCGAGCGCCGGCTGACCATCGGCACCGCGCTCGACGACGAGGGCATCGTGCGGCTGACGGTCATGGATCGCGGCGCCGGCCTTCCGGCGGACGGGACGGAGCAGGTGTTCGAGCCGTTCTACACCACCAAGGAACAGGGGTTGGGGCTGGGATTGATGATCTGCCGCTCCATCGTGGCGGCGCACGGCGGCCGCCTCTGGGCCACCAACAACCCGGAGCGTGGCGCCACCTTCACATTCACCTTGCCGGTGGAGAGTGGAGCGCTCGCATGAGCGATCTCCGCGTGCGGCAGCGCCCGGCGGTCTCGGCGCGGTCCCGGCCGGCCGCGCTGCCCCCGAACCTCCAGCGCTACGCCGACACCGGCGAGGCGCTGGTCGCCGAGCCGTTCCGCGGCATCACGGCGGACGGGCACGTCGTGCCGCGGCTGTTCTCCGTCGAGAAGACCGGCGTCTCCACGCGGCCCCTCCGGGAGGCCGCCGAGGCGTTCCTGGCCTCACTCGGCCCCGAGCAGCGGACACGGGCCATGTTCAGCCTGGACACGGACCGGTGGCGCCGCTGGAGCAACATCCATCCGTTTCTGATGCGCCAGGGCGTCGCCCTCGACGAGATGACGCCGGAGCAGCGCGAGCGCGCCCTCGCGTTGCTCCGGGTGGGCCTGAGCGAGGACGGGTTTCGGACGGCCCGCGACGTCATGCGCCTCAACGAGCTGGTCCGGGCCCTCACCGGCCGCGACGTCGAGTACGGCGAGTGGCTCTACTGGCTGAGCGTGATGGGCACGCCGTCAGCGGACGAGCCGTGGGGCTGGCAGATCGACGGCCATCACCTCATCGTCAACTGCTTCGTCCTCGGCGATCAGATCGTCATGACGCCCATGTTCATGGGCTCCGAGCCCGTCGCGGCCGCGACCGGCCCGTACGCCGGCACGCGGGTGTTCCAGGCCGAAGAGCAACAGGGGCTCACCCTCGTGCGGGCGCTCACGCCGACCCAGCGTGAGCGGACGATCCTGGCGGCCGAGCTGCCGGGCGAGGTCTTCACGGCCGCCTTCCGCGACAACTTCGAGCTGAAGTACGAGGGCATCCAGTTCAGCGACCTCTCCAGCGCCCAGCAACGACTGTTGCTCGACCTGCTGGAGGCCTACGTGGGCCGGATGCGGCCGGGCCACGCCGAGCTCCGGATGGAGGAAGTGAAGCGGTATCTGCCCGACACCCGCTTCGCGTGGATGGGCGGGATCGACGAGGAGAGCGTCTTCTACTACCGGCTCCACAGCCCGGTCGTGCTGGTCGAGTTCGACCATCAGCGCGGGATCGTGTTCGACAACGACGCGCCCTCGCGCCACCACATCCACACGGTCGTCCGCACCCCGAACGGCAACGACTACGGGCGCGACCTCCTCCGCCAGCACCACGCGCGCTTCGATCACTCCCGCGCCGACCATCGACACTGACGCTCGGGAGTCGTCGCGGCCCACCGGCCGCCCTCACGTGTCGGCGCGCGTCATTCTCCTGCTGCGGCTGGACCGATAGGGCACACTATCGGGGCACGACGTCACGACCAGGAGGACAGACATGGCCACGCATTCGAAGACCCGCGCGGCGGTTCGACGGCTCCGCCGTCTGACCCGTCGGCGTCACGAGGCCGAACTGAGGAAGACCCGGCTTCCCGCGGCCGGCAAGAGCCCTACCCCGCCGACGGCATAAGCCCCGCTCAGGGATCGTCGCGACCACGGACGAGCGGCGCCTCCAACGACCGGGACCCATCAGATGCCGTCCAGTTGATCGCGCCCTCGGCCTGCGGCGTGAGGGTCACCCTGGCTCCGTTGGAGAGTACGGCGCGCAGGGTCCCGTCCTTGAGCGCGGCGTCGAACACACCCCCGGCGAATCCGGTCGAGCGATACATGAGGCGGAGCCGTCCCGGCCCTTCTTCGACCGGCGCCACGAGCACCACGCTGTCCCCGAGCAGCGCCCAGCGGAACCCCGTCAGCGGACCGAGGGGAAACGTCGAGGCCTCGCGCACGACGTTCGGGCGCTTGGCCGGAGCCGGCAGGAGAAGCTCGCGGACGACCGCCCACTCGTCGGCGACCGCCGGGCACGTGAACCGGCCGGCCGGCAGGCTCGGGGCGCCGAGGAACTCGGCCAGGCAGAGACCGTAGCGAAGCGCGAAGCGGCCGGTGTGGCCACCGCCGTGGCCGCTGATGCCGCTGCTCTCGTCGAGCAGCAGGTACGGCAGGGGGCGGCGCGAGAGGATGGCCTGGGCGCTCTCGCCGCGCACGACGTAGCCGAAGAGGGCGTCGTTGTTCGGGAAGAGCAGCGCCACGCGGCCCACCTTCGCGCGCTGCAGAATGCGGTCGATCACCGAGGCGTCCAGCCGGCCGTCCGCGCCGCCGGCCCGGACGCCGGGGGCGAGCGCGACCACCGCGTCGATGTCGGGCGCGGTGTCGATCGCCTCGAGCGAGACGTAGCCGCCGAACGACTGACCGGCCAGCACGACCTTGCGGTAGCCTGACTTCCGCGCGGCCGCGACCTCCTGCAGCGTGCGCTGCACCACCCGGTAGACCCGGTCGCCCGCCATGTTCTCGGCCAGGTGGTGGCGCTTCAGCATGATCACGTCCCACCCGCGTGCCTGCAAGAGCCGGAACGCCGTCGGCGCCGGCGCCGTCCACGACTGGGTCGAGCCGGAGATGCCGTGATTCCAGATGATGCTCCCGTTCGCGCGCTCCGGTCCGTTCTCCGGCAGGTCGCAGAACGCCCGCTCGACCCAGAAGAACCGGCTGCCCGGCTCCTGGTTGCAGGCCCGCTCGTCGGCCGACTCGACGACCCCGGGGAGCACAGCCACGCCGAAGAGCGCGGCCGCGAGGATGAAGCGCATGACAGACGTCTTCATGCGGGCGGATCCTCACGCGTCGTCAGCGCGACGACGCCGGCGACCGTCAGCACGGCTCCGAGCACCGCGATGACCACGACCATCGGAAGCGTCGCGCCTCCGAGCACGGGACCGAGCGCCGCCGCACCCACCGTGAGCACCCCGGCGGCGACGACGCCGGCCAGGACGACCACCAGCGATTGACGGACCTGCGAGGCGAGGACCGCGGGTCCGAGGGCGGCGCCGTGAGACCGACCGGCGAAGTGCACGAGTGTCGGCAGGACGACGAGCGTGGCGCCGAACACGATGGCGGCTACCGGATCGGCCGCCGGCCGGGCGATCAGGAGGGCGAGGGTGTACGTGATCAGCGCGAGCGCGGCGCCGATCGTCACGAGCGACACCGACCATACGATCACGCCCCCTCCGCCGACCACGAAGGTGACGGCCGCGAGCCAGGCGACGGGCGCCCCCGGCCACGCGGCGAGCGGGAACGCGACGAGGACCGCGACCAGGATCACGCCGGCCAGGCGCATCATCCCGCGATCACGCGGCGGCGGCGCGGCCGACGCAGCGCGGCCAGCGCAGCGTCGAGCGGGTCGACGCCGTTCCAGTCGACGATGGTCAACCCGCGGCGCCGGTGCTCGTCGAGCTGGTCCCGGCGCTCCAGCGCCCACAGCCGCGCGGCGAGGTCGGCGACCGGTCCCCTGGGCATCGCCGCCCGCGCCGGCACCACGGGGGAGACGGCGATGACCACGATGTCGAAGCCGCGAGCGGCGAGGTCGGTCGCGGCCCGCACGAAGCGCGGATCGAGCAGCGGGCTCAGTGCCAGCACCAGCGCCTGCGGCGGCAGGATGCGCGGCGGGATGAGGTCGACGTCGCGCGTCACGTAGGTGAAGACGACGGAGGCGTCGAGGAGGGTGTCGAGCAGGCGCTGAAGCTGGGCCCGGCCCGAGCCCGGCCGCACCCAGCGGAGCTGGCCGCCGTACTCGATCAGACCAACGCGATCCTTGCGGTCGAGATAGGCGGCGGCGAGGTCGGCGGCGCCGCGCACGGCCACGTCGACGACCGTCGCACCGGCCGGGCCCACCTCGGACAGCGTATCGAGCAGCAGGACGACGTCGGCGTTGCGCTCGCGGTGATGCTGGGTGACGTGCAGGGCGCCGTGGCGCAGCGTGGCGCGCCAGTTCACGTGCCGGACCTGATCACCGGGCGCGAACGGACGGATGTCGCCGGGCTCGATGCCCTCGCCCTGGGCCGGCGACACGTGGTTGCCGACGTACGTCTGGGTCCGGACCGGGCTGGGAGGATGCCGGATCGGTGTGAGGCGCGGATAGACGGACACGGTGTGCGGCGCCCGGTAGCGCATCTCGGCGGCGGCGAGACCCAGGGGCCCCCACAGGCGGACGTGCGGACCGGCCAGGCGCAGGCGTTGCCGGCCGGCGCAGCGAACCGTGAACTCCCAGCGGACCTCCTCGCCCGCTCCCAGGGTGAAGAAGGCGTGGTTCTGTCCTCGCTCGAGCTGGACCTGTGACGGCAGCGACTCCAGGAGCTCCACGAGCGGCACCGGGGCGGGCGCCCGGATCGTGACCGTGACCGTCACGCGCTCGTCCTCGACCACGCGGTCGGTCGACACCTCGTGATCGATCTGCAACGTCGGCGGGGCCGCCAGGCGCCGCCCGGCCACGAGCGCCACGATCAGCGGGACGGCGATCACGACGAGGTCGGCGCGGCCGGTGACGACGCCGAGGAAGAGCGCCCAGCCGGCCAGCGTCAGGAACGAGACGTTCAGGGCCGTGGGGCGCCAGCTCACGAGGGCTCGGCCACCGGGGCCGGGACCTGCTGGAGCAAGGTCTCGACCACCTGCGCGGGCGTCGTTCGCGAGACCCAGAGCTCCGGTTTCAGGACGAGTCGATGCGCGAGGGCGGCCACGGCCACCGCCTTCACGTCGTCGGGCAGGACGAACTCGCGGCCCCGCATCGCCGCCTCCGCCCGCGCGAGCTTCAGCACCGCCAGGCTCCCGCGCGGCGAGGCCCCGAGCGCCACGCGGGGGTCGCTCCGCGTGGCCTGGGCCAGCGCCACGATGTACCGCTCGAGCACGTCGCTGACGAACACGTTCTCGAGCGCCGCCTGCATCGCGAGGAGCTCGTCGCGGGTGACGATGGTCGGGACGGTCGCCGCATCCGTGCGCCGCTCGCGCCGGCGCCTGAGGATCTCCCGCTCGGCGTCCGCGTCGGGGTAGCCGACGCCGACGCGCAGCAGGAACCGGTCGAGCTGTGCCTCCGGCAGCGGGTAGGTCCCCTCCAGCTCGATGGGATTCTGCGTGGCGATCACGAGGAACGGCTGCTCGAGCGGAAACGACTGCCCCTCGATCGTGACCTGGGACTCCTGCATCGCCTCCAGCAGCGCCGCCTGCGTCTTGGGCGTGGCGCGATTGATCTCGTCGGCCAGCAGCAGGTTGGTGAAGACGGGACCGGGGCGGAACTCGAACCGGCCCTCGCGCTGGTCGTAGAGGAAGCTGCCGGTGATGTCGCTGGGGAGGAGATCGGGCGTGAACTGGATGCGGCGAAAGCCGAGGTCGAGCGTCTGGGCCAGCAGCCGCGCGATGAGCGTCTTGGCCAGGCCGGGATAGTCCTCGACGAGGACGTGGCCGTTGGCCAGGACGCCGGCCAGGATCCGCTCGAGGACGGCGTCCTTGCCCACCACGATGCGCCCCAGTGTGGCCACGACCTCCCGCGTCCGCTCGGCGAGGGCGGCGATCTTCACGGCTGCTGCTCGATGCGGGAGATGACCTCGCGCAGCGAGGCCAGGCTGGGGCCGCGACCGCGCCGCACCGGCGGGCGAACCAGGGGCCCCGACGTGAACGCGGCCAGCCGGGGCCAGAGGACCTCGTCGAAATACCGGCGGCTACGGAGCGCCGCGCGCACGTCGCGTGTGAGATCCAGGAAGTGGTGCGGCACGGCGGGCTCGGGCCCGCGACGGCGGCGCGCCTCGTCGAGCGCGGAGGCCCCGCCCCCCGCGATCCGCTCGACGAGCGCCCGCCGCAGCTGCAGGAGCGCGACACCGAGGACGAGAGCACCGGCCAGGCGCGCCACCAGCGTCCGCCACGACGGCTCCACGTAGACGTACACGGGCACCGCGGCGAGCGAGACGACGCCCCCCAGCACCGCGCACCGAACCGCGATCGCCGCCAGCGGCCGGCTACCGAGCATCGGCTGTATCGGAGCGCTTGCCAGGCGTGAGGCGTGGGTGGGCTGTCTCAGAAGGGGGTGGCTCCGTTTCTGCTTTCATTTCTGTTTCTGCTTTCAGAGCTGTCGTGATGGCCTCGAGGGAGTCGCAGGCGGTGTTGCGGGCCTCGGAGCCTAGGGGGCGATTGCTGAATCGCGCCAGCTCGAAGAGGGCCGTCAGGCGCTGAAGCGGGGGGACCGGAACCGGGAGCCGCGCGAAGGCCGTCCGCATGAACTCGGTCGGCGTCTGCCACGGCGCCCGCGGCACGTGGGCTGCGGCCACGGCGTGCTCGAAGCGGCCGTAAGCACGGATGATCGCGGTGCGCGCGTCGGGCTCCGCCCGCAGATCCTCGAGGCGATCAGGCTCGTCCTCGGTCACCGCGGGCGCCGGCTCGGCGCCCTCCCGACCCGCCAGCCACTTCTCCAGGGGCCCGGCCAGCGCGAGCAGGAGCATCAGCGCGAAGATCGCGAGGGCGAACACCAGGACGAGCGCGGCGATCGTGAGATCGAAGGCCGGCATCGAGACCGGGGCCTTGCGAGCACGGGTGAGGAGATCGAGCAGGTCGGCGATCGTGGTGAAAGCCCGTTGCAGTGGATCGCTGTCCTCCGCGGACCACGGCTTCCTGGTGAAGTACCAGGCCGCGGTGGCCACGAGCAGGAACGGCAGCGGGACGAGCACGGCCGCCCACGCCGGACGGCGCTGCAGCGCTCGCGTGGGTAGCGGCTCGTCTTCCCCCGGGCGCCGCGGCCGCTGCGCCAGGAGCAGGAGGAGCGTGGAGAGCGCTAGCAGGACGACCACGACCGTCCGCACCGCGTCGGGCAGACGGATCGCCAGGCTCGCGCCAGGCTCGCCCGCCGGAGACGGCAGCGGGCCGAGGGTAGCAGCCAGCGCGAGCAGCAACCCGATGGCGGTGACCACGGTTGCCCGGACCTGCACGTCTCAGTCTTCTCACACGCGCTGACGGGCTCGTCAAGGCCGCGCTATCCCGGCGGTGTAGGTCTTGCCTTTCCGCTCGCGCTCGGTGAGGCTCTCGGCAGCATGGCTCGCACCCGTCCCCGGCTCCGTCGTCGAGCGCCTCGATCCCCTGCCCGCGCGGCATCGGCGGCGACGGCGGATGCCGAGGTCCTCGGCCGCGTGCCGTACTTCCGCTCGCTGTCCGCGACGCAGCTGCGGGGGCTGGCGCGCACCTGCTCGTCGCGAGCGCTGGGCTCCGGCGAAACGCTGTTCGAGGAGGGAACACCCTGCACGCGCCTCTTCGTCATCGCCTCGGGGCGCATCGAGATTCGCCAGACGTCGCTTCGCGGGCGCGAGCAGGTGTTCCACACCGAGCAGCCGGGAGCAGCGCTCGGCGAGGCGCCGCTCTTCGACGGCGGCGGGTACATCGGCTCCGCCGTGGCGCTCGAGACCACCCGCGTGCTGTCGCTACCCCGCGCCATGCTGATCACCCTCTGCCGCACGCATCCCGAGGTGGCGCTGGCCATGATGGAGACGCTGGCCCGACGCGTGCGCCGATTCGCCGGGATCGTCAGCGACCTGGCCTTCCGGCCCGTCCCCGAGCGCCTGGCGCGCTACCTGATCGCGACGGCCGCGCGGCAGCCGCTCTCGCCGGGCCTCGAGCTGGACCTGCAGCTCACCCAGGCGCAGCTGGCCGCTCGGCTCGGGACCGTCCGCGAGCTGGTTGCGCGCGCGCTGGGGCACCTGGAGCAGTCCGGCGTCCTCAGCCGGAAGGGCTCCCGCGTAGTCGTCCGCGACCCGGTGCGGCTGCGCGCCCTCGCCGAGGGCGGCGAGTGACGTAAGTCATAGACCGTGGTCGGGGGCCCCCGCCATACTCTGGCCATCGCTCCGATCCACAGGAGGTCACCATGCGGAAAGTCCTCGTCATCGTCCTGGGCGTCCTCGCCGGCGCCGTGATTGCGGGTCACGCGGTTCTGGCTC
>Ga0134124_10001522_pt1 | contig 18639 bp, 38 predicted proteins | sample KB304_FD_96880 | JGI IMG/M metagenome (GOLD analysis project Ga0134124, IMG submission 96880) | Terrestrial soil microbial communities without Nitrogen fertilizer from Kellogg Biological Station, Michigan, USA - KB3-0-4 | ecosystem: Environmental > Terrestrial > Soil > Unclassified ...
CTTGAAGCTCTTGGCCTTTGACCTGTAATTCGTTCCCGGCCATTGCGTGCTCAGCCTGGATTTTCTGCATTTCAAGCTGCTGCTCGGGCGTGGGCGGCGGGGGCGGCGCTGGCGGTGGCATTTGGGGCGGCGGCTCTCCGGCCTCTTGGGCCTCGGCCATGCGGATAGGCGGCGGAAGCAAGAGCTCGGCGCGCTTGGCGATCTTGTCGGCCAGCGGCCAGTCCTGTTGTTTCACGAACAGGTCGAGGAATAGCTGCAGCGTCTCGGGGCCGGCCGCTTGGAGCAGTTGGCTCATGCCGTCGCGGGCCTCCTCACGCTTGGTTGCGTAGGAGGCGCCCATTTCGACCATCACCTCGTAAGCGCCGACGGTGAGGTCGTTCATAACTAGCGTGGCGACGCCATCACCATTCGGGTCGAGTTGTTCCTTGTTGATTTCTAAGGCGTCGACTTTGCCGTCTTCGCCGACAATTCGGATGGTCCGCTCGGTGTCGTAAATGTGCGGGATCAGGTCGACGATGATCTCGCCGACGCGCTGCACGGCGCGACCGAACGCCTCGATATAAATATACGTGCCAGTATCGCCCTCGCGCTGGCGAGCCAGGATCGCGCGGCCGCTGGCCTCGTTCGACTTAGCGCCGAGGCTCGCCGGATAGATGCCGGTGACCTCATGCATGTCATTTGTTGCACTTGCGCGCAGCTCGGTGATACCCGTCGACGCGACCGGAGGCGCCACGCGCTGAGGAGACGCACCGCCGTTGGCGGGGTCGGGCTCGAACTGCAAGAACGGCCAATTACGCGAGTTCGCCGTTTCCCACTCATCTAGATACTTCTCGAAATTCTTACGGGTGCCCAAGAATGGCGCCTTGGGCTGCAGCGCGATCACCTCGGCCTCGGCGCTGGCGGCGTAGTTATAAATCCTTTGCGTGTCTTTGAGCCCCCGCACCACGCCGCGGCGGTCAATCCGCCGGCCAATCTTGATCTCCTCGCCGATCATCGGAACGATCGGGATATGTGCGCCCGGCCACTCGTCCGGTCCCTCTAGGATTGACGAGGCCGTGATGAGCAATCTCTCGACTTTGAAGCTATCGCGCTTCTCGATGCGCGCGCCGGCGGCCTCTGCGTCGGCCCGCTTGGTGCCGTCATCGTCATCCGTCAGGTCGACGAGCTCGCCTGTCGGGTAGAGCGCGAGTTCGCGCTTCGACGGCATTTTGCGCCAGTATTCGTTGACGCGGACGGTTTCGCCCGTCAGCCAGTCCTTGAACGCGTCCTCAGCGTGGTAGTCGAGCTCGTCCGCCGACGCGTCCGGCCAGCGGGTTTTGAACGTGTCCCGCGAATAATCGAAGGGCACAAAGCACCACATCGCGTCTTTGCGCGTCGGGTGCGTTGCGTCAGGGTCCCAAACGACCGCAATTCCGTCCTCGATGCCGCCGACGCAGATTTCCTGGTCGAACGTAGTCGCGGCGGCGTACTCAGTATACACGCGGCAGTGGCCGATTCCGGCCCCGACCATCTGGTCGGCCGCGGAGAAATAGGCCGCCTTGGCGTCAGACCGCTGCTCGATGTAGCGGATCATGCCCGGCAGGATTTTCGCGGCCACATCCTTGTCGGCCGCGTCGTCGACCGGCACGACCTTAACGGCTGGGCGTAGCTGGCGGATGTCGCCGGTGACCTGGCGCACGAACTGCGGGCACTTGTTCACGGTGAGGATCGGGCGCCCCTCGGCGGTGCGCTCTTGCTTGGCGCGCGCTTCCCATTGGCCCTCCTCGGCGAGAAAGGCCAAGTCCTCATAGGCAAGCTGCTGGTTGGTCCGGTCCTTTTCCCAGCCGGCGCGGTAGCGTTTCAGCGCCTCCGCGAGGTCGCCGTCTTCGGGCTCGCCGCGCGGCGTTTCCTTCGGCGCCTCGGTATCCTGGTCAGCCGTGTCCGTGGCGGTATAAGCCGCGGCCTTGCGCTTCTTTGCCAATGATTATTGTCTCTGTGCGGGGCGCTCGGGCGCGCCCATCTGTTCGGCGAGCCCTGCCGCTACTGGGGCGGCGATGCCGTATTTTCTCAGAATGTCGATGATGTCGTCGCGGAATAGGACGTAATTGCGTGTTTGCGAGCCACGTATAGCTTCGGCTTCGGCGCGCCTAGCGGCTGCCCATTCGGGGTGCCCCTTGGCTTCAAGATCAGCCGCCTCTTTCATAGCTTGCGTATAAGCCGCTGTATCGCCGCGCGACCCTTGGTCTAGGTACTTGATGCCGGGGATGCCGGCCTCGCGGAGGGCTTCGCTTGCGAAATCAGGATGGGCGCGATGAGCCGAATAGGCCCGGTACAGGTCTTGTCCCCGCAATGGACCCGTTAACTCCTCGTTGTCTGTGAGACGAGGAAATGACTTTTTTGTTTGCTCGATGATCGGTGCCAATTGACGCTGCATGTCTGGCGTCAGCGGCTTATCCCAGTCTAGGAAGTGCTCGGGCTCGGCGTTGATCTGCACCTCGTACATGCGGCCTTTAGGTGCCTCCCAGCCGCTTTTTAAGATGTCAATAGCTTGCCGATATTCTTCTTGCTGCACGGGGAAGCCCGGAACATTTTTGTTCGCTTCCATCCGGGCCTGAAGGTAGGCAATTCCCTTTTCCCGCCCATAGCCTGGCGTCTGTAGAATGTTGTCAGCGATGCTTTCGGGCACCGTTAGGCCGCGTTGCGCAAGCGCTTCCTTGTAGCTCTGCGCCGTACCCGGATTCTCCGCGAAATACAGCCCATGCCCGTAGGCCTGCGCGCCCTCGCCCGAGCCGATTTTCGACATATCGAACCGCTCGAAGTCGTGCGGCGAGCCGTGATAGGCGCGGATGCCCTTAGCGCCGGCGGCGCCGAGCGCGCCCTCCGCGGCAAACGGTGAGCCGGTGCCCACCATGGTCAGCGCAATCGCGGGCGCGCCCTTCATGAGCGCATCGAGGTTTACTTGCCGCTGGGCTTCGTCGAGGTCCGAGTATTGGCCGACGTTCTCAAGCCGCTGCCCCTGCGCGATCCGGCCGGGCGCAAGCCCGAGGTTCACGAGGCTTTGCAGCACGGCCGAGCCGTAGGGCGTCGGTCCGTCCGGCGCTACGCCGGCGCTTGCGGCCAGCGGGTCGAAATACGTGTCGGCCACTTACTTCCGCCAACTGCGCCCTTGGCTGCGCGGCATGAAGCCGGGCTGGCGCTTGTCGTCTGCGGGCTTGGCGCGCTCGGGCAGCTTCATGCCTTTGGACGCGGCGTTGAACTCGTCAACGTCGACGCCCTGGCGCTCCATCTTCGCGCGGTTGGCGTTCATAAAAGCCATCTGGGCTTTGGATTTGAAAGGCATTAGGTCTTCGGCGTTGTTGTGGACGGGACGTAACCGCCGGCTGTGGTGTTGCCATAGGATGGCGAAACATAGCCGCCGTAGGTACTCCAGGGCATCGGAGCGGCACCATAATGCCCGCACGTCGGGCAGCGCCCGCACGTCGGGCACGGCTGCTGTTGTGGCGGCCAAGTCATGTACATGCTATTCCTCCGAAATGCTCTTATTCGACACGATGGCCGACGAAGTGCTTCAGCGGGCGGGCTTGTCTAAGCAGGGCAACGAGGAAGCACACCGCGAGGTCGCTAGCATTCTCGCTGCCTCAATGGCGCATTTATCCGCCGCCCAAGCTTTGGGCCAGCTAACGGCCCACGAGCGCGTTGACGCCTTTGAGCTTCAAAAGAGTGTCCTGGTTGACGATCTTAAGGACCGCTTACAGTCTTAAGCACTCATCCATCCGGCGCCGACAGCTCGGCGACGAGGTTGTGATTTGCCGCGCGGCTCAGTGATCGCGACGGCGAGGTAGCGGAAAGCATCAGCCCCGTGTGAAGCCCAGTTGTGCAGCGGCTCGGCGCTGCGCTGGCCGGTGTTCGGGTCGACCTTGTATTGATAGTGGCGCAGCGCCTGCAGGCCGTCAGCGCACTTCGCGGCGTCGAAGTAGCAGCGCGGGAACAGCGTGCGCGCGGCGTTTATGCCGTTGGCGATGCCAATGTTCGGCGTGATCTCGGTCGTCCGGCCGATGGCCTCGGCCTGCTGCTGAATGGTCTTCTCAGCCGCCAGGAGCGCACTGGTCGCGTCGTGCGGGAACCAGTCCGTCCCGTAGACGTATGGCCGCCCCTGCAATTCCTTGAGGTAGTGGTCGAGGGCGTGGCCGGTGTTCGAGTAATAGTCGATGATCCGATGCTCGAAGCCGATCGTCTGCGCGAACCATATCGCCGTGATGTCGGCGCGGCCCAAATCCCAGTAGGTATCGACCGGCTTAGCCGGGTCGTAGGGCACGCTGCAGATGCGCCCTGCGGCTGTCGCCTCGCGGATTTCCTTGGCGTAGATCGCGCCCTCGAGCGCCTGCCGGCAGTGGCCTTCCCATACGGTCAGGTAGGCGTCCGGGTCCTTGGCCTGCAGCGCGTCCTTTTCAGCGCGCAGCACCTCGGGAAACCAGGGATTGTCGCGCCACGTCAGTTTTACAACTTGGGCAACTGAGGGGGGCTCTGCGACAAACCGCACATAGGTCTCGTCGGACTCCAGCTCGGGATTGAACGTCACCCATATTTCCGAGCCCGTCTTTCGGATGGTCGGAATCAGCTTGTCCCATGAGGATTTCGAGACGGTCTGCGCTTCCTCGACCCATACGATGTCGATGCCCTCTTTCGACTTGATACTGTCGACGTTGTGCCGGAGCCCGGCGAAGACGAACTCGGTGCCGTTGCTGCCGCGGATTTCGTCGGCCAGCACGCGATAGTGGCCGCTAAGCCCGAGGGCCGCCACCTGGTCGGATAGCAGCTTGTGCACGCTATCCTTCATGGACTTTTGGATTTCGCGGCTGCACAGCACGCGCAGAGGCCGCTGGGCGCCCATGATCAGCAGCGCGCGCGCCACCCCCCACGATTTCGCCCCGCCGCGCCCCCCGTAAAGGATTTTGTACCGGCAGGGGTGGAATAGAAACTCCAGCTTGGCCGGGAAATCAGCCTGCGCTGTCATTCGGCGGCGGCTTAACGAAATTGACCGTGATCGCGGCCAAAACAGGCCCCTCGCCGCCCTCCCCTGTGATCGCCTGGGCCGGCTTGCCGAACGCCCGATCGAGGATCGCATTCGAGGCCGCGACCCGCGCTTGCTCCGATTCGCCCGAGGTGGCGATCTGGGCCAGCGTCTCAATCGCCGCCGGCGCGTGCGACCGCGCGAGCTCCTGTACTTCCTTCAATGCCTTGGGGCGCCCGCCGGGATTGCCCGATTGGCCGGGTTGGAATTGCATTAGGTCTCCTCAGCCGCCCTGTTTTCAGGCGGCGGGCCAGCGCGCGAGGGCGGCCCTTTAGGCTTTCTTCTTGCCCCGAGTGAGGGCGGAACGTCTGCCGCCGGTTTCCCGCGGCATTCGTGTGGCCTGGATTTCGAGCGATCGACCGCGCTTGCGCGGCTTGATCAGGTGCACGAGCCCGCAGTCGCAGCAAGAAATGAGGTGTCCGCGCCACGGGATGCGAAACCACTCCCCGTCGCGGCGAACAGGATAGCCGTCCACTGCGCGACCTCTTGCTGCATGAGCTCAGCCAATCCGAGCGTGAGGATGATGGGGAAAGTCCAGGGCGTCATAAAAAAGGGCCGCCAAAGCGGCCCGAGTTGAGAGAAGGAGTTCCGGTCAGGGCTTTCGAGGCCCTGCTTTACGTTGCGCCGATCAATGCCCGCACCTGGGCCAGAGTGAACATCTGGCCGGGTGAGGAGCGGCGCTTCTGTTTGCCTCGCTGAATGCCAGTCCGGGTCTGCGTTGTCGCGCTTTTCGTGTATTTGCGCTTAGGCCGGCCCGTGAGCGAGCTGATAGTCGACTGATTGGCATTCGCCATTGCTGCCTCCATTGTGTGTCGCGATAATGCGAAGCACAATATGTAGTAGCCCAGAATGGCAAAAGTTCCAAATTTGCCCGGTCGTGGCACCGCCACTAAGCCCGCCGGGCGCGGGGCTCGCGAGCTGCCTAGCGGTCGGATTTCTCGCACTTGAACTCGATGTTCACCGCCTCGACTTCGACGTGGTGATTGCGGGCGATAGACTCAAGCAGCGCGCTTTTGGCCTGCAGGTACTCATCGTCAGGGGCCGCTAAAAACGCCTTGCAAGCGTCGAGGTCCGCAAAATCTTGGCGGTTATAGGTGACGGCGGTGATAACCTCGTCCCCGATCTTAACCGTCCCGACGATGCGATTGTGGGTTTCCTGAGCGTATGCAGTCGCCCCAGCGGCCAAAAGAGCCGTGGCGATAATGAGTTTTTTCATTGCTCGTCCTTGTTTGCAAAGCGCTTGGCAATGGCAGACGCGCATGGCTGCACGAAGCGCGTGGCCTCAGCAAAAATCAGGTGCTCGTGCTCCTGCTCAGGCCCAGCCCATCCTTGCTGCCTAAAAAACTCCCGCACTTGCTCGGGCATCATGGCCCATAAGATACCAGTGCCGTCTGCGGAGAACTTCCCCTCAACGGAGGCCGAATGAAAGGCAAAGACGCCGCGTGAAGTAGTGCAGACGCGGTCGAGCGTCACGAGGCCGAGTACCAACGTACACGCACTAATGCAAACGCCGTCAATAATGACGCGCCCGCCGCGCTCCTCGATGTCGTTATATTTCTCGGTGAACTGGAACAGAGAGCCGCCCGGCGAGAAATGAATGACGAGGGTCGGGGCTGTTTCAATCTCTTTGCCGCTAACGGGCGAGGCTAGCAGCCCGATTGCAAGTGCCACGGCTATGATGCGGCGCATTTGTCGGCCTCTCTGGCAATGCGAACTACGCGAGCTATGCAGGCGGTGATTTCTCTGGATAGGTCGACAAAGTCGCCCATGCTTTCTGTCCAGTGGCAGATGGTGAACGCGATGGCATGATTTGCGGCATCGCGCGTCTCGTTCGGCATTTCCTCATTCATAGGAAATTCTTGCCCGCATGATCCTTGAATGCCTTTGCGCGGCGGTCATAAGCCTTGAGCGTTTTCACTTCGCGATGCCGTGTCACGTCCATCACTTTGAGGATGTCCGCGCCGCTTTCGAGCGCCGACGTGACAAAGCCGGCTCGCAGGGAGTGGCCTGACATTTCTTTCGGGTCGAGCTTCGCGCGTCGCGCGGCGCGCTTGACGATGCGAGCGACCGTTGCGTCGGAAATGTCGAATAGTGGGCCTGGATCAGTTCCACGCTTGGCAAGCCATGCGTCCACTGCTTCGACAGGCTTTAATTTCGTGCCGAGGGGAACGGCGACTTGGTGCCCTTCGCCCTCTTGGTCTGTTTTGCTGCGCCGAATATGGACAATTAGCCCATCTGGCGTGCGCTCCAAGTCTTTGACTTTTAAGTCAACCAACTCTGAGCGCCGCAGCGCCGCGGCGAATCCGAGCAGCAGAATTGCCCGGTCCCTGACGCTGGCCCCCTTGACCATTCGCGATATAGCGCGCGCCGTCGCAGGAGCTTTCCGCTCTACTGCAACGCCAACCCGCCGGCGTATGCCCCGAAGGACGGCCTTGACTGGCTCGCTCGCGGTGGGGGGAGGCATCCCAGCCAAGCGATGCGCGTATCCGATTGCGGCTCCGCGCCGCGTGATTGTTGAGGCTTTCAACCCGCCGTCAGCGAGCGAAGCTAAGTATGCTGCGACCGTTCCAATTTCCGCGGGAAGCGGCGCGACGCCGTGCTGAGCGCACCACCGCTCGAAATCCTGCCAGTCGCTCCGATAGGCTCGTTTCGTCGCTTCGGACTTCGCGGCGCTGGCATAATCGGCCGCTCGCGCTAGTACTTCCGTAGTCGCAAGCGTCGTCGCGCCGGTTTTCACCAGCGGATTTTCTGCCATGCATGTGATTGATTTTGTTAGGTGAAACCGTGCCGCTTCACATCGGCATTTGGTGCACGATACGGATATTTATCGTGCAAAGCAGTGGCGCCCCGGAAGTGTAAGCTTCCGAGGCGCCAGAGCATTCCACGAACAAGAACGGTTGTTGAGGTTAGCGTTTTGCACCCGAACCGCATTGCATGTCAAATGAAATCGGATGGCATCCCTTCTTATCGACTTCGTAAATCCAGCGGTCATGATGGAACAGCGCAAGCTGCAGCCGCGTCCACCGCTGCGGCGTCAATTCAAATCCGCACAGCGACCCGCATTCTTCTTTCAAAAACTGATTAATTACCGCTCGCGCTACCTCGCTCATGATCTCGCCCCTTTGCTGCCTTCGCCTCGGCAAGGGTTTCTAGGGCATCCCGAAATCGGTTCGCAATGTACCAGCCGCCGCGTGTTCCGCTTTTCCCTTCCAATATGGCGCACTGCTCATAGGTGAGCCGGTCGCCGAGAATGCGGCTCAAAATCCGCGCGTCGCGCCGGCCCAAGGTGCGCACCACCCAAGCGACATAGGCGTTAACGCGCAAAGCGCTTTCGGTGTTGCGCACAATGGAAAGCTCGTGCGCTGTTGCTGAATCGACACGGTCGCCCTGCCGCCACTGTCCGCCGCAGCCGACGCGCGCGCCGCGCTCGAAAATCCGCTCGGTTTCCCGGCCGGCCAGATAGGCCGCCTCCTCGATCAGTCCATGGCGGCGCTCTTGGTCTAGGAGGTCGAGCCGGGCGAGCGCCCGGACCCGCGCCCGGCCATCGGGGTTATGCCCGGCGTCCGGGACCGCGACGAAGCCGAGCCGAGTGCGGGAGTTATGGAGGGACCGGGGCGGGACGGCGTAGCCGCTGGCTGGCTCAGATGCGCCCTTGAGATCGTGGCGGCCAAGGGTTTTCGGCTTCGGTTGGGCCATTTCCCGTTCTCGCTTTGCGTTTCCTGCGCAAAAATCGGGGAAAAACTGTCCAACTCGCAAGCGTCGTGTTCGGTGCACGACATACAGCGGCCGCGCGCCGCATTGAGGAACGCGGCCACCTGCGCGAGCGCGCGCCGGCGCCGGTGGTAGAGGGTCGACCGCGGCCGGCCCGCCTCTTGGCAAAAAGCGGCTACTTTCCGGTCCGCGCGGGACCTCGCCCACGTCAAAAGATACAGGCAAAGCGGCGATTCACGGCCCAAAGCCTGCTGCGCCGCGGCGATGAGCTCCAGGCCGTCGATTGGCCGTTGTGGGGCAAAAACGCCCTTCCGGGGCGAGTAGATCGGCACGCCCCGCATTCCCCGGAAAGCCGCTACTAGCCGATCGGCGACGCGCGCCGCCGTCCATTTCGTGCCGTAGATAGCCGTGTCCCGCCGTGAGCCGTGAATTTATCAACTATCGGTAGGCATATCAACAGCTTGCGCCTCAAAGCTGAGATTATGCTATACATTATACATGGGGCCGCCTGGGGGGCGGTTCTCGGGAGGTCAGGACGATGACTCCACCTAGTCCGCCGCAGTAGGTCCGCCGCTTGTGCCCCTTGCGACGGGCACTTGGCGGGTTAGCAGGCCCGGCCGGGTTCGGACGCCTCCGAGCTCGCCGGGCTTTGCGTTCTAGCTTCCGTTCATTTCGCGACCCGGCGGCCAGACCGCCGGCGCGGCGGGCGCCGGTTCGAGGCCAGCCCGGCCGGCCGCTAGGAACCAAGTGTGGGCCAGATCGATGTACGCGCGCCGGTCCTCAGGATCGCGCGCCATGTCTGCCCAGCGCAGACACACCCTAGCATTCTCTAGGCATTCGCTTGCTGTGGCTCTCATGTCCGGCAGCATGAGCGCGGCGCGCGGCGCGCGGCTGGTCAAGGCGGCACACATCGCGAGAAAAATTCACTCGGCGGCTTCGCTCGATGGCCGGTCGAACTTGGTGGCCGCATATCGGCTGCGCCAATAACCGTACCGTCGACGGGTTAGATTGACGTAGCGATTCCACCATCGGCGCTTGCATCGCAAGCAGCAAAAGACAATTTGCGGCGGCTCGACAGTGCCGTTGCATTCCCGGCAGGGGACTGTACGGGGCTTGGTCCTCCCGCTCATTGGCGGCCACCGTTTGCTCGCCTACCAGCGAACATCGCGTCTAGCTCGGCCCGTGACGTTGCACTCGGCGGCTTCGCCGTCACCGCTTGCTCGGTGATAGGCTGGCGAGCAAGCGCGCCCCATGGCGCCGTAGCGAGCGAGCCAGCCGGTTCGTCACCACCCTCCTTTTTGTGCTTTTCCACATTTTGGCGGGCCATACTTAAGAAAGAAGTCTGGTTGTGGTTGTGGTTTTCCCCACCCAAGAGCATTTTTTCGACATGCCCTAACCCTTTGATTTTGGCCGATAGGTGCTCCGAAACCCCACCTGAAACTACCCCGTTTGCCATGAGTTTCACGGCAGTTTGCACCTCGGTTTCGACCCGGTTTGCGAGGAGTTTGCCGTTTAGCTCTCGAATTTTCCCCAGCGCAATTAGACGAACCTTTAACCGCTTCCACACTTGCGGCCTGACAGCTAGCGCCGCGATCACGAGCGCGTCGGTGACATCGCCGTGCGGCGCGCGCGCATATTGCAGGTCGATAAGCGTGTAGTAGGCACCCCGCTCCTCGACGGAGAGGCCGATCATTCCGGCCAGTGCGGCGCTGGGATCGTGTTTGTACCACTTCATGGAAGTTGCCCCGCTCATGAAAATGACGCGTCGGCGGGGTCGCGCCAACGCGCCACTTACGAAGGGTTGTTCGGATTGAGACTGCTGTTTATTGCGTAGCTACGGACCATTCATCAGCGTGCACTCCCTCTGAAAGTCAGCGCGACCGAGCGGACCAGTAGACCAGATGGCCGTGTCCCGTGCCGCGCTGGCGATGGCTTGGGTTTCGCGTGAGAACGGTGTGGTATTCGCAATAGACGCTGATGTGATCTCGGCCCGGCGTGAGGCGCGGATGGCCGCAATGAACATGCGGCGCCTCGTCTGAGGTGGGGAAACGGCAATCGTTGATGAAGTCGAGCTTGTAAACCGGGACTTTCCGCGACTCTGGCTCGCCGACGCGCCGCTCCTCGACTTTCGGCACAGGCGGTGCCCTTTTGCGTAGCCTCGCGATTGAACCGCCGCCGTTTTCGCTTCGGCGCCGATCGCGTGTTCCTGTAGCTTCCTTGCGTCCGCTCAATTTCAGTCCGAGCCGATGAATCTTGCCTATCACGGCATTGCGAGAAAGGCCCATTTTGCGGGCAATCTGGCCCGCACTCCAGTGATCGGCCTGCAAGGTCTTGAGCTGCTGCACAGCGCCGTCCGTCCACGGTGAGTTTGCAATACGCCCGTCATACGGGCTCTCCCCGATTAGATCGTACATTCACCTGCCCCTTTTCGCTGTCGTCCTCGCCAACCAGAGCAGCAGCCGCGCGCACAGCAGCATGATCAGCCCCGATTTTATTTTTCGTGATTTCGATTTCATCGCGCAGCTTCCGCGTCTGCCGTTCGCATTCGTGTTGATACGCGGCTAAAAGACGAAGGTAGAGCGCGGCGGCGATGACCTTGGGCTTGCGGTAACGAAGCTGCCAGAACAGCCGCCACGGCACGCCATACCGCGCCTCAAGTCGATGCCATGCGTTCTCTAGATCGCCGGGGCCGCGCGCCTCGGTGTGCGTCATTCGCCGCGCCCACTCCGCGCAGCTATCGACTAACGCCGCTTCGGTCACTTCTTGCTCCGAAGGCAATGACTCTTTGCTCACCTGCAAAACCCCTCACGCTACTGTCCACTTGGACACGGACACGAGAGCGGGAGTTTCGACGGTGCAGCGGATAAGGGACGGACCGCCATCGCCGCGCCGGTCCAGGGAGGAGCGTCCGGGCGGCAGATTTCATGCGACCTCCGCGATTTTCCAGTCCTCAAATCGGACCTTGTTGTTCGTTAAGGCGCGGATGGCTTCGATCACATCCCAGCTCGGGCGAATGAGCCCCCGCCGATAGCGGCTGACGCTCACGCGAGTTCGGCCGATCGCCTCGGCCACGTCGTCGTCCGTGAGCTTGTTGCGCGTCATGTAGTCTGAGAGGTGCATAGCGCGCTTGTACACCGGGCGCACAATTCAGGTCAAGAGGTTTTGTACACCGGGAGATATGGACGCCTTTTTAAAGGGTTGCACCATGTGTACATGGAAAAGAAGGTCACGCCGCGATTCAAAACGCCGCCCTATCAGCCGACGCAGATCAGGAATTGGCGAAAAAAGCGCGGGCTGTCGCTGGAGGTGCTGGCTGAGCGTATTGGAATGACGCACGCAAGCCTAAGTCGTGTCGAGCGAGGCTTCCAGGCCTATAAACAACCAATGCTGGAATTATTGGCAGACGAGTTACGGTGTAGTCCCGCCGATTTACTTATGCGTAACCCGCTTGATCCTAAAGCACCTTGGTCTTTACTTGACAGTCTTGCGAAATTAAAGCCGGAACAGATGCGGCAAACCGAACGCTTCATCAAAGCTATTCTGGAGGAGGAGGCCGCCTGATCGAGGCGGCCCCCTGAGGTTACTTACCGCCCGGCCGCGAATCAGACGAGCGGCCGCCGCATTGGGACCCATCCGACGCCCTATCGTAGTAATGTTCACAAGGGCCGGCGAATGCCGGGACCGCTGGCAAGATGACCGCCAGCAATAGAGTGGCTGCGACTATTTTCGTCATGTCCCCTACCTCCCTGTTGTGGACAGGCCAGCGTAGCCGCTCAGGAAAATAAGGGCAATCCGAGCTTTGTACACCATGCGCACATTTCGCTTGACCTGGTGTGTGCGCCGGGTGTACATTCCTCCCGACGCTCAATCGGGAGGACGCCGTGTCAGCCATCGACGCCACAGTCGTGCAGATCAGGGCCGCGTTCGGCGAGGCCGCTACGCACGACCTCTTTAAGCGCCTCGTGCGCTCGTTTATGCGCCTCGACATAGATCACCCCCGCGTGCGGGCGCGGTATGGCGCGCGGCTGGCGATGTTGCGGCCCTACAGCCTCGATGACGCAATCGGGCTCGTCGAGCGCAGCTATCGCGACGAACGCAAGGCGTTCCAGATTTCATCGATCTTCGGCGGCGGGCGCTGCCGCCTGTCGATCGAGGTACTGCGCGAATTGCGGCTGATGCTGCGCTGGAGTCGACGCCATGACCCGGCGGCCTACTACGCAGCACACCTTGCGATCATGTGCAGGGCGGTGGCGTCGTGAACGCGCGCTTTGCCGAGCGGCATGACGACTTGATGAACGCGCTGCTGCTTGTGGTGCGCGATGCGGTGCATTGCGGCCTTATCGACTATCGCGACGCCGCGCCGATCATGGACTCCGCTGCAACACTAACCAGTGGCGAGGTAAGCGCAATGCGCGAAGCAATTTTTGCGATGCTGAAATGTACACCAACGCAATCGCGCTGATGCTGATCGTGTCGCTCGCGCTCGTGGTGACAGCTCTAGCGCCGCACATCGCGGCAATGTGGTGAAGCATGGCAGGCGATCCTGACCTCTTTGGCTGGTCAATGAGGCAATATCCCCAAGCGCCGGGATGGAAAGAGGGCAGCACCTCGCGCGATGCGGCCAAAATAATAGAACCGACTGTCTCGGCAGCGCAGGCCGAAGTACTGCAAATCTTAAAGACGCATTCGCGCGGTCTGACTGCAGACCAAATCGCGGACCTTATGGCTCGCTCGGTGCTTTATGTGCGCCCGCGCGTTTCGGAACTGCATACCCTTGGGCTAATTCAACGAGCCGAGCGTCGCGGCGTGAACCGCAGCGGCATTCCTGCAGCAGTTTGGATTATTAGCAACGTGACAGTGGTGGAGGAATGAGAATGCCAGACGACGAAGCAATCCCGGTACCAGCGCCGAGCATTCTGCCCGCGCCGTTTGTGCGGCGGCCGCGCGATTACGAAGACGCACGCCAGCGTGAGCGCGATCTGATCGCCGCGGCCATCAAGCTAATCCGCGCCGAAATGCGCGAGCTGCGGAAGGCGCGCCGATGAATATGATTCAAGAGACCGTCAACGCTCTGGACGTGGCACTCGACGCCGTCAAAGTAGCCGACGGCGGCGATCCCGCCACGGAAACGGGATGGCGAAGCGATGAGATGTTTGACGCGTGGTGTACTCTGCGCGTGCTTCGTAGATATTTCTTAGATCAGGAGGAGAGAAATGGTACAGACCACAACTAAGGACCGCATCGAAACCGAAGCCCCGAAGCTCGCGCCGGAGCCGCAGCTCCCGGCGATCCATCAAGAGGCGCGAAAGCCGCATCCGCCTGCGCAACCGCAGCCCGCACGCTATCCAGCGAGCATCGCGAGGGCGGTTATCGCTATCACCCGCGAAATGGAAGCCGTCGCCAAAGAGGGAGTGAATCAGTTCCAGAACTATCGCTATCAGCGATGGGAGGACATCAGCGAGAAGCTATCTCCGCTCCTCGCCCAGCACGGTTTATTTATGCTCCAATCCGAGCAAAGCCGCAGCCTACTTGAACAGAACGACAAAGGCTCGGTGCTGGCGATCGTCTATCACTTCACGCTCGTTCACGAAAACGGCGATATGGCGCCAGCGGTCGAGTGGACGGCGATTCAGCGGCTTCGGGACCAAAAGGGCACCACCGACGATAAGGCCGCCGCGAAGTGCCACACCCAAGCGGAAAAGTATTTCTGCATCAAACAGTTTAAAATTCGCGTGGCCGAGGAGTTGCCGCACGACCAGCACCATCCGAAAGCAAAATGTCGCGGCATTTACGAGGCAATGCAAAAAGAGATCGACGAGTCGATCAGCGTGGTGGAGCTCGCGACGTGGGGGAAAGAAAACGTGAAGAACAAGAAGATTCTCCCGCCCGATTGGCAGGATTTTATCACGGCTCGCTACAATGAAAAAATGGCCGAACTAAAGGGCGAGCCGCAAGTCATATGGGACGGATCGACCGGCGAAGTTTTCGATGAGTGACGACCACAATGCTATTGAGCGCATAAGGGTTATTCCGCGCTCGACTGTCCTCCAAATGCTAGGGCTGTCGTCAATGACCTGGAATCGGATGGAGGCTCGCGGCGAGACGCCGCCGAAGGTGCAGCTTTCATTGCGCCGCGTAGGCTATCGCGTTTCTGACCTGTCGGCTTGGCTGGACGCTCGTCGGGCTTCCCATGCGCTTCCCCGCGACTAATTCGGGGAAGCGATTAACGGTTAGCATGTTGTTAATTCAGCCGAATCTAGCTATTAGCCCGCAGAATGCGATACTGGATGCAATCGCCCCCAGGATGTACCAGGAGATACCATATAATTGATTTTATTAGCAAATCCAGCCAATACCGTCAGCCTAGTCGCACTCTAGATACCAGGAATATCTACTCTGGCGCTTCCCGTAGGCTTCCCAAGGTGACATGAGACTATCGAGCATGTGGAACAGTTCTTGGAGTTCTTTCTTGGTCATCACTAAACGCGCTTTTGTAGACTGTAACTCAAGAGCCACGCCAGGCTCGCCGGGATTCATCTCGATGTGCCAAAAGCGGTTCATCATTTTCACTGGCCGACGCTCCTAATCTGACAGCGCCGGATGGTGTTCTCCACACCCTGCCGCCCGTGGTCCGGCCCACGTCACCCCGCGTCCGGGGTTTGGCATTTGCGCCAAGCTCCTAGTCCTCTAGCCATCTAATGCGGACAGGCGTGTGGTCGCGGTCGAACCACACATATGCCCATCGGTGCTTGCCGGGTTCATATTCCAGGCAAAGCAGTTGTTTGGTGATGACTAAATCCTTTAGCGGCATAGCGGCTCCTATTCTGACTGCCAGTTATACAGTTCAGCCAGCGCAAGCGTCCGTTTCAACTCCTCGTCCGTGAGCGGGCGGAAGTCAAACGGGCACTCGCACTTGTGCTTGCGACAGTAGCATTCCGGGTCTCCAAAGAATCCGCATTTGGGGTCTGGGTTAGCCATGGATGACCGCTCCTCACTGCTAATCGTTGTCGCGAACAAACGGCAACCAAATAACCATCGGCCGTCCCATGTAGGCAAAGGCAAGAATGTTCGCCGTCCAACAGGTGTAGCCCATAGCCGCTCCTGCTCTGCTAGGCCGCTTTCGCGGACTTTAACTCCGCAATATAATCCGCCAGCCAATTGCGGTTGTCTGCTAACACTTCCGACCCCATCGACGGCACAGGAATGTCCTCAATCACGCTCGCCAATTCCGTCAAGTTGCGAGCGATGGATTCCAGGTAGTAGATCGTTTTGCGGTCCTCAAATTCCCGCCTCGTCCTATCCCCGACCTCCATGATAAAAGTTCCTCCTGCTCTGCTGGGTCATTATCGCGGCTTTTTGGTCGCGGCCTTAACGGCCCACATTGCGCCATCCTCAAAGTGAGTTGCGGCAAGGGCGGCCAGGCGCGCGACTTCGCTATTGCTTCCGTTCCCATGGTCTAGTTCGGCCAGCATGTCGATTAGGTCTGCGGCGGCGCGCTTGATCCTAGCGACCACGGCGTTGCCGCCGGGGTTAAAGTCGATGCCGACGCGATATTCTCCAAGTGTCATTTTTCAGTCTCCTAGCCTCTAGGCGCTTTCGTGAACAACTGACTGCACAAAGAATGAAACGAGCGGATGTGCAGTGACGGAGTGATCAATCATCGCCTCTGCTATTGCCTCGGCCTCGGTGTACCGACCCGCCGCTGCGAGGCTTGACGTGTAGCCCGCTCGATTGGGGCGATAGTACAATCCGCGCTTGCGGATCACCCATTCTTCTTTGTCCATCGCGGGCTCCTGCTTATTCAGCCGCTTCACGCGAACAAAGCGGCTCGGTGAACTCCAACTTCTCTTGTATCTCGGTCGCCCGCTTCTCGATGTCGCGGAACATGTCGCCCTGGCGGGTTGCTTCCTCAATTCGCCGACAGGCGATGTCGAAGTACTTAGGCTCGATCTCTACGCCGATGAACTTGCGTCCGAGCTTGACGCAGGCAACGCCCGTTGTGCCGGAACCCATGAAGGGGTCGCAGACAATCCCTTCAGTCCACCTTATTATTTGCCCCATGACATCGGCGGGCTTTTCCGTGGGGTGAAGACCATTGTCTGTACGGATGCCGGTTATAACGTCTTGAGGGCGCCCGTTCGGGAAGAAATGGCGCGGGCCTGGATAGAATAGGATGCTTTCCGTTTGCCGGGCATGTTCGTGGGCAAGATCACCCATCGACCAATTATTTTTAACCCAGGTGATAAGGCTCTTGAGCGTGGGGACAGCCCACAAGTTATCCCAACGACAGAATACATAAATGGAGTGGCTCGCCAGAATCCGCGTGGCGAACCACAGACTGTCATAATCGTCGTCGTTGGCGATCGCATCGTGCTTGATTGTTCGATGGTTTGACCGGAACTGCATCCCATAAGGGGGATCAGTCACCACCGCATCGACGTTCGGCAGCGTCGGCAATATCTCCCGGCAGTCCCCGAGATAGAGCGTGCAGTCGCCTATGGTCTCAATGCGGGGCAAGATGGCTCCTATCGTGATAACCGAAATTGACACACTGCGACATCATTCGGCGGTGGGCCGTCCGGCGATAACCGCCACTCAACCCACCGGAGCCAGACATATCGCCCCGCTTCGGTCTGAACCGGGAACCAAGCAAACCACTTTGTCCAAGGCATGTCTGTTCCGTCTGGATACCATGGAGCGACAGGGAAGATCGGCAATACTCGCTCCTCCTCTGTTAGTCTGAATTTGCGGGCAGGCGGCGACATATCCGGGACTCCCCCCGGCCTCTTTCCGCCCGCCCTACCGGATTGCGCACTCCGGGTCTCCTATTTAACGCAGCCCATACGCCAGCTGCACGCTAACGAGCGCGACCAGTGCACCGAATATCAACCCGCCAAGGAAGCCGTTGGCGAACATTGTGGCTCCTAGTCCTTTAGCCCGCGCTCGCGAGCAAGCTTGTCTAATTTCGTCCACAGCCATGTCCGTTTCGGGACCGGCCTCACGCCCTGACGGCGGATCGCCTCGATGCGCTCGTCATCGTTGCTGTAGCGTCGGCTTTCCATAACCCGCAATATGATGCCGAGGTGCTTGTCGGAGAAGTCGTAGGGTTCCGCGCCTCGCCGGGCATTGATGACCGACTTGGAGCCCTGGGAAATCCGGCCGCACATGGCCTCGCCGTCGCGACGCATTCCGGGCCAATTCTTGTCGCTTCGGCGGCCGCTGGAAGCCTCCACAACGTAGCTGCCGCGCTTGTGGATAGCCGCTTTCATTCCGGCCATATTGTCAGCCCGATCCCATTTGCGCCCACGCTGCTCGCCCAGGAGGGCGGCATAGGCCACGACGGCCACGCGGGGCGGCCTGATCTGGCGCAAGAATGCCTCGAAATCCTCCGGCTCGCTGCACACATAGGTTTCGGTCGGCTTATACCGAGCAAGAATCTCGGTTTGGGCCGCCTCGGGCAGCGATGGGACCGGCTGGATCAAGGCTCGAAAATCCAATTTCGACGACATTGTACGCACAACATAAATCAGCCCTTGAACACTGTCAATGCTTGTGCTAGATATGATGGGAGAGAAAGACGGAACCGAGAGGAGTAGCCCGGTTAAATGCGCGACGAAATCGTCAAGACCCTTCGTGATGAGGCGCGGTTTCGACCGACAATTTGGGGCGATGCGCGGCCATTACTTATGGCCGCTGCCGACGAGATCGAACAGATGCAGACGGCGCTGGGCCGTATCGTTAACTGGAAAAACGATCCGCAGCACTGGCAGGACATAGCCGCTGCGGCGTTGAAGGAGTAGCCCCCCGTCATGTGCGAAATATGCCGCAGAGACAGAATGCCAGCCTTTTGGTGGCACGATGTTAAGCGGTGGCTTTGC
>Ga0134124_10001524_pt1 | contig 18633 bp, 19 predicted proteins | sample KB304_FD_96880 | JGI IMG/M metagenome (GOLD analysis project Ga0134124, IMG submission 96880) | Terrestrial soil microbial communities without Nitrogen fertilizer from Kellogg Biological Station, Michigan, USA - KB3-0-4 | ecosystem: Environmental > Terrestrial > Soil > Unclassified ...
GACGAATTGGTCGCAAGAGGAATTATTGTCCGAGAATGAGGCGCGGCTCTAGTCTGGGACTGCTCCCTCAGGGCGGCGTTCTCACGCTAATGATTCGTTGCATATGAGCCTGAATCTGGCCGCACCTTGGCGGTTTCAGGCCGCATGGCGCGTGGCGGGATTTCATTCAGGCCGCACCCTCGCAAGGTAATCCGCGCGCGCCTGACGAGCCTCTAATAACATTGAATTCGGCTTCACGTCCCGGCGTCGCAATGATGATACGTGCGTGCGCTCGGCTTGATGGTCGTTCCGATCCTGCCGATGTCGACTGTGGCTGGGCCGCGGAATTGGTCCACAACGTCCGTGCCAAGGGAGTAACCTATGGCTTCCCGCATATTTGAATGTCTGAAAGAAAAGGAAACCGTATGCCCGTAAACAGCGACACAAGCCCTATTGGCGATCCGAGTGACGCGTCGAAACCGCTCGAAACGCTGCTCTATGAAGTCAAGAACGGTGTGGCCTATGTCACTCTGAACCGCCCCGAGCGACGCAACGGCATTTCGGGCCAGATGCAGGCGGAACTCGAAATCGCCGTCAATCAGGCAGACTACAACGATGCGGTGAAGGTTATCGTGCTCAGGGGAAGCGGGCCGTCCTTCTGCAGCGGCTATGACATCGGGGGCGGGACCGCGTCAGCCAAGACCGAGTGGGCTTTGCTTCACAAGAACATCTACCGCTGGCGCCGGGACGGCGAGTGGTGGATAAAGCTCTTTTGGAATCTCCGCAAGCCGGTGGTGGCCCAGGTGCAGGGAACCTGCGCGGCGGGAGCCAACGATCTGATCGCAGCCGTCGATATTGTGATCGCTGCCGAGGACGCGAAGTTCAGTCTTCCGCAGGCGCGCGGAATAGGCGTTATCCATACGATGGGGCTTTGGCCTTACTACCTGGGTGCGCGCAAAAGCAAAGAGCTCGCATTCACCGGCGACCCGATAAGCGGGATCGAAGCGGAAAGACTCGGGCTCGTCAATAAAGCCGTTCCGGCGGACGAACTGGAGGCTGAAACCACTTGGTTCGCCGAGCGCGTGGCTTTGATGCCGCGGGAACTCCTGATGGCGCACAAATTCGCGATAAATCGCTTCTTCGACGGAGCCGGAGTCGAGGCCTCGGTGCGCGGGGCCGGCGAGTACGACAGCATCGGAGCCCGAAATTCAATGAGCGAAGAATTCGTCCAGCGGGCGGCTCGCGATGGAGTCAAGGCGGCGGTAGCCTGGCGAGACGGCATTTGGGCGGATCAGGCCAAGGCGCGGCCGGCCAAGCGTAGGAAATCATAGAGCGCACGGCTACCACGATGCGACCAGGGACGGCTCCTGAAGTTTGCGGTGCAAATAGCCGGCCAAAAGGTTACCTCGATACAAAGTACAAAGGGAAGATGCCAGGCAATGAAATTCGGCATGAGTCTTTATCCATTCGCCCGTTACCCGGACGCTAAATCGGTCCTGGAAGTGGCGCGTGTCGCCGATGATCTCGGCTACGAGACCATCACCATCGGCGAGCATGTCCTGGTTCCGCGGCCGCAGGTCGCCACGCTGCCGGCGGCCTGGTACGACCCGCTGACCCTGGGCGGTTTCATTGCCGGCGCCACGCGGCGGCTGCGCATCCTGTTCAGCGTGCTCGTGATCCCCTACTACCACCCCGTGCGCCTGGCCAAGGCCATTGCGACGCTGGACGTGCTGTCCGCCGGCAGGGTGACCGTGGGCATAGGCAGCGGCTGGCTGCAAAAGGAATTCGACTTCATGGGCGTGCCCTTCGAGGAGCGCGGCCCGCGTACCGACGAATGCCTGCGCGCCATGATCGAGCTGTGGACCGCCGAAACGCCCAGCTTCAAGGGCCGCTGGGTGCAGTTCGACGACGTGGTGTTCGATCCGCCCTGCTTCACCAAGCCGCACCCGCCCATCTGGATAGGCGGCTTCGGCCAGGCCGCCATGCGGCGCGCGGTGGAGCTGGGCGACGGACTCTATCCGGCCACCATGGGCCCCATGTCTCGCATTGTGGAGAACATGGAGAAACTGCGCGGCCTGCTGAAGGCAGCCGGCCGGGACCCGGCCGGGTTTGCCTTCTCGCACGGCATCGACTACGGCGGCACCACCGAATCCAAGTACGCCAGCCAGAGCACGCCCATGGCCGGGCAGTTGAAGCACCTCGCGTTCGGTTTCGATCCGGGGCCCATCTTGGAGCATGTTGCCGAAGCGGAGCGCGCCGGCACGCAGGCCATCATGGTTCGCTTTCCGGGCCGTGATCACCGCGAGGTTATCCAGGCCATGGAGCGGTTCCATCGGGATATCATGAGCCCGTGAGGCCGTTACTTAACGAGAAACGTTGAGGGAGAAGGGTGCGATAGATAATTCGTATTACCCGATGCACATGCGGCATATGTGTTGAGGATCGACCAAGTCTTGCGCACAATTCAAATAATTTTGCGGCAAAGCAAGCCCGCCACATTCAACCCGGGTGATGCGCGCCTCATCGCCGAGACAGCGCTGGGATTGCCGTGGCCGCACCTGAATCAAGAACGCAGAGGAGCAGACATGTCGCAACTGGCATTGCGCGAAGACAAGGAGGGCGTGGCCATCGTCACGCTCAACCGGCCGGAGAAACTCAACGCCATCAACAACGCGATGGCGAAGGTTATTTTCGACGCCGTGGAAGACCTGCGCGAGCGCGACGACCTGCGGGTGCTGCTCATACGCAGCACCGGGCGCTATTTCACCGCGGGTTTCGACATCGCCTCGGGCGACGGGCCCCGCGGCGCCAAGGGCGGGGTGGAGCAGCGCAAGCAATACCGCCGCCACCTGCACGCGTCCTTCGATGAAATGGAGGCGGTGGAAAAGCCCGTGGTCATGGCTATACAAGGGCCGTGCTTGGACGTGGGCGTGGAAATGGCGGGCTCGTGCGATTTTCGCATCGCGGCGGAGAGCGCCACGTTCGGTCTTCCCGAAATCGACATCGGCGTCATCGCCGGCAGCGGCGGCACCAGCCGCTTTACGCGGCTGTGCGGCGTAGGCTGGTCGAAATGGCTGAGCATGGCCGGCGAGAAAATGGATGCGCGCACGGCCATGATGGCCGGCTTCGTGCAGGCCGTCCATCCGGACGACAAGTTCCAGGACGAGGTGTGGGCGTTCTGCCAGCGGCTGATCACGCGCCCGCCGGAGGTGCAGGGCGCGGCCAAGCTCGCGGTCGAACTGTGCTACGACCTCGACCGGCAGCAAGGCCGCAATGTCGAGCGCATCGTGAACACTCCGCTGATGATGCGGGACAACTCCGACCTGGTTGCCAAGGTGCTGAGCCGGGGGAAGAAGAAATCCTGATGCGTGGATTCATCAATGAAACGCTGACCAACAAACAACCAAGGAGGGGAAGATGAAAAAGGTATCAAGGCGGACGGTGTTGAAGGGAATCGGGGCGGGAGCCGGCGCGCTGGCGGCGGGCAGCGCCGGGCGGGTGCTGGCGCAGGCCCAGCCCATACAGATCGGCGCCCTCTACCCCTTGACCGGGCCCACGGCGGTGTTCGGCGGATTCGCCACCACCGGCGCAAAAATTGCGGCCAATCGGATCAACGCCGCGGGCGGAGTGCTTGGGCGCAAGATTGAAATCGTCATTCGCGACGACAAGTCGCAGCCGGCCGAGGCCGCGCTGATGGCGCGCGAATTGTTGGGCAACGGCACCAAACTGCTTATTGGCGGCTACCTGACCGCGCAATCGATGGCGGTGCTGGGGCTGCTCACCGAGGGCAATGCCGTGTTCCAGGCCACCGGCACCTCGGTGAACGCCTTCACGCACGAAAGCTTCCACCCCAACGCGTTCCGCTGCTCGGCCAACATCCACATGATCTACTACGCCTACGCCAAGTACGCCGCGGCGCAGGCTCCCGACGTGACCCGCTGGGGCGGGGTGATCGTGGACGCGGCCTTCGGCGAGTCGAACTGGGCCGCCATCACCGGCGGCTTGAGGAAATACCACCGCCTGAACGGCCGCATCGTGGAATTCAACGAGCCGCTGCGCACCAAGATCGGCGCCACGGACTATCGGGTGCAGATCGCCGCGCTGATGAGCCAGCCCGTGGACGGCCTGTACCTGGGCCTGGTCGGCGCCGACTATGCAGCCTTCGTCAACCAGGCCGCGCCGTTCGGGCTGTTCAAAAAGGCCAAGGTAGTGCTGGAAACCGGCGCGGGCCTGGCACTGGGCAAGACCCTGCGCAAGTCGATTCCGGCGGGGCAGATGTCCTTCACAGCCTGGCACCCGCCCACCGACACCAGCCAACTGGGCAAGGACCTGTACAAGGACCTGCAAGCCACGGGCAACGCCACCCCGGACAGCCAGGTGGCCAACGCGCACAACGCCGTGATGGCCTATGCGCGCGCCATCAAGGCGGCCGGGACCACCGATACCAAGGCGGTGATCCGCGCGCTCGAGGACGTGAGTTTCGACACGGCCGGCGGGCACTTCAAGTACCGCAAGCAGGACCACCAGCTCATGGCCAGCACCACCTGCTTTTGGATGGAAGGGACCGAAGCCGATCCGGGCTACGTGCTGAAGAGTCCGGCCACCTTGCCGGGCGAGGAGACCATCGAGCCGGCCACGCCTGGCAAGGCCTACGTGGAAGGGACCTGATCGCATACATCCGAAAGTCACTCCCACGAACATGAATTTGAATATCTCGAGCGAGCAGCAGCTCCTCGTTGAAGCCTTCAGCAAGCTGTTTGCGGCGGAATCGTCGCCCGCGCGCGTACGCGCGGCGGAACCCCTTGGTCACGATCCCGCGCTATGGCGCCTGCTCATGCAAATCGGCGCGCCGGTGATGCGTGTGCCGGAGTCGATGGAAGGAGGAGGCAACAGTCTTTCGGACGCCATCCTGGTTGCCGAGCAGGCCGGCAAATACCTTGCCTCTGCGCCCTTGCTGGACGTCATGGTCTCCGCCAGGCTCCTTTCCTCGATAAGGCACCCCGAGGCAAGCGCCTGGCTGGATCGCGTGCAACAGGGGGCGGTGGTGACATTGGCCTTGCTTCCCGCGGAGGCCTCGCCGTCACAGATCGTTCCGGGAGGCGCAGTCGCCGATGCGGTGCTGGTCCTTGAACGTGAGTCGGTGGTCCTGCACGAGCGTCGGCAGGGAGGCCGCGGAGTTTCGCCGCCGAGTCACGGAAGCACGCCTATCGGGGAATGGAATTTCAAATCAACCGGCGGCACGCCGCTCGCCACCGGCGCGACGGCCGTCGCGTCCTGGCAGGCGGCCCGTGAAGAATTAAAGCTCTTGAGCGCATCGTGCCTGGCAGGACTTGCACGGGAGGCGCTTGACGCCGCCGCCGCGTATGCGCGGGATCGCATGGCCTTTGGCCGGCCGATCGGGAGTTTTCAGGGGCTGGCGCATCCCCTCGCGGACGCGGTGACCGACGTCGATGGGGCGATGCTGCTGGCCCGCAAGACGGCGTGGGCGGTCTCGTGCGGGAAACCCGATGCGGCCGCGATGATTCCAATGGCCTTTTGGTGGGCTGCCCGGTCAGCCGGGCGTGCCACTTTGCTTGCAATGCGAGTGTTCGGCGGCTATGGCATGACGCTGGATTACAACGCGCAGCTCTACTTCCGCCGCGCGAGGGCTCTGTCATTGACCGGCGGCGATCCACGGGTCGTATTGACTGAGGCGGGTGATCGCCTGTGGGGAAAAGGACGCCCGCCCGCGTTGCCCGAATCCACCATCTCGGGGCCCGACTTCGGCGATGGTGATGGAGCGGAAGCGTACATCCGGGAGACTCGGGAATTCCTGTCGCGGCACTTCGGCGACGACATGCGGCGTTTCTGCCACGAATCGACGGACATGTACCATCCGCAGTTTCAGCAGGCGCTGGGCGCGGAGCGACTGCTGTTTCCGCATTGGCCTGCGCAGTATGGCGGCCGGGGGGCCACGCGCTACGAAGCCGCGGCCGTCAGCCGTACCTTGGGTGAAGTCGGGTTCACCTCGGCGGTCATGGCGACGAACAACATTGTCGGTCTCGTCCTCATGGCGTGCGCAAGCGAGGAAATCAAACGCGAGATCGTTCCCCGACTGGCCTCGGGGGAGATCAATTGCTCGCTCGGATACACGGAACCGTCTGGAGGATCCGATCTGTTCGCGGCCAGGACGCGGGCGATCCGCGACGGAGACGATTGGATCATCGACGGTCAAAAGATGTTCACGACGCAGGGCCACCTAGCGAAATATTGCCTGCTGCTCGCTCGGACCGCCCCGGAACGTGCCAAGCACGAGGGACTGACGCTTTTCATCGCACCCATCAACCAATCGGACCAATCCGGGTACGAGGCGCATCGCGTCGATACGGTCGGAAACGAGAGAACCAATATCACGCATTATTCCGGCCTTCGCGTGCCGGACCGATACCGGGTGGGGGAGATAAACGGCGCTGTCAAAGTCATGACCCTCGCCCTCACCTTGGAGCAGAGCGGGGGCGTTACGTATGAGTCGGCTATTGGCCGCCTGGTTTCCCAGGCGCTCGCGTGGGCAAACGAAACGCGCAACGGCGTCCGTCCCATTGACAGCGCTGCCATCCGCACGCGCCTGGCAACGGTGCAGACCATGTTTGAGGTGTTCAAATGCCTGTCCGGCCGCAGCCTCTGGGGGGGGATGGAAGGGGGCAAGAGCAAGGCCTTTGGCCCCATGGCAAAGCTCTTTGGCAGCGAGACGTGGCTGAAGTGCTCGGCCGATCTAATGGACCTCACCGCGCCGCACTCGCTTTTTCGTGGGGATACTCCCCTGGGCCGCCTCGAACTGGAGAGCCGGCGGGCCATACCGGGGACGATATATGGAGGAACGAGCGAAGTGCAGCGCAGCATCGTGGCTGAAAGCGCGCTCGGTTTGCCTCGCAGCAGAACCTGATCGGCAGGCACCGAAACATGAAGGGCGATTTATCCGGAAAAAAGCCCGCGGCCTGCTGAGTTCATATGCACTGACCCTGCGGTCCCAATCCACATTCGTGGAACATCCTGGCCGGCCTGCGGCTACGATGGCGGTTCGTTTTCCCCTGATGGGAATGGGAGAAGGACATGAACCGCACCAGCCCTTGCCTGCCGCGACGGGACCGACCGGCCGGCCCGCGCTCGCTGAACCGGGTACTCGACATCCTGGCGATGCTTGCCGATGGCGGGAAAGAACAGTCTCTGGGCGAACTGACCGGGACGTTGGGCATCCCGAAAAGCAGCCTGCTGAACCTGTTGCGCGGGCTGTGCAATTCCAGGCACCTGGTTCGCGAGGGTCAGAAATACCGCATCGGGCCGGAGGCCGTCAGGCTGGCGGGCGCAATAGAAAGCTGTTTTGCCTCGCGCGCCCTGCCTGCCGACATCCGCTGCCAGGCTCAGCCTGAAATCCAATCAGGCGCCGAACTCGAAGCGCAAGCCGTCTGATCCTTGCGCCAACCGCTGCGCCGCAGGGTGGTTGTCGCGAACGCGGCCCGCGACCGCGGCCGCGGGCGTGGCCCGGCTATACTCCGTTCATTCCACATGCTTGGAGAACGGCGATGGACCGGCCTGGAGTGGTCAAGAGCGCGGGTCGCGTGCTGGAAATTCTGGAGTTGTTCGCCCGCATGAAATCGCCGCTGTCGGTGCGCCAGATGGCCGAACACCTGGACTACCCGCTTTCAAGCGCAGCGGCGTTGGTGAAAAGCCTCGAGAGCAAGGGCTACCTGACCTACGAGCAGGGCTTGCGGGCGTACCTTCCCACGGTACGGACTGCCCGCCTCGGCGAATGGGTCTATGACAGCCTGGCGCACAAGCAGGGCCTCATCCATCTGCTGATGGAACTGGCCGATCGCACGGGCCATACCGCGGTGCTCGCGGCGCGAAACGACGTCTTTGCCGATTACATTCACGTGGTGCCCGGGCAGTACGAACTGCAATTGAACGTTCCCCAAGGCACCCGGCGCCTGCTGTGCAAATCGGGACTTGGCTGGGCGATTCTGGCCGGGCACCCCGATCCGGCCATTCGCGACGTGGTCATCCGCACCCGTTCCATGCTGGGCCGGGCGGCCCAGCCCATCACTTACGACTGGTTGATGGTCAACATCCGGGAGGCGCGTATCCGCGGATATGCCCTGAGCCGGTCCTTGGTGCTCAAGGACGTGGGCATGGCGGCCATGGCGTTGCCGCCCATGCCCGACGGCTCGCATCTCGCCATCGGCGTCGGCGGCTACGTGCGCCAGATCGAGAAGGACCTCGATGACATCGTCGGCGCAATGAACGATTGTCTGCGCAATTCGAAGGCCGCGCGCAAGCATCCCGTCGGCGCTTCCACGAAAGGTGTCTGACCGCATGGCGGAAAACGCGGCCGTCATCAAGAGCGCCGGGCGCGTGCTGGAAATATTCGAGTATTTCGGCGAAAAGCGCGCGCCGCTCTCGGTGCGGGAGATCGCCGAGCATCTGGAGTATCCCTTGTCCAGCACGGCGGCGCTCATGAAAAGCCTCGATGTGCTCGGTTACGTCAGCTACGAGCGCCACCTGCGCGCTTATCTGCCGACAGTCCGCCTTTCGCGCCTCGGCGAATGGGTCTACGAGGCCATCGCCCACAAGCAGGGCCTGGTTGAACTGCTGGCGCGGCTGGCGGAGAAAACGGGCGAGACGGCCATCCTGAGCGCGGAAAACGACATCTATGCCCAGATCGTGCACATGGTGCCCGGGGACTACCACATTCAACTCCAGGTGCCGCCCGGCACGCGCCGCCTGCTTTGCCAGTCGGTGATCGGCTGGGCCATGATCACCGGCTTCAACGACGCCAAAGTTGCCGGCCTGGTTGCGCGCACGCGCGATCTGCTGGGCCGCGCGGGCGCCTCGCTCAGCATGCAGCAGGTTATGGCGCATGTCGAGGTAGCGCGCGCCAGGGGATTCGCCTTTGGCCGCTCGCTGACGACCAAGGAAACCGGCACGGTGGCGCTGGCTATCCCTCAACCCGAGGGCCAAGCCGGCCTTGCGGTCAGCGTGAGCGGCCTTTGGAAGCGCATGGAGAAGAGCAGGGAGGCCATTGCTCAAGAACTGCGTCATGAGGTGGATGGATTCCTGCGGATGGCCAACGAGGAAAAAAGCGCTCGGGCACGCGCCCGGGGTTGAACCGATTTGAGCCGACGGGGTGTGCGAGCCCCTAGAAGCCGTCATATTGCTATCCCATGAGGTCATGATCATGGATTGGAACGATCGATTCTATTGCCACGAAGACGTTTACCTGCGCCCGGGCATGTCGGCGACTTACCTGGCCAACCAGGGGAGGCAGCGCAGCTGGAGCGAGGGCCACAACAACACCCTGGTGGGCATCTTCGCGCAGTTGAGGCCCATGGGGCAGCGCTGGCCGCGCGCCGTCAACTTGTGGGAGTCCACCTGGAAAATCAAGGTCGGCGCCCTGAACGAGCAATTCGGCCCCAATGAAGGGGCGAAGAAAGCCAATGACAAGGAACTGGACCGCTGGTGGCGCGCCTCCTCGGGCCACCGCTCGGGCGGCTGGGATCGCCTGGCGCTGCCGGGACCGGGATCGCCATCGCTTGCGACACTGCGACAAGGGCCGCCGCGGCGCGCGGTGATTCAGCAACTGGTGCGCCTGCGGCTGGGTGCGCGCAAGGAATACTTGTTCTGGTTCGCCGAAACCGTCCCGCGCGCGCTGGAGGGCAGCGCCTGGCAGGCCATGATGTGGCTGGCGCCGCTGCACTCCGAATCGGCGATCGTGTACTTCGGCGCCGAAGACTGGAACCGGGTGGCTGAGTTGGGCAGGGCGCTGCCGGTGCCCGATTGCCGATGGGAGCCGCTGGTGGAAACCTCCGCGCTCAAGCCCTGGGAGAACAGCGACTACCTCAAGAGGCCATGATGGCGGACAACGAATCCTGGGTGCTGTGGGAATTGATGGGCTCCACCGACGGCCGCACCCGCGGCAGCATGACGCGGGCACTCACCGAGTTGCCCGCGCGCGGTTGGCAACTCGCCGCGCGGCTTTCCAGCGTTGGCAGCGACGGCCACTGGCCGCACGTCATGGCCCTGTGGCGCGTGCCCGACGATGCCACGCTTGCCCGTGCCCTGGATCAGGGGTGGGAGGACGGCGTCGACGAGGACGGCTTTGTGTGGGGCAAGTCCAAGCTGCACGTCCGGATATCAGGACAGTTGAAGGACACCGACACGGCCTGGCTGGTGGAGTACCTGGTGGCCGACCGCCCCTTGTCGACGGAAACATTCGAGGGAAGAGCCGGGCCGGACCTGCTGCTCGCCGAGCGCCTCGCTCCCTGGCAGGGCGTAGCCCTGTGGGGCGCCGCGGACCTGTTCGCCTTGTCCGAGCGCGAGTGGCGCGGCATGGGCAGCCGCGAGGCCAAGGGCATGCGGCAAGTTGGCGGATGGTGGGCGGTGCGTACGCCTGATAGAGACATCGTTTAGGCCGAGCCATGCGGCAGCGAGCTTGAGGGACCGTGCGGTGCGGCGGAACTTTTTCGCGACCCCCTTGCGATTGGCAATCTAATCTTTCGGCGCCATGCCAGGAAGGGTTACCCTCGGCCTGGGCAGGTGTCCCTTGTGGATCATGCCGCCGTCGGCCACGAGGACCGAGCCGGTGATGAACGCCGATTCATCGGATGCCAGAAACAGGGCGGCGTTGGCGATGTCTTCGGGCCGGCCGGGACGGGTCATGGCCAGGGCGCGCAAGGCGGGTCCGAGTTGCGGATCGGCCAGGCGCTCGCGAGCGTAGTCGGTTGTGACGACGAAGCCCACCATGATGCTGTTGGCGCGGATTCCCGCGCCGCCGTACTCGCCGGCCAGGGTGAGGGTGAAGGCCTCCAGGCCCCCTTTCGACGCCGCATAGGCCGAAAGACCCGGAGTGGATTGGTGCGCCCCGGCGGACGAAATATTGACGATGGAGCCGCCGCCCACGGCCCGCATGTGCGGCAGGGCATGCTTGCAGGTCCAGAACACCGCGGTCAGCCCGATGCGCAGGATATCGTCCCAATTCTGCTGCTTGACGTCGGCGACCAGATCGTCCGCGCCGAAGCGCACCAGCTCGCTGGGCGCCGCGTTGTTCACCAGCACGTCGATTCGGCCGTAGGCACGCACCGCGCCCGCGACGAGCTCGCGCACTTCATCTTCGCGCCCGACATCGGCCTTGATGAACGTGGCTTGTCCGCCCGAGCCGGCAATCTCGTTCACCGTGTCCTGGCCGGCCTTATCGCCGCGGCCGTTGACGACGACTTTGGCGCCCTCGCGGGCGAAGCGCAGCGCGATCGCTCGGCCTATGCCCTGGGTGGAGCCCGTGACGACGGCAACTTTCTCCATGAGCCTCACGGGAGCCTCCGCTAATTGGTTGCTGAGACAACGATAATAGCCCATACTGGACGACCGTTCCCCTGTTTATGAATGAGCGCTCAGCGTTGGCACCCGGCCACCGGCAAGCTGCCAACGGCCAGCAATTTGAGCCGGAGCCGAAATCATGTCGATATCGTTCTATCGCGGCGTCCTTGCGGCGCTTCTCTGTCTCACCGGGTTCTGCGCGAACGGCCAGGTTTACCCCAACAGGCCGGTCCGTATCGTCGTTGGTTTCCCCCCCGGCGGCGGTTCGGACATCCTGTACCGCAAGCTGGCGGAACGGCTGCAGCCGCGAATCGGTCAGCCCGTCATCGTCGAGAACCGGCCCGGCGCCGGTGCGGCGATTGCCGCGCAAGCGGTGGTGCAAGCACCCCGTGACGGCTATACCGTCTATGGAGCCGGAACCTCGATGGCAACCTTCCAGATCTTCAACAAGGGTTTGTCATTCGATGTCCAAAAGGACCTTGCGCCCATCGGAGAGGTCGCCGAGACGGCTTACGCCGTGATCGTGAACACCAAATCGCCCGCAAAGAACATGGCGGAATTCGTCGCGTGGGTGAAAGCCAATCCCGGCAAGTACAACTACGGCTCGCCGGGGGGCGCGGTTCGGCTGGCGATGGAATTGCTGCGCGAAACGGCCGGGCTGGATATGGTGCACATTCAGTACAAGGGGGCGGCGGATTACGGCACGGCCCTGCTTTCCGACGAGGTGCAACTGATCTTTGACGCGGCGAGCCCGCACAAGGCCAACGTCGAGGCCGGCAAGGAGCGCATTCTTGCCGTCACCACCGCCAGCCGGCTGCGGGGATTGCCCGAGGTTCCGACCATGGCCGAAGCGGGTTTCCCCAGCTATGTGGTGGTCGGCTGGTACGGGATGCTGGCGCCGGCCGGCACGCCGCGCGAAGTTATCCAGCGGCTGAGCACCGAACTGGGCGCCATCGTGAATTCGGCGGAGTACAAGGAGGACACTTTCAAGTGGACCCAGGGTGCGTACGTGCCGAAGTTTTCGACTCCGGACGAATTTGGCCGCTTCATCGATTCCGAGATCAAGCGCTGGGCCGGTGTCGCCGAGCGCGCCAGGGTCGAGAATTAAGCATATTCGGGAGGTCACTTGCCGGCAGCGCTTTCCAACATACGCATTTGCGATTTCACCGGCCAGCTCGCAGGGGCCGGCGCCACGCGTCATCTGGCGGCCTTCGGGGCGCAGGTGATACGGATCGAAGACCCGACCAACCAGGGCAAGTGGGACACCCTGCGCGGCGGGCCGCCCTACAAGGACGAGCGCCGCGGCATCGAGTTCGGCGGCGCGTTCAACAACCACAACGTCGAGAAGCTGGGCATCACGCTCAACGTCAAGACGGCGCGCGGCAAGGAATTGCTCAAAAAGCTCATCGCCATTTCCGACGTCGTGGCCGAGAACTTCGCCGCCGGCGTGCTGGAGCGCTGGGGCTTCGGCTTCGAGGCCATGCGCGCCATCAAGCCCGACATCATCTACGTGTCCAATTGCGGCTTCGGCCACCTGGGGCCGTACCGGACCTACAAGAGCTGGGGCAGCATCGTGCAGGCCGTGTCGGGCCTCACCTCTCTGGCCGGCCTGCCCGGCATGCCGCCCTCGGGCTGGGGGATGTCCTACATGGACCATACCGGCGGCTACTACCAGGCGCTGGCCATATTGCTCGCGCTGGTGAACCGCAACCGCACGGGCGAGGGCCAGTGGATCGACATGTCCTGCATCGAGGCCGGCACCTGCCTCACCGGCCCGGCGATATTGGACCACACCGTGAACGGCCGCGAGTTCCGCCGCGCGGGCAACCCCGACAGCAACCACAGCGCCTGGCCCGCCATGGCGCCGCACGCCATCTACCGCGCGCAAGAGGACGACACCTGGGTGGCGATTGCCTGCCGCGACGAGCGCGACTGGCGCGCCCTCGGCAGCGTGGTGAACGAGCCCTGGACCGCGGAAGGCAGGTTTGCCACGCTTGAAGCGCGCCTCGTCAACCAGGCCGAACTGGACGCGAATATGGAGGCATGGACGCGCCGGCGCGATCCCTTCGCCACCGCGAAACTGCTGCAGGCCGCGGGCGTGCCGTGCTCGGCGGTGCAGACGCCGGCGCAGCGCATCGACCACGATGACAACACCGCGGCGTGGGGCCTGTGGCCCACGGTCACGCACTGCGAAATGGGGCAGGTGCGCGTGGACGGCATGCCCGTGCATTTGTCGGAGACCGACTGGTCCATCAAGAACGGAGCGCCCTGCCTGGGGCAGCACAACGAGCAGGTGTACGGGGGCGTACTGGGCCTGTCCCGCTCCGAGATTGCAAGGCTCGCCGAGGAAGGTGTGATATGAGCGACCCAGCCGGCCTTCCCCCTCTCGCGGGTTTGCGGGTGATCGAGATCGCGGGCGAAGCCTGCGCTTATGCGGGCAAATTGTTCGGCGACGCCGGCGCCGACGTGGTGCTCGTGGAGCCGCCGGGCGGCCATGCCACTCGCGCCTATGAGCCGTTCGTGGACGACCGGCCGCATCCCGACCGCAGCCTGTACTTTTGGGCCAACAACACCAGCAAGCGCTCGGTCGTCCTGGACCTGCAACAGCCCGCCGCGCGCGAGGCGTTCAGGAAACTGGTGGCCAAGGCCGATTTCCTGATCGAATCGGAGTCGCCCGGGCGCATGGCCGCGCTGGGCCTGGATTATCCCGACCTCAAGGCGCTCAACCCGCGCCTCATCATGATCTCGATCACGCCCTACGGCCGCAACGGCCCGCGCTCAGGCGACCAGGCCACCGACCTCACGCTCATGGCGGGCGGGGGTATCGTGTGGAACGCCGGCTACGATGACCATTCATTGCCGCCGGTGCGCGGCGGCGGAGGGCAGGGCTGGTACGCCGGTTGCAATTTCGCCGTGATGGCGGGGTTGGCGGCGCTCTTGTATCGAGATTCGCTCGGCCAAGGGAAGGGCCAGCACATCGACGTGAATCTGCACGCCGCCTGCAACGTCACCACCGAGGCGGGCTCGTATTCCTACCTGGTCGCGGGACAGACCGTGCAGCGCCAGACCGGGCGTCACGCTTCAGTTCTCAAGACGGCGCCGGTGCAGTTGCGCTGCGCCGACGGCGTCTACATCGCCAGCGGCCCGCCGCCGCGCCGCCTCGAGCAGTATGCGGCGCTGCTTGAATGGCTGGCCACCGAGGGTCTGCTGGACCAGTTTCCCGGCACGGCCGCCCTCAAGGAAGCCGCAAAAATGGGCGACGTCAACTTCGGCAGCCGCGACCCGGGCGAGCAGGGCCGGCGCATTGTCGACGCGGCGCGCGACGGCTTGACTTTCATCGCCTCCAGGCTCAAAGGCTACGATTTCTTCATCGGAGCGCAGAACCGCGGCTTCCAGTGCGGCATCATCTATACGCCCGACGAGGCCATGCGCGATCCGCATTTCAAGGCGCGCGGCTTCCCGGCGCAGGTGGAGCATCCCGAACTGGGGCGCACCATCACGTATCCGGGCATGCCGTACCGCATGACAGGCTCGCCCGCGCGGATCGGCCGCCGCCCCCCGCTGGTGGGGGAGCACACCGAGGAGGTGTTGAGGGAAGTCGGGTTTGCCCCCTCGGATGTCACGGCGAGGTGAAAGCGGTAGGTCGAAAGCGGAGGTGAAGTGGCGCCTTGTTCCAGGAGAAAGACATGCAGGATATCTGGTCGGTGTGGGAGCTGATGGGCGCCACAAACGGCGCGACCCGCGGCGAGATCAAGAAGCGCCTCGACGCGCTGGACCGGCGCGGCTGGCAATTGGAATTGAACCTGGCCATTGTGGGCAGCGATGGCCATTGGCCTGCCAACATGGCGTTCTGGCGGGTCGCGGACCGTGCGGCGCTGACAAGCTGGCTCGATGCCGGACTGGCCGATGGCCTGGATGAAACAGGGCTTTCCTGGGGCAAGGCGCGGCTGTACCAGCGCGCAAGCGGACAATTGAATCCCGAGCACAAGGTGTTCCTGGCCGAGTACGTGGTGGCCGATGACCCGCGGGCATTGGCCGCCCTCGGCGCCGACCTGGTGCTGCGGGAGGTCTGTGCCGCCTGCCAGGGCCTGGCGCTGTGGGGCGCCAAGGACCTTCGCGACGCGGCGCGCAATGACTGGGAGGGCAAGGGCGCCAGCGGCAAAAAAGGCGTCGTACAGGCAAGCGGCTGGTGGGCCGTCATTCCGCATGAAAGGCCGATGGTATGAGCGCGCTGAATCCCGGGGACATCGTCTACGAGCACGAGGACGTCTTCACCCTTCCCGGGCAGACCGCCGCCTATCTCGGCAACCAGGGTTCGCATTGGCCCTTCACCGAGGACTGCCGCTTCGACCTGGTGGGCATCTTCGGCAAGCTGCGTCCGCTGGGCACGTGGCCGCGCGCCGTGAACCTGTGGGAAATGACCGTCGACAAGATGTGCCGCGCCATGGAGCAGCAGTTTTTCGATCCCAAGCCGAGGCTCGACAAGTGGTGGGTGGATTCCAGCCACCAGCGCAGCGGCGGCTGGGACCGGTTTTGCCGTCCTGGCCCAGGTTCACCCAGCCTGCGCGACATCGCGCAAGGCGCGCTTCGGCCATGCGTGGTGCAGCAGTACGTGCGCCTGCGCGACGGCGCGAAGCAGGACTACCTGGCATGGATCAACGAGACGGTCGCGCCGCGTGTTGCGCAAACGGACTGGCGGACGCTGCTCTGGATGGGTGCGTTGCATGGTTCGCTGGCCATCGTCTACCACGCCGCGTCCGATTGGGACGGCCTGCTCGACCTCGGCGCGGCGCTGCCGGTGCCTGACAAGGCATGGGGCGTGGTGGTCGAGACCTCCGCGCTGCAGGCGTGGCCGAAGAGCCAGTACCTGCGGCGCGCATAACCGTGCCCCCGAGTTTTCCCCGCCTGAGGGAGGCCCTTCCGCTTCCTGGTTTCACGCGAAGGCCTTATTGCGGGGCGGCGAAAACAGTGTCGTCGGAGCCATGGATTCCGCGCAGGACGTCCGGCGGGAAGTCCCAGCCCTCGGGCACCGGGTCGGTCCGGGTCCACTCGAAGGCGCACACCCGCTTCTTGATCCGCCACTCTCCGCCGCGCCGCTCGAAATCGTCCACGTAGCGAAAACCGACCAAGTGATCCCTCGGCGGCTTGCCGTTCCGGGCGGGAACGCGGTGAAATGCGATCGTATAGGTCTCGGCTTTGGCGAGATGGCCGGACACCTCTATGAACATGTTGCCCATGAAATGCATTGTCCGCTCGTAACGCGCCAGGCCGCTCCGGCAGTGCTCGATGAACCCCTCGACTCCGCCCCTGAAGGCTCCATGATCGTCCCAGCCGTCGGGGTGATAGCATGAGCGCACCAAGTCGAACTGGCGGCGGTCTATGCCGCGGCAGTAGCGGTGCAGCACCGCGCGTATCGCCTGCTCGTCGAGAAGATTCTGGATGGTTTCCGGGCTGAAGGCGGTCACAGTTGTCTCCTGGCATGTGTTTATCGAAGGAGTGCCCATCATGATGCGACTGCGGGCGTCTCGCAAGACCGCTGGAGCGAGTTCTTGAGCGGCCTTGGTTCCATTGCCCTCAGTGTTTGCGGAACCCCCGTGTCCGCGGCGCTCGCGCGGGCGTTCGAGGGGGCGGCGCTGATCCGCGAGGACGACCATCGGTCGCGCACTGCCGCCGCCGCCGCGCTGGCGCGGGTGTCGGAAAAGGAGAATCTTCAAGCCCTGATACACGCGTGGGTTCCCGACGCGGCGCTCGCGGCGCGACCACTTGCCCGACTGGATGACCAGGATTGGGACGCCGGTTGCGAGCGGGTCATCCGCTCGACCATCGTCCTGATGCAAGCCGCATACGAGCACTTTCGGGAACGGGGCGGCGTGATCATCGTCGTGCAACCCACGATCGGGCTGGCCGGGCAAAAGAACTTCGCGGCATACTCGGCTGCGTGCGAGGCGCAGCGCTGTCTGGTCAAGTCGGTGGCCCGGGCCTGGGGGCGGCGCAATATTCGAGCGCACTCCGTGGTCGCCGCCCCCGAGCTTTTCGGCGGAGAAATGGCGGAATCGGCGCCGCGCGAAAGTTTGCTCTCGCCCTTGTCGCTGCGCGGGCGCACGTCCGAAGCGCTATTGGACAGCGTCGTTTCAACGGTGAGGTTTCTCTTGAGCGATGGGGCGTCGAACCTGACCGGGACGACGACCGCAGTCGACGCCGGACGTTGGATGCCGCTATGAGCGCGGCGCAAGGCATTACCTGCGAAGGAAGGACGGTACTCCTCACCGGAGCAGGCGCGGGCCTGGGGCGCGCGATGGCGATTGCGCTGGCCGCGGCGGGCGCCGAGGTGGTCTGCGCCGTGCGCCGGCCGGAAACGGGCGCCGAGGTGGTGAAAGAGATCGCCGCGGCGGGCGGCCGCGCTTCCTGGGTCGAGTGCGACATCAAGGTATGGGAGCACGTCGAAAGGGCGGTCCATGCCACGGTGGAGCGCTCGGGCAAGCTCGACGTGATGATTCACAATGCGACCAGCACGTTGTCCGCGGAGCAGAAGACGCTCGAAAAGCTGGACGATGCGTTTTGGGAGGAAATCGTCTCGACCAACCTGCGTGCGGCATTCTGGTGTGCCCGCGCGGCGTACCCGCATTTGACAGTCACGCGCGGCTCGCTGATTTTGCTGACCTCCGGCGCGGGAATTGAAGGCGCTTCAGTGCTGCCCGAATATGGCGCAACCAAGGCGGCGGTCCGCGCGCTTGTGAAGAGCCTCGCGCAAGAATGGGGCCCGGACGGGATCAACGTCAACTGCCTGGCGCCGGCGGGTTTGACAACCGCGTATCAGCGGGTGTTCGACCAGGACCCGAAGTGGGCTGACCATATCCGGGCCAGCGTGCCGCTGGGCCGTGTCGGCGATCCAATGTCGGATATCGCGCCCACGATCGTGTTCCTCGCGAGCCGCGCTGCCCGCTTCATAACCGGGCAGACCCTGGTTGCCACCGGAGGGCGGACTTTGCTGTTGTGATTCCCGCACCTTGAGGGGGCCGGGCGAAGAAAGCGGCCCGGTCTGTCAGGGTGTGGGAAGCTTGACCAGCTTCAGCGCTTCTTCACCGCGCAGGCGCTCCACCCGCAAAGCCTCGTCCATCTCAGCCGGCGAAGGTTCCACGGGGTCCATTCTCATCTTGAAAATGGCCTCGCGCGTTTCCGGCATCTTGCTGATGTCGGCCAGTTCGCGGACCAGTCTATCCACGATGGGCTTGGGAGTGCCGGCGGGCACGGCCACGCCGTACCAAAAGCCCGAGCTGTAATCGAGGCCCAAGTCGCCCATGCTGGGAA
>Ga0134124_10001525_pt1 | contig 18633 bp, 15 predicted proteins | sample KB304_FD_96880 | JGI IMG/M metagenome (GOLD analysis project Ga0134124, IMG submission 96880) | Terrestrial soil microbial communities without Nitrogen fertilizer from Kellogg Biological Station, Michigan, USA - KB3-0-4 | ecosystem: Environmental > Terrestrial > Soil > Unclassified ...
CCTTCTTGCTCTGAACCAGCGTGATCGCCGCCGTAAGCGTCGTCTTGCCGTGATCGACGTGACCAATCGTACCCACGTTGACGTGCGGCTTGGTACGTTTGAATGTTTCCTTGGCCATGGCCTAGCTCCTTTAGTCCGGACTCTAAGGTTCTTCGTTAAGGCTGCGATCGCGTGCGATCAGGCAGCGCCTACGCGGGCTGTCAGCTCTTCCGCTACCGAGTTCGGCACCGGATCGTAATGATCGAACTGCATCGTGTACGTGGCGCGACCCTGCGTGCGCGAGCGCACGTCGGTCGCATAACCGAACATGTTCGCGAGCGGCACGTGCGCCGTGATGATCTGGGCACCGCCGCGCGACGTCTGGTTCTGGATGCGGCCGCGACGGCTGTTGAGGTCACCGATCACGTCGCCCATGTACTGGTCCGGAACCACGACCTCGACGGCCATGATCGGCTCGAGCAGCACCGGCGACGCCTTGCGCATGGCTTCCTTGAACGCCATCGACGAGCAGATCTTGAACGCCATCTCGGACGAATCGACTTCGTGGTACGAGCCGTCGTACAGCTTCACGCGGCAGTCGATCACCGGATAGCCGGCGAGCGGGCCCGCGGTCAGCGCTTCGATCAGGCCCTTCTGGACGGCCGGAACGTACTCGCGCGGAATCGTGCCGCCCTTGATCGCATCGACGAACTCGTAGCCCTTGCCGGCTTCGAGCGGAGAAAGCTCGATGGCCACTTCGGCGAACTGGCCGCGACCGCCCGACTGCTTCGCGTAGCGCAGCTTGTGGTCGACCGTCTTGCGGGGCGTCTCGCGGTATGCGACCTGCGGCTTGCCGACGTTCGCGTCGACTTTGAACTCGCGCAGCATGCGATCGACGATGATCTCGAGATGCAGCTCGCCCATTCCGGAGATGATCGTCTGGCCGGTTTCTTCGTCCTGGCGGATGCGGAATGACGGATCTTCGTGCGCAATCTTGCCGAGCGCGTCGGAGATCTTTTCGCGGTCGGCCTTGGTCTTCGGCTCGATGGCAACCGAGATCACGGGCTCCGGGAACGTCATGCTCTCGAGCAGGACCGGATCTTTCGGATCGCAGATCGTGTCGCCGGTGATCGCGGTCTTCATGCCGACGGCCGCGACGATGTCGCCCGCGTATACTTCTTCGACGTCTTCGCGGTTGTTCGCGTGCATCTTGAGCAGGCGGCCGACGCGCTCTTTCTTGCCGCGCGTGACGTTGAGCACCTGGTCGCCGACCTTCGCGTGGCCCGAGTACACGCGCATGAACGTCAGCGTGCCGACGAACGGATCGGTCATGATCTTGAACGCGAGCGCCGAGAACGGAGTGTCGTCGGTGGGCGGACGAAGCACCTCGGTGACCTTGTCGTCCGGATCCATGCCGACCATCGGCGGAACGTCGTTCGGCGACGGCAGGTAGTCGACGACCGCGTCGAGGAGCTGCTGCACGCCCTTGTTCTTGAACGCAGTGCCGCAGAGCACGGGCACGAGCGTCATCGCGATCGTGCCTTTACGGATCGCCGCGCCGAGCTCTTTGGCGGTGACTTCTTCGCCGCCGAGGAACTTCTCGAGCACGGCTTCGTCGGAATCGGCGGCAGCCTCGACGAGCGCATCGCGCGCGGCCTTGGCGTCGTCGAGCATGTCGGCGGGGATCTCGCTCGTGATCACCGTCCAGCCCATGTCGGCCTCTTCGGCGCTGACGGCTTTCATGTTCACGAGGTCGATGACGCCTGTGAAATTCTCTTCCTTGCCGATCGGAATCTGGATGGGAATGGCGGGAGCGCGCAGGCGATCGCGGATCTGGCCGACGACTTCGTCGAAGTCCGCGCCGACGCGATCCATCTTGTTGATGAATGCAACGCGCGGAACGCGGTAACGGTCGGCCTGGCGCCAGACTGTCTCGGACTGCGGCTCGACGCCGCCGACCGCGCAGAATACGGCGCATGCGCCGTCGAGCACTCGCAGCGAACGTTCGACTTCGATCGTGAAGTCGACGTGTCCGGGCGTGTCGATGATGTTGACGCGATGGTCGCGCCAGAAGCACGTGGTCGCGGCGGACGTGATCGTGATGCCGCGTTCCTGCTCCTGCACCATCCAGTCCATCGTCGCGGCACCATCGTGCACTTCGCCGATCTTGTGGCTGATTCCGGTGTAGAACAGGATCCGCTCGGTCGTCGTCGTCTTGCCCGCATCGATGTGGGCCATGATTCCGATGTTCCGGGTCCTGGAGATTGGTGTCTTACGCGCCATGATCGTGAGCCGGGCAAAAAGCCGTCGAAGCTCCTCCGTTTACCAGCGGTAATGGGCGAAGGCCTTGTTGGCCTCTGCCATGCGATGTGTGTCTTCGCGTTTCTTGACTGCGCCGCCGCGATTGTTCGACGCGTCGATGAGCTCACCGGCGAGCCGGTCCCTCATCGTGCGTTCGGGCCGCGAGCGCGCATTGGAAATCAGCCAGCGGATCGCGAGCGCGACCTGGCGCGACGAGCGCACCTCGACCGGCACCTGGTACGTGGCGCCGCCGACGCGGCGTGAGCGCACTTCGACGGCCGGCTTCACGTTGTCGAGCGCGCGCTTGAACATGTCGAGACCGCTTTCTTTCAGGCGACCTTCGACCGTCTCGACGGCGCCGTAGAACACGCTCTCGGCAATGCTCTTCTTGCCGTGCTCTTGCATGCAGTTGATGAACTGCGTGACGACGCGGTCGTGATAGACCGGGTCCGGAAGCAGCTCTCGTTTTCTTGCAGGTCCTTTTCGCGACATTACCGGTTACCGATTCTCTACTTGGGGCGCTTGGCGCCGTATTTCGAACGACCCTGCCTGCGGTCGGTGACACCGACTGAGTCCAGCGTTCCACGCACAACGTGGTAGCGGACGCCCGGCAGATCCTTGACTCGGCCGCCGCGGATCAGCACCACCGAGTGTTCCTGGAGATTGTGGCCCACACCCGGGATGTAGGCCGTGACCTCGATCCCGTTGGTCAAACGCACACGCGCGACCTTGCGTAGAGCCGAATTCGGCTTCTTGGGAGTCGATGTGTACACGCGTGTACACACGCCCCGCCGCTGCGGGCTCTTGTCGAGCGCGGGCGCCGTCGTCTTGACGGCGAGTTTCTGCCTGCCCTTGCGGACGAGCTGATTGATCGTCGGCACAATCTCTCCTGTTCTTGCGATCGGTCGGTGCGTCGAAGCGTGGCCGATAGAGCCACATCCGGGCACCAAAGAATCGCCGAAACTATGTAGGCCTACGGGCAGGGTCAAACGCGTGCGACGCAGCGCATTCCCCGCCGTGGCTGGGTTTTTTGCCCGGGCTGCAGCTTGCGCCGCATTGCCGGGTCTCGACTCGTCATTCCCGGGGCTTCCCCGTTTCCGGGTACTTGCTTCGGGCTCGTCTCGGCCACCGTAAGGGATGGCCGCTTTCTCGGCCGCACGGGTGCGCGGCCATAGCGGGCGGAGGGGTTGCTGTGCGCAGTCCCGACGCCGGAATCGGGGAGGTCTACCGGGTTTTCATGAAAACGGTAGCGAAACGCGGAACTTTTTTTGCGCCGCGTGGTTTTTTCAAAGAAACCGGCGCAGCCGCCGAGCTTGAAACGCGTGTCTGCGGGTCGCCGGTCAATGACCGACGCGCGTTTTTGCTATCTATTCTCCTCGGCAGTTCACGCGGTCCCCGCCCAGCCCCATTACAATCTTCAGCCCGGGCCGGGTACGTTCCGGGACCATGGCGAAAGACCTCCTGCACGAAAAGGAACGCGGCGAAGAGACCAACTACATTCGCCGCCAGGAAGAAAAGCTGATCGCGAAGATGCGCGAGCGCGCGCGGATCGACGAGATCGCCAGGGCGCTCGGCGACGTTCTGCGCGTCGACGACCCGGAGCTGCTCCGTCGCATCGGTGAGCTCGGCCTTGACCAGGAGACGGGCTCCGCGATCCTGGCCGCACCGCTGGTCGAAGTGGCCTGGGCTGACGGTCATGTCGACGAGGCCGAGAAGGCCATCGTCGTCGCTGCTGCCGAAGAGCGCGGACTGACTCCCGGCACGCCGGCGCACGACAAGCTGCTCGAATGGCTGCGCGAGCGGCCGTCGCACGCCATCGTCGAGGCAGCACTCCAGGCAATGCAGATCGGATTCTCCCTGCTCCCCGCCGCCGAGCGCGAACAGAATATCTCTTCGATACTTGCCACGTGTCGCCAGGTTGCCGAGGCAGCCGGCGGCGGGCTCGCAAAGAAGCTCGGGATCTCGAGCGGCATCGCGAAGGCGGAACGCACGGTGCTCGACGAGATTGCGGAGAAGCTTCACGCACCGCCGAGGAAGTAAGCGCCGGGAGAGCAGCCGAACGCGCGAGCGTCAGCGCCGGACCACGGCCGCGCGGTAGCGGCTCGGGCTGCTGCCGGACATCCTGCGCATCATCCGGCGCAGCGCCGTCGCGTCCGCGTAACCGACCTGCTCAGCCACCGATTCGACCGACAAACGGCTCGATTCGATCAGCATGCGAGCCCGATTGAGTCGCACAGTCTGGATCAGGGCCATCGGGCTGCGGCCTGTGGCCTGCCGAACCTGCCGCGCAAGCGTCCTTGGTGACATCGCGAGCTCTGCGGCCAGGGTTTCGACGCGTGGCGGATTCGGCAGCGCAGTTTCGATACGCGCCACGAGCCGGGCGACCAGCTCATTGCCATTCGACAGCATCGTCGGCACGACGAAGTTCGACTGCGCGTGGCGCGCGTCGATGAGCAGCACGCGCGCGACCGCATCGGCAAGGGCGACTCCGAACTTCTCGCGCAGCACGTGAAGCATGAGATCCGTCTGGGCAAACGCCGCACCAGCCGTACTCACAGGACCGTCGGCGCAGACCATGCGGTCCGCATCGACGATGCACGACGGCTCGCGCTTCTGCAGTTCGGATGCCAGCCACCACGTCGTCGTTACGCGTCGCCTCGCCAGCAGGCCGGCAGCCTGAAGCAGGAAGACCGCCGAACACGAGGCCGCCACATGGCCGCCGCGCGAAGCATGCGCCGCGAGAGCGCGGATCGCGTCCCTTGTGTCGGCACTCGACAATCGGGCCGAGATTGCTTCAGGGGTTTCGAGCCCGAGGCCCGGCACCATCCACGTGGAGAAGTCGCTGCGGCTCTTCTTCTGTATAGCGCGCATAGCGGGCATGGCGACGGTCTCGACCTGCATGCCGCTGCTCAGCATCGTGCCTCCTCCCGCCGGCGAGAGGACACGCCAGGTTGGACGCGCGGACTTCACGCGTGGCGCCACCTGCGATGCAGCGCGAAGGACGTCGAGAGTTACAGCGACGCTCGTCGCATAGGCACCGGGAAGCACCAGAACGGTAAAATCGACCATCGTCTGAAACCGCCCTAAAGATGTCTTATCCGACACTGGCCGTCCATCTCTTTCTGCAGTTCAATCTGCCGCTCGTTCGCAAGGAGGCCCCGATGCCGAACAGAACTACGACCGCGAGATCGCTCGTCAGCGTCAACGAAGATGATTCTCTCGCGGACTTCGTGAAACGCGAGATCCGTTTCGAGAACGCGACGAAGGTCGTCTACGTCGCGGGCTCCGGGCCAGCCGTCATCGTGATGACGGAGATGCCAGGAATCAGTCCTCACGTTGCGCGTTTCGCCCGCTGGGTGCGCGATGCCGACTTCACCGTCTACATGCCTTCGCTCTTCGGGCGCGACGGCGCCGTGCCGGGCGCGGAGGAAGGAGCCGCCGTTTTCCGGCGGGCTTGCATGAGTGCCGAGTTCCGTGCTTTTGGCGCCGGGGCATCGAGCCGGGTCACGCAGTGGCTGCGCGCGCTCGCTCGTCTTGCTCATGAGGAATGTGGAGGCCCCGGCGTCGGCGCGATCGGCATGTGTTTCACGGGCAATTTCGCGCTCACGATGATGCTCGAGCCGGCGATGCTTGCGCCGGTGCTGTCACAACCATCGCTTCCGCTGGACGACCCCGCCGGTATCGAGATCTCGGACGAGGATCTGAACGATGTGGCTGCACGTCTCCGGAAGGACGATCTCTCGGTGCTCGCCTTCCGCTTCGAAGGCGACGCGTTCTGCCGCGGCGAGCGCTTCGCCGCATACTCCCGGGCGCTCGGCGAGCGTTTCGTCGGACGAGTCTTGCCGGACAGCGCGGCCAATAGCGACGTGTCGCCATTTTTCGCTGAGTACGTGTCGACTCCGCACAGCGTCGTCACGCAGCATCTCATCGATCAGGCGGGGCAGCCGACCACTGCCGCACGCGACGAAATCCTCGAATTCTTCCGGAAGCGGCTCGTGTCCTGAAACGGGAATCCAGGCCGGGAAGACGCCCGACGTACGACAAAAAACGGCCCGCCTCCGTAACCGGAGAGCGGGCCGTTCTTTCATGAGCAGAGTTCTGCTCGATCGCTGCGTCAGAGCCTGAGCGCCTGCGTCAGATCGTCCTCGGCCTGCTCGCCGACACCCGGCACGTCGATGTCGACGCCGAGATAACCGACCAGACCCGTGCCGGCCGGAATGAGCCGGCCCATGATGACGTTCTCTTTCAGCCCGCGCAGGTGATCGGTCCACCCGTACACCGCCGCTTCGGTCAGCACCTTGGTCGTCTCCTGGAAGGATGCGGCCGAGATGAAGCTTTCCGTCGCGAGGCTCGCCTTCGTGATGCCGAGCAGCATCGGCTCGGCGATGACCGGGCGCTTGCCCTCTTCGAGCAGACCGTTGTTGAGGTCCTCGAAGCGGCCCTTCTCGATCTGGTCGCCGACCAGCATGGTCGAATCGCCCGGATCCTTGACGCGTACGCGACGCAGCATCTGGCGAACGATCACCTCGATGTGCTTGTCGTTGATGCGCACGCCCTGGAGACGGTAGATCTCCTGCACCTCGTCGACCATGTAGGCCGCAAGCTCCTTCTCGCCCTTGACGGTGAGAATGTCGTGCGGGTTCGACGACCCGGCGTGGAGCTGCTGCCCCGCGCGGATGTAGTCGCCTTCCTGCACGAGGATGTGCTTGCCCTTGCCGATCAGGAACTCGCGCGGATCGCCGGCATCGGGCGAAACCACGATCTTCCTCTTGCCCTTGGTGTCCTTGCCGAACGAGACGACGCCGTCGATGTCGCTGATGGCCGCAATCTCTTTCGGGCGCCGTGCCTCGAAAAGCTCGGCCACACGCGGCAGACCGCCGGTGATGTCCTTGGTCTTGGTCGTCTCTCGCGGAATCTTCGCGATGACGTCACCCGGCATGACCTGCGTGCCTTCCTCGGCGTTGAGGTAGGCGCCTTCGGGCAGCGAGTAACGCGCTTCGTTGCCGCGCGGACGCAGCATCGGCCGCCCTTCGGCGTCGCGGATGATGATCGTCGGGCGGCGGTCCTTCGCGGCCTTCGAAGCCGTGATGACTTTGGTCGCCAGACCCGTGTTCGGATCGACGCGCTCTTCCATCGTCTCGCTGTCGACGATGTCCTCGAAGTGCGCGCTGCCGCCGACGTCGGTGATGATCGGCGTCATGAACGGGTCCCACTCGGCGATCAGCTCGCCGGCCTTGACGCGCTCGCCGTCGCGCTTGCGGATACGCGCACCGTGCACGAGCGGATACCGCTCGCGCTCGCGCTGCTGGCCTTCCTCGAGCACTTCGACGATCGAGATCTCGGCGTTGCGGTTCATGACGACGAGGTGGCCGTCACGGTCTTCGACGAACTCGACCGACACGAAGCGCACGACACCGTCGTTGCGCGGCTCGAGCGTGGTGCGCTCGGCGCGGCGGCTGGCCGTACCACCGATGTGGAACGTACGCATCGTCAGCTGCGTTCCCGGCTCGCCGATCGACTGCGCCGCGATGACGCCGATCGATTCGCCCATGCCGACGAGCTTGCCGCGCGCGAGGTCGCGTCCGTAGCACAGCGCGCAGACGCCGCGGCGGACCTGGCAGGTCAGCACCGAGCGGATGGTCACGCGCTCGACACCGGCGTTCTCGATGATCTCGACGAGCCCCTCGTCGATTTCCTTTCCGGCCGCGACGAGCACTTCGTTCGAGAACGGATCGAGAATGTCCTCGAGCGCAACGCGTCCGAGAATACGGTCGCCGAGGCGCTCGATGATCTCGCCGCCTTCGATCAGCGGCGTGATGTCGATGCCGTCGAGCGCGCCGCAGTCCTCCGTGGTGATCACGCAGTCCTGTGCGACGTCGACGAGGCGGCGGGTCAGGTAACCCGAGTTCGCGGTCTTCAGTGCCGTATCGGCAAGACCCTTTCGTGCGCCGTGCGTCGAGATGAAGTACTGCAGCACGGTCAGGCCTTCACGGAAGTTCGCCGTGATCGGCGTCTCGATGATCTCGCCCGACGGCTTGGCCATCAGGCCTCGCATGCCGGCAAGCTGGCGGATCTGCTGCGCGCTGCCGCGCGCACCGGAGTCGGCCATCATGAACACCGGATTGAAGCTGACGACTTCGTGCTTGGTTTCCTTGGCACCGGCGGCCACGTCGGCCGGGACCGTGATGGTCTCGGTCGCGATGCCGCTCATCATCTCTTCGGCGATGCGGTCGGTCACGTTCGCCCAGATGTCGACGACCTTGTTGTAGCGCTCGCCGTTGGTGATGAAGCCGGCTTCGTACTGCTTCTGGATCTCGCGAACCGAGTCGCCGGCCTCGCCGAGCAGGCGGCCCTTGCCGACCGGGATCTTCATGTCCTTGATGCAGATGGATGCGCCCGAGCGCGTGGCCATCGCATAGCCGAGATCCTTCAGGCGATCGGCCAGGATAACGCACGCCTTGTTGCCGCATTGGCGGTACGTGCTGTCGACGAGCTCGCCGAGCGTACGCTTGGTGAGCACGCAGTTGACGTACTTGAAGTCGACGTCCGGCGGCACGACCTCGTACACGAGCACGCGTCCGACGGTAGTATCGACGACCTTGCCTTCGTGGCGGACCTTGATCGCGGCGTGCAGCGCAACGGCGCCCTGGTCATAGGCGACGCGGACTTCCTCGAAGTTCGAGAACCGCTTCTGCTCGCCCATCGCGCCGGGACGGTGGCGCGTGGCGTAGTAGAGCCCGAGCACGATGTCCTGGGTCGGCACGATGATCGGCTTTCCGTGCGCCGGCGACAGGATGTTGTTGGTCGACATCATGAGCACGCGCGCTTCGACCTGGGCTTCGATCGACAGCGGAACGTGCACGGCCATCTGGTCACCGTCGAAGTCGGCGTTGAACGCCGCGCAGACGAGCGGATGCAGCTGGATGGCCTTGCCCTCGATCAGCACCGGCTCGAACGCCTGGATGCCGAGACGGTGCAGGGTCGGTGCGCGGTTGAGCATCACCGGATGCTCGCGGATGACCTCGTCGAGAATGTCCCAGACTTCGGGACGCTCGGTCTCGACCATCTTCTTTGCGCTCTTGATGGTCGTGACGAGGCCGCGCTCTTCGAGCTTGCCGTAGATGAACGGCTTGAACAGCTCGAGCGCCATCTTCTTCGGGAGCCCGCACTGGTGAAGGCGCAGCTCCGGACCGACGACGATCACCGAACGGCCCGAGTAATCGACGCGCTTTCCGAGCAGGTTCTGGCGGAAGCGGCCGGTCTTGCCCTTGAGCATGTCCGACAGCGATTTCAGCGGCCGCTTGTTGGCACCCGTGATCGGACGGCCGCGGCGGCCGTTGTCGAACAGGGCGTCGACGGCCTCCTGCAGCATGCGCTTCTCGTTGCGCACGATGATGTCGGGCGCGTTGAGCTCGATCAGGCGCTTCAAGCGGTTGTTGCGGTTGATCACGCGGCGGTAGAGGTCGTTCAGGTCCGACGTCGCAAAGCGGCCGCCGTCGAGCGGCACGAGCGGGCGCAGGTCCGGCGGAATCACCGGGATGACCTGCAGCACCATCCACTCCGGATGCGAGCCCGACGAGCGGAACGCTTCGGCAACCTTCAGGCGCTTGATGATCTTCTTGCGCTTGGCTTCGCTCGACGTCTCCGACAGCGCGATGCGCAGGTCGTCGGCGACGTCGTCGATGTCGATGTTCGCGAGCACCTTGCGCACGGCTTCGGCGCCCATGCCGGCTTCGAAGCTGCCGGGGCCGAACTCGGCGACCTTGGCGCGGTATTCCATCTCGCCGAGGAGCTGGTTGGTCTCGAGCGTCGTATCGAGCGGATCGATGACGATGTAGCTCTCGTAGTAGAGAACCTTCTCGAGCTGCTTCAGCGTCAGGTCGACGAGCGTGCCGATGCGGCTCGGCAGGCTCTTGACGAACCAGATGTGCGCGATCGGCGTCGCGAGCTCGATGTGGCCCATGCGCTCACGGCGCACCTTGCTCTGGATGACTTCGACGCCGCACTTCTCGCAGACCACGCCACGGTGCCGCATGCGCTTGTACTTGCCGCAGTTGCACTCGTAGTCCTTGGTCGGTCCGAAGATCTTTGCGCAGAACAGGCCATCGCGCTCCGGCTTGAACGTCCTGTAGTTGATCGTCTCGGGTTTCTTCACTTCACCGTGCGACCACGAACGGATCGTGTCGGGAGAGGCGATCCCGATACGAATGGCGGTGTAGCAGCGCGGATCCTTGGGCTTGTCGAACAGCTGCGTAAGCAGGTTCTCCATCAGGCGGCCTCCTCTTCCTTCTCGACGAGCGTGACGTCGAGGCAGAGCGATTGCAGTTCCTTGACCATGACGTTGAACGATTCCGGAAGTCCCGGCTCGAGCGTGTTCTCGCTCTTGACGATGGACTCATACATGCGGGTTCGTCCGGCAACGTCGTCCGATTTGACGGTGAGCATTTCCTGCAGCGTGTAGGCGGCGCCGTAGGCTTCGAGCGCCCACACTTCCATTTCTCCGAGTCGCTGGCCGCCGAACTGGGCCTTGCCGCCGAGCGGCTGCTGCGTGACCAACGAGTACGGGCCCGTCGAGCGGGCGTGGATCTTGTCGTCCACCAGGTGGTGGAGCTTGAGCATGTACATGACGCCGACGGTGACCGGCATGTCGAAGCGCTCTCCGCTCTTGCCGTCGCGAAGCTGCTCCTGTCCGGTGATCGAAAGACCACCGAGCGCCACCAGGTCGAAGATCTCGTCTTCGCTCGCGCCGTCGAACACCGGGGTTGCAACGTGGATACCGCGGCGCGCCTTGTCGGCAAGCACGTGCAGGTCGCGGGTATCGAGTCCGTCGGCAAACGAATCGATGCCGTCGCCCTTGTACGACTTGCGCACCAGAGCACGGATGCCCTCGTAGTCGCCCTTTTCGGCGAGCTCCCACATGTTGCGGCCGAGGATCTTGGCGGCCCACCCGAGATGCGTCTCGAGGATCTGACCGACGTTCATTCGCGACGGAACGCCGAGCGGGTTCAGGCAGATCTCGACGGGCGTGCCGTCTTCGAGGAACGGCATGTCCTCTTCCGGCACGATCTTGGAGACGACGCCCTTGTTGCCGTGGCGTCCGGCCATCTTGTCGCCGACCTGAAGCCGGCGCTTGATGGCCACGAACACCTTGACCATCTTGATGACGCCCGGCGCGAGCTCGTCGCCGGCCGAGAGCCGCTCGATCTTCGCATCGAACTGCGAGTTGATCGCGTAGCTCTTCGACTTCATCGCATCGACGATGCGGGCGAGCTCTTCCTCGACACGCGCGTCGCCGACGTTGATCTCGCCCCAGTACTGGGCCGGGAGCTCGTCGAGCACTTCGCGATTGACGACGGCGTCCTTCGCGAGCAGCACGTGGCGGTTGTCGTCGGTGATGCGGGTCTGGGTCTGGCGGTCGCCGAGCAGGCCGAGGATCTGGCCGACCGCGCTCGTGCGGATGATGCGGAGCTCGTCCGCACGGTCCTTGTCGAGCTTGCGGCGCTGCTCTTCCTCGATGCGCGTGGCGCGCTCGTCCTTGCTGACGCCTTTGCGCGAGAACACGCGCGCATCGATGACGGTTCCTTCGGTGCCCGGCGGCATGCGCAAGGAGGTGTCGCGCACTTCGCCGGCCTTCTCGCCGAAGATTGCCCGCAGGAGCTTTTCTTCCGGAGAAAGCTGCGTCTCGCCTTTCGGCGTGATCTTGCCGACCAGGATGTCGCCCGGCCCGACTTCGGCGCCGATGCGGATGATGCCGGCCTCGTCGAGGTCGCGCAGCGCTTCCTCGCCGACGTTCGGGATGTCGCGGGTGATCTCTTCGGGTCCGAGCTTGGTGTCGCGTGCGACGCACTCGAACTCCTCGATGTGGACCGAGGTGAAGTAGTCTTCCTTCGCGAGCTTTTCGGAGACCAGGATCGAGTCTTCGAAGTTGTAACCGTTCCACGGCATGAACGCGACGACCACGTTGCGCCCGAGCGCGAGCTCTCCGCATTCGGTCGACGGTCCGTCGGCGATCACGTCGCCGATGGTGACACGGTCGCCCTCGAGCACGATCGGCTTCTGGTTGATGCAGGTGTTCTGGTTCGAGCGCTGGTACTTGGTCAGGTTGTAGATGTCGACGCCCGGGTCCTGCGCGCCTTCGGCCTTGTCGGCCTTGACGACGATGCGCTCGGAGTCGACGCTCTCCACGTAACCCGGACGGCGGGCAACGCACGTCACGCCCGAATCGCGCGCGACAATCGCTTCCATGCCGGTGCCGACCAGCGGCGCGTCCGTGCGAAGGAGCGGCACGGCCTGGCGCTGCATGTTCGATCCCATCAGTGCGCGGTTGGCGTCGTCGTGCTCGAGGAACGGGATGAGCGCGGCCGCCACGCTGACGAGCTGCGTCGGCGAGACGTCCATCATCGTCACGTGCTCGGGCCCGACCATCGTCGAATCCATCGTCTGCTCGCCCTGCGGCGAGATGCCCTTGCGGCGTGCGGCCACGAGGTCGCTCGTAAAGCGCGCCTGGTCGCTGATCGGCGCGTTGGCCTGCGCGATGACCTGCTCTTCCTCGGCAAGCGCCGTCAGGTAGTCGACGTTGTCGCTGACCTGGCCATCCTTCACGCGGCGATACGGCGTCTCGACGAAGCCGTAGTCGTTGATGCGCGCGAACGTCGACAGCGAGCTGATCAGGCCGATGTTCGGGCCTTCCGGCGTCTCGATCGGACAGACGCGGCCGTAGTGCGTCGGATGCACGTCGCGCACGTCGAAGCCGGCACGCTCGCGCGTGAGACCGCCAGGTCCGAGAGCCGAGAGACGACGCTTGTGCGTGACCTCGGACAGCGGATTGGTCTGGTCCATGAACTGGCTGAGCTGGCTCGAGCCGAAGAACTCCTTGATGACCGCGCTGACCGGCTTGTAGTTGATCAGCTCCTGCGGCATCAGCGTCTCGAGATCCTGCAGGCTCATGCGCTCGCGGATCGCGCGCTCCATGCGCAAGAGGCCGATGCGGTACTGGTTCTCGACCAGCTCTCCGACGGTCCTTACGCGGCGGTTGCCGAGATGGTCGATGTCGTCGATCGAGCCGTTGCCGTTCTTCAGCAGGATCAAATAGTTCACGACGAGGAGGATGTCCTCGCGGCGAAGCGTGCCCTGCTCGAGCGGCACGTCGATGGCCAGCTTGTGGTTGAGCTTGAGGCGTCCGACCGCCGACAGGTCGTACTTGTCGGCATTGAAGAACAGGTCGTTGAAGAACGCCGTCGCGGTGTCGAGCGTGGGCGGATCGCCCGGACGCAGGCGCCGGTAGATGTCGATGATCGCATCTTCCGTACGCTCGATCTTGTCGAGCAGGAGCGTGTTGCGCAGCGACGGTCCGCGGTTGAGCTCGTCGATGTAGACGAGGCGGAAGTCATCGATGCCGCGCTCGCGCATCAGGTCGAAGGTCTCGGCCTTGATCGTGCCGTTGACCTCGACGAGGACTTCGCCGGTGTTCGGATCGACGATGTCGTGCGCCGGAATGCCGCCGATGATCTCGTCGAACGAGATCGGGATCTCCTCGAGACCGGCCTCTTCCATGTCGCGCAGCGCCTTGCGCGTGAACTTGCGTCCCTCGCGCACCAGCACTTCATCGCTCGCCGGGTGGCGGATGTCGCGCGCGGCCTTCTGGCCATCGAGAGTCTCGCGCTGGAACTTCTTCCACGCCTTGCGGCCTTCGATCCGGATGTGGTCGACCGGATAGAAGAAGTTGAGGAGCTCCTCGGTGTTCATCCCGAGCGCGCGCAGCAGCACCGTTGCCGGGAACTTGCGGCGGCGATCGATGCGCACGTACAGGATGTCCTTGGCGTCGAACTCGAAGTCGAGCCACGAGCCGCGGTACGGAATGACGCGGGCATTGAACAACAGGCGGCCGCCGGCGCTGGTCCGACCCTTGTCATGATCGAAGAACACGCCCGGCGAGCGGTGGAGCTGCGAGACGGTCACGCGCTCCGTGCCGTTCACCATGAACGTGCAGTTCTCGGTCATGAGCGGGATCTCGCCGAAGTAGACCTCCTGCTCCTTGATGTCCTTGAGGGTCTTCGCGCTCGTCTCGGGATCGACGTCCCACGTGACGAGCTGGACGGTGACCTTCAGCGGAGCCGAGTACGTCATGCCGCGCTGGTGGCACTCGGCAACGTCGTACTTGGGGGCTCCGATAATGTAACTGACAAAATCGAGCTGGGCCGTGCCGGTGAAGTCCTTGATCGGAAACACCGACTTGAACACGCCCTGGAGGCCGACATTGGTACGCCCTTCCGGGGTATCGTCGGCCTGCAGGAACGCGAGATACGATCGCCGCTGGATGTCGATCAGATTGGGGACATCCAGAACCTTGCGAAGCTTCCCGAAATTCCGACGCAGCCTGAAATTTTGTGTTACTCGCGCCATTGCGACCTCATTTCCGCGTGCTCGGGCTTTGCGCCCTTACCCGGGTCTTCGGCTCGATGCCGCAGACTCGGGTCGGACTCACGACCTCGTTCTCAAGTACAGGGGCTCGCGCCCTCGCGCTCGAGAATCGGGCCAACGCCCTCGACCACAGAGCTCGGGATTTCTCCCTCGCTCAGCCAACTGGGAACCACTGACCTTGCCAAAAACAGCAACCGCGCGGTAGATGCCGCCGTTACTTGATCTCGACGGTGGCGCCTTCGGCTTCGAGCTTGGCCTTCATCGCTTCCGAATCGGCCTTGTTCACGCCTTCCTTGACGGCCTTGGGCGCACCCTCGACCAGGTCCTTCGCTTCCTTCAGGCCGAGGCCCGTCAGCTCGCGCACGACCTTGATGACCTGAATCTTCTTCTCGCCGGCCGCCTTCAGGATGACGTCGAACTCGTCTTTCGCTTCAGCTGCTGCTGGCGCGGCTGCGCCGCCGCCCGCTGCTGCCACCGCAACCGGTGCTGCTGCGCTGACGCCCCACTTGTCTTCGAGCTCCTTGACCAGCTCGGCGATCTCGAGGACCGTCGCGGCCGAAAGCTTCTCGATGATAGTCGTTCTTTCTTCCACACTGAGACCCATTTCTTTTCTCCTCGCCGGTCGTCCTATCCGCACGCCGGCGCGTATTGTTCCCGTTCTTCCCGGTCCGCCCCCCTTTCGAAGGACTTCTGTTTCGGAACTTCGCGGCTACCGGGTCATCTGCCGCATTCCGTGATCGGCATTTCGTGCCGATCTCTTCATGTCGCCGCGAACGCCGCGGCGGTTTCCTTATGCTCCAGCGCTCTCCGCAGGAGCCGAGCTTTCGAGGTCGCGGCGGCGCGCATCGAGCACCTGCGCGAGCTGCTGGGCCGGAGCCGACAGCACCCGCACGAGCATCGTCGCCGGCGTCATCATGAGCGCGAGCAGCTTGGCCCGGAGCTCGTCCTTGCTCGGCATCGTCGCGAGCTTGGCGAGCTGCTTCCTGTCGAGCAGGACTCCGTCCATGACGGCGCCCTTGACCTCGAACTTTTCATTCTTCGCGGCGTAGCCGTCGATGACCTTCGCAAACGTGACGGGGTCGCCGTAGCCGAACGCGAGAACGTTCGGGCCGGAAAGCAGCGGCTCGATCACCTTGTTCGGGGTGTCCATGACCGCGCGCCACGTCAGCGTGTTCTTCGCGACCAGCAGCTCGCCTTCGACCGAGCGCAGCTGGATGCGAAGCTCGGTCATCTGCGCAACGGTGAGGCCGCGGTACTGCGACAGTGCAATGAGCGGTGCCTGGCCGAATTTTTCGGCGAGCCCGCCAATGACGACGTTTTTCTCTGTCTGATTCATCGTGGTCGTCCTCTACCCGTCAGCTCGCGACCTTGAGGTCGCCGGTGTCGATCGGGACTCCGGGACCCATCGTCGAGGAGACATAGGCCGTGCGGATGTACTGGCCTTTGGCCGTCGACGGCTTGGCGCGCACCACGCTCGCGATAACGGTGCGGGCGTTGTCGAGAAGCTTCTCTGCTCCGAACGAAACCTTGCCGACGCCGACCTGGATGATCCCGGCTTTCTCGACGCGGAACTCGACCTGTCCGGCCTTGAGCTCGCGCACGATGCGCGCGACGTCCATCGTCACGGTGCCGATCTTCGGGTTCGGCATGAGGCCGCGTGGTCCGAGGATCTTTCCGATGCGTCCGACCGAGCCCATCATGTCGGGCGTTGCGACGGCGCGATCGAAATCGGTCCAGTTCTCGTCCTTGACCTTGGCGACGAGCTCGTCGCCGCCGACGAAGTCCGCGCCCGCTTCTTCGGCTTCCTTCGCCTTCTCGCCTTTCGCGAAGACCGCGACGCGCACGGTCTTGCCGGTTCCGTGAGGAAGCGAGACGGTGCCGCGCACGTTCTGGTCGGCGTGGCGCGGATCGACGCCGAGGCGAAGCGCGAGCTCGACGGTCTCGTCGAACTTGGCGCCGGAGCCGCGGGCGACGATCGCCATCGCTTCGTCGAGCGTGAGGAACTTCGAACGGTCTACCGCCGAGGCGGCCTTGTCGTAACGTTTACCCTTTCCCATGCATCTTGCTCCGTCGGGCTCGCGCCCTCCTCAGCCCTCGACCGTGATGCCCATGCTGCGGGCCGTTCCTTCGACGATGCGGATGGCGGCCGCGACGTCGTTCGCATTGAGATCGGGAAGCTTCTGCTCCGCGATCTGCCGCACCTGCGCGGCGGAAACCTTTCCGACCTTGTTCTTGTTCGGAACCGGCGAGCCCTTCTCGATGCCGGCTGCCTTGAGCAGCAGCACCGAAGCGGGCGGCGTCTTCGTCACGAACGTGAACGAACGATCCGAATAGACCGTGATCACCACCGGAATGAGCACGTCGCCCATGCTCTGCGTGGCGGCGTTGAACGCCTTGCAGAACTCCATGATGTTCACGCCGCGCTGACCCAGCGCGGGACCGACCGGCGGGCTCGGGTTGGCCTTGCCGGATGGAATCTGAAGCTTGACCTGATCGACGACTTTTTTCGCCATGACTTACATCTTCTCGACTTGTACGAGTTCCATCTCGACGGACGTCGAACGTCCGAAGATGGTGATCGCAACCTTGAGCGTGCCTTTGTCGGCGCGGACCTCTTCGACGACGCCGCTGAAATCCGCGAACGGACCGTCGATGACTTTGACCTGCTCTCCGACTTCGAATGCGACCTTGGCTTTCGGCCGCGTGGACCCTTCCTGGAGCTGAACCGCGATCTTCTTGACTTCCTCCTCCGGAACCGGAGGCGGGTTGGTCGAACCGCCGACGAAACCCGTGACTTTCGGCGTGCTCGTGACCGTGTGCCAGGTGTCGTTGGTCAGCTCCATCTGCACGAGCACGTAACCCGGGTACAGGTTGCGCGTCGCAGTGCGCTTCTTTCCCTTGACGAGCTCGACGACCTGCTCGGACGGAACCAGCGTCTCGCCGAAGAGGTTTTCCTGCCCGAACGCACGAATGCGCTCCTCGAGCTGCCTCCGCACGCTCTGTTCATATCCGGAGTACGTGTGCACGACGTACCACTGCTTGTCGGCCATCTCGCTTCCTTGTCCTCAGAACGCCTGACGCATCATCAGCGATTGAACGCTACGCGCATCACGAGCGACAGCATGTAGTCGATCGCACCCAGATAAGCCGACACCACCAGCACGACGATGAGCACGACCCAGGTGAACGCCTGCGTTTCCTTGCGCGACGGCCAGTACACGCGCTTCAGCTCGTTGACGGCCTCGTCGGCGAACGTCCGCCCCTGCGTGACCCACTGCGTGGGACCCGGCCTGGGCGAGGTTGGCTCGTTCTGTGTCTGCCCTGTCGCTGCCATATCTGCTCCGCGCTTCTTCATTCTGAGCATCCCGTCCGCTGGCCGAACTGGCGGGTCAGGCAGGACTCGAACCTGCAACATTCGGATTTGGAGTCCGACGCTCTACCAATTGGAGCTACTGACCCGCACTCGCTGAGCGGTCGGCGAAGGTTCAAACCTTGCCTTCCTTGTGTTGCGTGTGAACGCGGCACGCGGGGCAGAACTTCTTCCTGGAAAGCTTGTCGGTCGAGAGCTTCTTGTTGCGGCTCGCCCGGTAGTTCTTTCGCTTGCAGGCCTCACAGGCGAGTACGATCTGATCTCGCATTGTCTTTCCTCTTCCGTGTTCGCGCTTTCGCGCTCACTCTTTCCGTCTCACGTTCGGGCTCGCGCCCTCATTGCTTGTTCGCGCTCTCTCGCGCTCACTTCGTCTATCTAATGAACGTTCGGGCTCTCGCCCTCACTCCGTAATCTTGCTGACGACGCCGGCGCCGACGGTGCGGCCGCCTTCGCGGATGGCGAAGCGCAGGCCTTCGTCCATGGCGATCGGCATGATCAGCGTAACCTGGAGCTGAACCGTGTCGCCCGGCATCACCATCTCGGTTCCTTCCGGCAGCGTGCAG